>Ga0209035_10000818_pt1 | contig 12358 bp, 7 predicted proteins | sample MarorgKNORR_S2LV_6_FD_188220 | JGI IMG/M metagenome (GOLD analysis project Ga0209035, IMG submission 188220) | Marine microbial communities from the Southern Atlantic Ocean, analyzing organic carbon cycling - AAIW_A/KNORR_S2/LV (SPAdes) (version 2) | ecosystem: Environmental > Aquatic > Marine >...
CTGTTAATAATTTCGATTAGTTGCTCAATAGACAGCTTGCCATCGCCTACCACATGACCAGGAACGCGTTTGGCTACTGCAACTAATTCATTGTTAACCACCAGCATGCGGTGGTCAAAACCAGTAATAAAGCTCTCTACCAACACTGCACGGCTAGTGCCTTGCTCTTTGGCGAATTCAAAGGCAGTAATCACCTGTTCATCAGTCGTTAAATTAATTGATACGCCACGGCCATGGTTGGCATTAAGTGGTTTAAGAACCACAGGGTAACCTACGGAACGGGCGGCACGAATGGCGGCGCGGTCGCTATAGATCATGCGTTGCAAGGGTACAGGTAAACCGAGTTTATGCAATAAGTTGTGAGTGTCTTCTTTGTCGCAAGAAATCTCTACGGCTATGTGTTTAGTTTGGCTGGTAATGGTGGCTTGAATGCGTTGCTGATATTTACCGTGGCCAAATTGTACGAGGCTATAATCGTTGAGGCGCATCCATGGAATGTTACGATCTTCGGCAGCTTTAACCAAGGAGCCAGTACTGGGCCCAAATTCACGTTTCTGGGCGCTTAAAATAAATTCGTTTAGTTCGTCGGCCCACTCAAAGTCGGCATCAAATCGGTAGTCTGTCTGTTCTTGTAGGCTTGACGGCAATAAGTGCATTAATAAACGTAAGGCCAATTCGCCTGAGTCTAAACCCACGTTGCGTTGTTTGTAGGCATAGACCATGTTGTATTGGCCGGCAGTACCTGTGGACCGTGTGCGGCCAAAACTTACTTCTGCGCCTGCCATGCATTGGATTTCTAGGGCGCAGTGTTCCCACACATGGCCAAGCCAGGTGCCTTCATCTTCTCTCAATCGGCGTATAAACCCACCTGATTCTCGGTAGGAACAGCCATGTTCTTCGAGCCCAGGTAAGGCAGCCACCAAAGCATCAACAAACGCTGTGCCAATTTTGGCAGAGGGCCATTGTTCTAACACACCCAGATCTATGACGTGACGGATTACGGGGAATCCAGCCCAAGTATTAGGGCCAACGTATACGTTTGATGAGAGAATCTTCATAGTAAATTTCCTTTTTATTATTGTGCTTTGGCCTTCATATTGCGCGAAGGTTTATATTAGTTCTATCGTTGGTTAATGTCCGTGAGGCTGCAAAAGCCATGTTTGTCATCACTGGGTGGGTAAGCGTGACGATTTTTTAGGTCATAACGACAACCCTCGCCCAGTACGTCTAACTTAAGCCCAAGCAGGCTTAGGGCATCGTCTCTACCGGCTTGCCACATTGATGAATAAGTCATACCGCCAGCATCCACCACCGTAACGGTACCGCTGCCAACAACTTCAATAATGTCGTCAGGTCCAATAAAGGCAGCGGTATCTTCATCAATACCTATGCCAATAAGAAAAGGGTTGTAGGATGACGCAGACAGCAAACGCCCAAGGCGGTTACGCTGAGTAAAATGTTGATCAATAATCACCGCATTAGTTAGCCCCATGCCCGGTGCCAAGCTCACCCCGTCGCCAGAAGGCGCCGAATTACCGTGCCCGCCTGCGACCATATGTTCGGACATTATAGAGGCGCCCGCTGAGGTACCCGCTACAGGTATACCTGCAGCATTACGCCTGCGTATCTTTTGTGCCACTAAGGTGCCACCTAAAATAGTGGATAAACGTAATTGATTGCCGCCGGTCATAAAAATACCCGTGGCGCGGTCTAACATTTCAACGTACTCAGGGTTGTCACAGTCTTCGCGGCTAGTAATAGGCAAAAACTCGACTTTGCCAGCGCCTAGACCACGAAAAATATCGTTGTAATCAGGGCCTGTAGAATCCAGTTGGGATGCAGTGGGCACCACAACAATATCGGCATCGGCGCCGCCGGATAACTCCACAAATTTAGTGTGGATGAGCATTTCTTTTTGACGGTCTTCACCGCCACCGATAGGAATAATAAAACCGCGTTGGGTATGGTCTGAAACAGGTGCTGGACACATGGATGTAAATAACTTCTCTATTAACTAATGGGTGAAATAACAGCGTTACGATTGCTCGTAAGTGCCGAAAATTTGGGTTTGGCCGTTGCGCTTATGCCAGCGGCCACGGGCCATAACGTCAGTGATTTCGTGGTGTTGGTTTAAAACCACCATATCTGCGTCTTTGCCTTGTTGCAACCTGCCTTTGTGGGAGAATTTCAATAAATCGGCTACATTACTAGTGAACGGCGCTAGAGCGTCGCTCATGGCTACGTCGTTGTTGAGTATCTCACGCAAGGTTTTAATCAGTGTAGAAGAACACCCTACACCCATACGTACCGGCTCGCCTTCTTCGTTAAAGTGGGGCAAACAACCACCGCCGTCGGAGCTGATCGTTAATTTGTCTGCTGGGAAGTCGCCGTCACGATAACGCAAAAAAGCTTCGGCAGCAGACCAGCCGGGGTCACTGTGGCCTTCTGGGAAAGCGGTCACATCTAGCCTTACGCCGCGGTGAGACAAGGGTAATGCTTCTTCAAATAAGGTTTTATTACGGTTGATATGGGTTGGATTAAAGACCCGAGCAGGTATCTCTGATGTGTCTAAGGCTTCTCGAACCAGTTCTAAGCCGCGTTTTCCGTCGCCCATGTGGATATGCAAGATGCCTGCTTTGCCCGTCATCAAACCTGCAACGTGGGCTTCACTAGCAATACGCAAAAACTCATCTAAGGTAGGTTGGCTTGAGCGGTGGTCGCTAATAGCTAGCTCGCCAACACCGATAACTGGATCAATGAATACAATGTCCGCACGTGCGCTATCTGTCAATGTGGTGAGGGGTAAATGGTAACCACCAGTGTGGCACCAAGCAGACATGCCTTCTTCGCGTAAGCCATAGGCTTGAGTCACAATGCTTTGAGTATTGCGGGTAAGGTCATCAGTGCCTAATACGCCCACTACACTGGTTACGCCAGACTGAGTAAACTGAGACAGAAAGACAGGGGGCACTCTGCTAGCTGGGCCGGTTTCGCCGCCACCGCCAGTAATATGGGCATGACCATCGATAAAACCGGGCACCAAGCTGGCGCCCTTTAGGTCGACTACCTCTACGTCTAAAATGTTATCTAACACAGGCTCTTGAGTGCCAATGTAAATAATTTTTTCGGCGGCCACTAATACATGGCAAAGACCCATCGCTTCGGGGGCAAACAAATTTGCATTTTTAATTAGTTGAAGCATTAGTTGCCTGTAGATATAAGGTTGAATACTCGTTCAAGGAGTATCTCAAACCTTAGCATGATCTGCTGGCCTTTATGCGACTAATCTAACGGATTTCAGTGCGATAGCTAAAACTATCGGCTCGGCCTCGAGTGATTCTAAATTCTACCGGTTGGTTGTCTTTAGTATAGGTAAGGCGGTGCAACACTACCAAAGGGTCACCAACTTTAATGCCCAGCCGTGTTGCGGTGGCTTGGTCAGCTATTTCTGCGGTGAGAGATTCTTCTGACCGAATAATTGGCAAGTTAAATTGGTCAACTACAACTGCATAAAGTAAGTCGGGAATATGGACTTCTTCTTTTTCTAAGCCGCGCACTAAATCGGCAATCCACCAACACTTTTCCACCAATACAGCCTTGTCTTCTCGATAGCCTACCCGTTCGATGTAAACCATGTCGGTATTAGGCTCTACTTTTAGGCGCTGGCAAATCTTGTCGCTGCCTTTGCATAATTCCCGTACCGGTGTTTGTTTTTTGATTCTAACTGGATTTCCCGAGTGGGTACCATAAGAGAAAAACCGGAATAGACTATTGTTAAAGTCTATACGCGATACATAAGTGCCTTTGCCTTGGTGGCGATATAAAAGATTTTGGTGGACTAGGTTCTCAATGGCTTTTTTAACCGTGCCGGTACTCACCGATAGGATTTCTGCTAACTGTGGCTCAGATGGAATTAAATCACCGGGTGCTAATTCGCCAGCCGCAATTTGATCTTGCAGAAAATTTTCTACGGCCTTGTATAGCGGCGTACCAGGGGTGTTTTTAGTGGACCATTGAGTCATTAACTATTTGAAAACCTATGTTTTATCTAAATATTAGTGTTTGTATAAGTGGGCTGAATAGTAACAGGTTCCAGCCTTTTGACAAAAAAATAATAACATTAAAGCTTGACTCATGTATATGAGTTATATTATCTATGTAACCTGACGCTGGCGTGTACTTCAGTGGATCAATAAAAATTAGAACAGTTTAGGTGTGTAAGAAACACGCCTTGAGAGGCAAAAGGTCGTGGAAATATTAGATTACATGGGTGCCATATTTAGCGTTAGCAACCTTACGGTGCTATTTCTCGCTACGGCGGCAGGCTTGATTTTAGGAGCCTTGCCTGGTTTAAGTCCCACCATGGCGGTGGCTTTGTTGATTCCCTTTACCTTCCAAATGGATGCAGCAACAGGTTTAGTGTTGCTTGGCGCAGTGTATACCGCCACAGTGGCTGGTGGCGCAATTAGTGGTATTTTGGTCAATATACCAGGGGCACCGGCAAACATTGCCACCGTATTAGATGGTCACCCGATGGCTAAACAAGGCAAGGCTACCCAAGCCTTGCACTTTTGCTTTATCAGTTCATTTGTAGGCGGCATCATCGGTGTATTGGTATTGATCTTTTTTACTCCCCCGTTAGCTCAGTTGGCACTCAAGTTTGGCCCATCTGAAATGTTTTGGATGGCGATAGTGGGTGTCACGGTGATCGGTACATTAGGTTCTAAATCGGTCATTAAAGGTCTGTTTTCTGGCGTACTGGGTTTGTGGATTTCCACCATCGGTATCAGCCCAATATTTGGCGAATCACGGTTTGTATTTAGCGACCACCTCACGGGGGGTGTGCATATTGTAGTGGCTTTGATTGGCTTATTTGCGGTACCACAAATCTATCAATTGTTAGTGACGAGTCGAGAAACGTCTAGTGGTGGATTATTCGCCATGGAGCACAGCCCATTATGGTCATCCATTAAGTATAACTTAAGCCGTGTAAAGGCCCTCACGATCGGTACTATATCAGGTGTTGTAGTGGGCATTATTCCCGGCGCGGGTGGGCAAATTGCCGGCCTCGTGGCTTATGATCAAATACGTAAGTTCAGCCCCGACGCAAGCAAGTTTGGTAAAGGCGAACCTGACGGTGTAATTGCCGCAGAATCCGCCAACAACGCCATGGTAGGCCCATCATTAGTACCTTTGCTCACCTTAGGCATTCCAGGCAGCCCAACAGCCGCCGTGTTGTTAGGTGGTTTGTTAATTAATGGTTTATTCCCCGGCCCGGATCTGTTTACAGTGCACGCAGAAGTGACATGGACATTTATTGGTTCCTTGCTATTAGCCCAAGTATTTATGGTGATTATTGGCTTAGCCCTAAGTCGCAGCAGTAGTTATTGGGTCATGCGTGTGCCATCTCAGTATATGGCAGCGGCGGTGACTGTATTAGCGGTGTTTGGCACCTACAGTATCCAAAATAGCTATTCAGATGTAGTGCTCATGTTGGTATTAGGCAGCGGCATGTACCTTCTGAATAAATACGGTTTTAGCGCCGCTCCAATTGTATTGGGTATTATTTTAGGGCCTATTGCCGAAGACAATTTCTCCATGGGCAAGATGATCGCAGACGTAGGAGACGGTGCTATCCCGTACTTTATGACGGGCTCCATAAATCTTGTGCTTATTTTTGTATGCGTTGTGTCAATCGGCTACAGCGTTTGGATAGAGGTGAAACAACGTCGTCAAGTAGCTCAGGATCAGAAACGTTCTGCACCAGGTACTCGCGTGGCTGCCGTAGGCGCCGTGGTTGCATCTGTTGTGGTATTAGCCATGGTGCTGACTGCCGACGGCAGCCAGGCCTATGACTTCCCGTTCTTGCTAGCCGTACTGATGATGGTGTTTGCCGTGATGTTATTGGTTGACGTGTTGCGTATGTGGAAACGAGAAAAATCAGGCCCTGGTTTAGTTGAATGGTCTGATCTTGGTGCTGGAATCGCTATTATTGTGGCGTATATGTTGTTACTGCAGACTGCCGGTTTTTACCTAGCCTCTTGGTTAGCGTTTACAGCGATTGTCGTATTTTACAGTGCCACCAAAAATCGCCAACAACTTACACGTATTTTGTGGGTTTCCATAGGGTTTATGGCAGCCATTTACGGGCTTTTCAACTTATCTTTGAGAGTAGTAACTCCAGGTTTGTTGTAACAAATTGGCGCTATGTGGGTGGTCCGCTTAGCGCAAATAAAACGCCGCTCACCTAAGGTGAGTTGGCCACTAATTAATGAAGGTAAGACCCATGATGCTAAAAAAAATAAAATCATCCCTAGTTACAGCCGCCGTTGCCTCACTGCTGTTAGTACCAAGTACTACCGTGTTGGCTGATGACTATCCAAGCGCACCGATCCAAGTGGCTGTAGCCTATGGACCGGGTGGCGCAACAGACTTCCAAGCACGTATTGTGACCATGATGGCGGGTAAGGAAAAATACCTCAATATGCCTATGGTCATCTTTAACAAGCCAGGTGCGGGCGGCCAAAAAGGTTGGAACTGGTACGCCAGTGACGCTAGCAAAGACGGTCATCAATTGGCTGCCTATAACGTACCGCATTTTATTGCCCAATCGTTGAAATTTGATACGTCGTATAACACGGGCAATTTAGAGCCTATCGCTAACTGGGGTGCAGACCCAGCCGTGCTTATTGTGCCAGCAGACAGCCCGTTTAATTCGGCAACCGATCTGGTAGCTTGGTCTAAAGCTAACCCTGGTAAATTGACTGTAAGTGGCGCTGGTTTATATGTGGGTCATCACATTGCCAGTTTGCAACTTGATAAAGCGGCAGACATTAGCACTAAGTACATTCCAGCCGGTGGTGGTGTTGCCGCTATGAAGATGGTGTTGGGCAGTCAGGTCATGGCTGGTTTCAACAACTTAAGTGACGCTTTCCGTCAAGGTGATCGCATTAAGATCCTTGCAGTTGCCGATAACCAACGTGAAGAAGGCTTCTTGCCAGATGTACCGACCTTTAAAGAGCAAGGCATTGAAATTGATGATTCGAGTGTTAACTTCCGCGGCATTATGGCCCGTAAAGGCACACCACCTGAAGTTATCGAGTTCTTGGCTGAACGTGTTCATTTAATGTTCCAAGACGCTAAAGTAGCCGGCAAAATGAAGGCCGGTGGTTCACCAATGCGTATCATGACTCGTGCTGAAGTGAAGCAGATGTGGGCAGAGCGTCAAGCATACCTTACTGAGCTGTTATCAGACCTCTAGTATTTTTGTAGTAACCCTGTAGGACTTGGTGCCACCGCTAGACTGTGTCTAGGGGTGGGCCCTTTTTTTGCCCCAATTAAAAATCAAATTGCTAATAGCGGTTTGATGCGGAGATTTAAATGGTACAGACGGACCCTCATAGCCAAGTTGCCCAGTTAATACAGCAGGCTCGTGAAGCGCAAGTGCAGTTGGAAACCTATGATCAAGCCGCAGTAGATGAATTGGTTATTGCCGCAGCTTGGGCTTTGGTTAATCCAGTTAATAACCAAAAACTGTCTGAACTAGCTGTAAAAGAAACGGGTTTAGGCAAAGTTGAAGATAAAATCACAAAAAATCATCGTAAAACCTTGGGTTTGTTACGGGATTTGAGAGATGCCAAAACCGTTGGCGTAATTAGCAGAAACCCAGAACTGGGTATTGTAGAAATAGCTCGCCCTGTCGGGATTGTAGGTGCCATTGTGCCGTCTACTAATCCGGTGGCGACCCCCATGAATATGATTTTGAATGCGCTCAAATGCCGTAATGCTATTATTTTGTCGCCTTCACCTAAAGGTCAGCCCAGTTGTACGCGGCTGATTGAATTAATTTATTTGGAGTTGGACCGTATAGGCGCACCACGTAATTTAGTGCAAACCTTGCCTACTCCAGTCAGTAAAGATTTGAGTATGGAAATGCTCAAACAAGTAGATCTTGTGGTTGTGACCGGGTCACAAAATAACGTTAGAGCAGCGTACACCTGTGGCACCCCGGCGTTTGGCGTAGGGGCAGGTAACGTGACCAGTTTAGTGGATGAAACCGCCGACTTAACGGCTGCTGCTAGTAAAATAAAAGCCTCTAAAACCTTTGATAATGCCACTAGTTGTTCATCCGAAAACAGCGTGATTATGGTTGAAGCCATTTACAACGACATGCTTCAAGCGTTCACCAACGTCAACGCCTGTTTGTTAACGGTCGACGAAACAGCAGCGTTGCAGGCTGCTTTGTGGCATAACGGCCACCTCAACGCCGCAATGTTGGCTAAACCAGTGTCGGTGATGTGCGAGGTGGCTGGTATTACTCGCGCTGCGGCGTGCCAGGCTGACTTCTTAATGGTTGAAGAAAACGGAGCTGGAACAGAGTTTCCTTTTTCTGGCGAAAAAATGGCCCTGGTGCTAACGCTTTATAGAGCAAACGATTTTGCCCATGCCAAGCAAGTGGCTTGCAATATTTTAAATTACCAAGGCAAGGGACATTCTTTAAGCCTTCATAGCCAAGACAATAGTCGTGCCGAAATACTTGGGCAAGAGATGCCAGTGTGCCGTGTGATTGTTAATCAAGCCCACTGTTTTGCAACGGGTGGAAGTTTTGATAACGGTTTGCCGTTCTCCCTATCTATGGGCTGTGGAACCTGGGGTGGAAATATCACGGATCAAAACGTTCATTATAGACATTTTATGAATGTCACTAAGGTAGTGCGCACCATTGCTCCACGAGAAGTGACGGTAGACGAACTGTTTGGCGACTACCAACGCAGGCATTTGTCATGATCCCAGAGATGATCAGCTTGCCTAAATATGTGCCACCTGCGGCAACGGTGCGCATGCTGATCGCTCAACATGCTCGCGATCAGCCCGATGCAGTGTTTGCAATGTTTCCAGAAACGCAGAGTGTTCTAACCTATAAACAACTAGAACAAGAGGTTCAACAGTACGCTGCACAATTTTATGCTATGGGTCTAGTACATGGCGACACCGTGTCTTTTATGATGGGCAATGGTCGCTCGGCCTTGGCTTTATTCTTGGGTGCACTTTATACCGGTCTAATAGTATCGCCGCTAAATCCAGCTGCTGGGCCAGAGCAGATCACCTATGTTTTGGATCACTCCGATACTAAACTAGTGTTTGTTTCACCCAAATATAAGTCGGTGATAGATGAGGCGCAAAGCGCTTTTGCTAAGCCTATACCGGTGGTTGATTGCGGCGAGGATGATGGGCCAGAGTGGCCTCGCCCTGCGGTTAACGCGTTTAAATTAATGCCAATTCTTCCTACCAGCGATGGTTTGCTAATGTATACATCGGGTACAACGGGCCGCCCCAAGGGTGTGGTGCTAACCCACGAAAATTTGTTGGCTGGGGGTATGAATACGGCGGTTGCGCACGAGTTAACCAGTGCCGACAGGGCTTTGTGTGTGCTGCCTTTATGTCACATAAACGCCCAATGTGTCACGGTGATGGCTCCTTTAGTTAGTGGCGGTAGTGTGGTGTTACCCCACGGCTTCAGCGCCACGCGTTTTTGGCATTGGGTAACGGAGTCGCATTGCAGCTGGTTTAGTGTGGTACCCACCATTATTTCATACCTTATGCATCAGCCTATGGTTGGGCAGAAAGAGTTGATAGAGTCTGCTCCAGTAAAAATAAGGTTTGGTCGTTCTGCATCGGCCGCTCTACCACCGGCACTCCATGCGGGTTTTGAAGAAAAATTTGCAGTGCCAATTGTCGAAACAATGGGATTAACAGAAACAGCGGCGCAAATCTTGTCTAACCCAATGGCACCAAAAGCCAATAAATATGGCTCACCTGGCGTGGCATTTGGAACTAATATCAAGATTGCTGATGATGCCGGTAACGAAGTTGCACGTGGCGTAGAAGGCGAGTTATTAGTACAAGGCAAGTGTGTGATGCGCTGTTATTACAAAAACCCACAAGCCACGGCAGATGCCATCGACGCTCAAGGTTGGTTGCGTACGGGCGATCTTGCCATTATGGATCAAAGCGGATTTTGTTTTATCACTGGGCGTATCAAAGAGTTGATAATAAAGGGCGGTGAAAATATTGCCCCCAGAGAAATTGACGACGTTCTGTACACGCATCCTGCCATTATAGAAGCAGCTGCAATAGGTATAGATGATGTGCACTACGGTCAAGAAGTGGTTGCATGTGTAGTAGTGGCACAAGGCAAAGAAACCAGCGAGTCAGAATTGTTGGCGTTTTGCGAGCAAAAGCTAGGCCAATTGAAGACACCAAAACACATACATTTTCTCAGTGATTTGCCTAAGGGCCCGTCCGGAAAAATACAAAGGCTTAAGTTAGTTGAACAGCTAGCCAGCGCGTCAGCTTAAAACCTGACTGCCCAACTCACTGGTGGCGTCCAACGGCCGTAAAAGACCGCTGGTCTGGCTAGTACACCTACATATTTTTTGCAGAGTTTGCTTTCACTGGCCCAAATCCACGTACGTTATCCGGAGCTTTGGCCCAAGTAATGGCCGCAGGGTAGTTAGCGCTGGTTAATTCGCTAGCGATTGTGGGTAATTTTTGTTGATACTGTTGGAGTAAGTTGCGCTCTAGTTTTCTATCGGCATGATAACCAAACAAGTCCCACGGCGTAGCGCGTAAGAACTTAAACTTGGCTAGCTGCTTAAATACGGGCAACATCCACGAACCGAAGGTGATTTTTTTGGGCCGGCCCTGTGCATCTTTGCGGAAAGCGATGATGGGTGGGGCTAGGTGGAATTGAAGTTTATAGTCACCGGTAAAGGTATCTTCCACTTGTTGGGAAAAAGCACCGTTAGAGTATAGGCGAGCTACCTCATATTCATCTTTGTAGGACATTAACCGATACAGTTGTGTGGCAACGGCCTGAGTTAGGGTTAACTGGCCTAAGGCAACTTGCATTTCGGCTTGTTGGATACTCTGCACTTGCTGTAAGTAGATATCGGCATAGGCCTGGTTTTGATATTCTTTTAGGTGCTGTGCATAGCTGGAAATGCTAGCTTCAAGGCTCATTATTGGGGTTACTTTGGGCTCAAAATAAGCGCTCACTTGGCTCATATTGTCAGCTGCCAAACGTCCCCAGTTAAGTGCTTCTAAGTTTTTATCTACGGCCACGCCATTGAGGGTAATGGCCTGCGTTAACGCCTCCAGAGAAACGGGCACTAAGCCTTTTTGCCATGCCATACCCAACATAAGCATGTTGGAAAATACAGTGTTGCCTAATAGGTTGAGGGCCAGTTGATTGGCGTCTAAGCTGTCTAGGTTGTCGGCACCGAGGGTATCGGCTAACAGTTGTTGGCGTTGGTTAGATTTAGGGTCTGCGTCTCTATAAAGTACTTCGTCAGCGGTAACCATAGGCGCTGTATTTAGAACCCCGCGGGTATGGTTTGGTCTGAGGGTGGTTAAGGTTTTTTCGGCACTGGCAACAATTAAATCACCGGCAATAAGTGCGTCTGTTTGCCCAGCATCAATTCTAACTTGATGAATGTCGCTGGGTTTGTTGGCTAAGCGTAAGTAGCTCAATACGCTGCCGCCTTTTTGAGCGAAGCCCATAAAATCGAGTACGCTTGCTCCTTTGTTCTCTATATGTGCAGCCATGGTGATGATGGCGCCAATAGTCACCACCCCGGTTCCACCTACACCGACGATGAGCAGGTTATATACTTGGTCTAGGTTAGCGAGTTTAACCGTTGGCAAGGCTGCTACTTGGGCGTGCCACTGGTCATTGGTGGCCACACCTTTGCTACGGCGTAACTGACCGCCTATTACGCTAACAAAGCTTGGACAAAATCCATCCACACACGCATAGTCTTTGTTACAGCTGGACTGTTCAATTTGGCGCTTATTACCTAGGCTAGTAGCCTTTGGGGTCACCGACAAACAGTTGGACTGCTTGGAGCAGTCGCCACATGCTTCACAGACTTGATCGTTGATAATAATGCGGCGCGTGGGCTCGGCCATTAAGCCACGCTTACGTCGGCGGCGTTTTTCTGCAGCGCAGGTTTGCTCGTATATCAGCACGCTCACGCCATCCACTTCTCGTAACTCTCTTTGCAAAGGGTCCATGTCGCTGCGGTGATGTAACGTTATGCCTTTTGGGAAAGCGCTGAGGTCTTTGTAAGCGTCAGTATTGTCAGACACTAAGGCAACGCGTTGTACGCCCTCTGCACGCATTTGTTGGGCAATGGCGCTCACACTAATGACACCATCGACTGGCTGGCCGCCGGTCATAGCTACGGCATCGTTATAGAGTATTTTATAGGTGATGTTAGTGCCGGCCGCAATGGCTTGGCGTATGGCTAAGGAGCCGGAATGAAAGTAGGTGCCTTCGCCGAGATTTTGAAATACA
>Ga0209035_10000822_pt1 | contig 12328 bp, 8 predicted proteins | sample MarorgKNORR_S2LV_6_FD_188220 | JGI IMG/M metagenome (GOLD analysis project Ga0209035, IMG submission 188220) | Marine microbial communities from the Southern Atlantic Ocean, analyzing organic carbon cycling - AAIW_A/KNORR_S2/LV (SPAdes) (version 2) | ecosystem: Environmental > Aquatic > Marine >...
AAGTCAAGCGGTCTCATCGTCTCGCCGAGTAAATTATCTTGTACTTCCGCATAAGGCCTCAATGCCGTGTTTTGGATACGACGAATAATGTGTCTAAATTGCGGGTATTGCAACGCAAACTCGCCTACTGTACTGTAATCCGATGCTATTTTTAGTTGCTCATTAAGGTCGTCTGCGTCCCTGCCAATAGCCAGAGGCATCTCCTGATCCACGCCATCGTCCACACCTTTTGAGCCAAAACGTGGCTCTATCTTATCTTCTGAATAATACCAAAAATGGTGCTGCGACTCACTCAATGAAAAATCAATACTGATCGCCCATGCGTAATAATCCTTAACAATCGACTTTAGCCTTGCAAGGGACATGCCGGCTTCGAATTGCGGCACAGTCGTTGAAAACATGGTGTCAGCCAAATCATCTACCAACGCTCCGTGCGGCTCAATAACAAGTGAGACCACCATTTCTTGGCATTCCAGCGAAAAATTATCTTCGGCAAATTGATAGATGCCGTTCCAGGGGTATGGCTTAGCCAGATTTCTCTCATCATCACACCAGTTGGCTAGTTTAACAACCTCAACTTCCAGTTGCTCAATGCGAGCACTCTGAATCTCGTCTGCTACACGCCACTCTTTAAGATGTTGCGCCACTTGTCGAACACTTTGAATGAACGCATCAAGAGAGTCTTTAATCGGCGTCTCCAGACTGCGGACCCTAGCGAGTGCAGTTTCCTTTGCGGTGACCCAATTATGAATTAATACCGGATGTTTTAGTAAAAATGGCGCCATACCAAGGCCGGTAGAATTACCAACGCCAATAAATTGGCGAATGTGGGGCTCTAAATTTGCCGCCTTATTTCCACCCCGTTGTTTGGCAATGGTTTCCACTAAATCGATAGTAAACCAGCGAACAAGATAAACCGCCAGCAGTTCCATGTGGAACGACACCTTACACTCTTTGCGATCCGCGATCTTGGCGCGATCGGCGCAGCCAAATTTGCCACTACCGTAAACCGCAGTTGTGCGCATGATATAACCAACCGAGGCCACCAAATCAACGTCGGGCTGCTTGCCATCAGCGAGCGATGAAACAATATGCTCAAACAGTCTTAAACTTTTATTGGCTCGTGCCAAGCTAAGCTCACTCGGTCGAAAACGACCGCCCTCTTGCTTGGGTGTATTTTTCGCCAAATAATCTATATCGCCCTGCGTCGGCACACCATCAAATAAATTAAAAGTTGCATCCCAAACCTCGGCAATCACTCGATCGGTGCGCATATCAGCCGGAATGTCCTGAGTAAAGGCAACTAAAGAGTATGTACGTTCTGGTGTATGTGCTGCATAAACACTGACACCAAAGCCATTTTCGTCGACATCTTGACGCAATTTCTCAAACTTCCACTGCTCTTTTGACATGCGACGAATGAGTGCGCGCATAAAGCTCAATCGTGTTGGGAACGACGAACCCATTCTATCGAGACGCATCACTTGTTCAGGTCGACGCATCATCGCTTCATCAAGTTTGGCGCTAAACGGCATTGTTTATGTGTTGGCTGGTCCAAATGAAGATTCAAAAAATCTTAACCAATTCTCGCCCATCACAGCTGCCACATCTTTTTCAGACATGCCAATCGATCTTAGGCCGCTCTCAAGATTTGAAAAATCACGGTTGTCTTTAAACCAATCCGGTTGGTCTGGAAAACCTGCAGCACTTGCCGAGCCTTCACCAAAATCACGATCTCGAGTCCAGGTGCCGTTACGCATCCACTCAACAACGCTATCCGGCTGGTTTTGACAGAGATCACTGCCAATACCAATATTTTCAATACCCATAACGTCAGCAGTATCGGCAATCATCGTACAAAAGCTTTCTAACGTGCAGTCTGACTTGCCTTTTAAATGGTGTGGGTACATGGAAAAACCAAGCATACCGCCACTTTCACCCAAAGCTTTTAAAACCTCATTTGACTTATTTCTAAGCGCTGCATGCCAGAAGACTGGATTCGCATGAGTGATTGCAATAGGGCGTTCAGAAATTTCAATCGCCTCCATTGTTGAACGCTCTGCAGAATGACTCATGTCCACTACAAGCCCCACTCGATTCATTTCTTTAATGACTTGCTTGCCCATGCGAGTAATGCCAGGATCGTTGGCCTCGTAACACCCCGTACCCAACAGGCTTTGGTTGTTATAGGTCAGTTGCATAAAGCGCGCACCGAGTTGGTGGCAAATTTCAACCAATCCAATATTATCCTCAATCGGCGAGCAGTTCTGATAACCAAAGAAAATAGCGGTACGCCCCTGAGCTTTTGCCGTACGGACATCCTCCGCTGTTTTTCCTAAAAAAATTAAATCAGCGTAATCTTCAAAACGACGATTCCAATCGATGACGTTTTGCACCGTCTCTTGAAAATCTTCGTGATAACAAATGGTGACGTGGATAGCGCTAAGGCCGCCGGCGTTAATTTGTTTGAAGACTTCCTCACTCCAATTATTGTATTGAAGTGCGTCAATATAAAGAGAAGGATGTGCCATTATGGGTTACCTGATGAGATGTAAGATGTTTTCACTTGAGTGTACAACTCTTTGGCGTACTGACCTTGCTCTCTTGGGCCAAAGCTTGAATTCTTTCTGCCGCCAAACGGCACGTGGTAGTCTGTACCCGCTGTTGGCAAGTTAACCATCACACAGCCGCTCTCTGCATTTCTGCGGAAGTGGCTTGCTTTTGACAAAGACTGAGTAATAATGCCAGAAACCAAACCGAAATCGGTATCGTTGGCCACTGACAATGCTTCGTCGTAATCAGCCACTTTAATCACGCACGCCATTGGCGCGAATAATTCTTCGCGATTCAGGCGCATGGCGTTGTTACCGCCAATCAATAAAGCAGGCTGCATGTAATGACCCGGTGTTGCAAGCTCAAGTGCATCACCACCACAGATAACTTCACAACCTTCATCACGTGCGAGCTGCATGTAATCTAGGTTAGAAGCTAATTGCTCAGCACTTACCGCAGGACCAATTTGTGTGCCATCTTCCAATGCGTGGCCTACTTTAAGAGCCGAAGTGGATGCTGTCATTCTCTCGATAAACTCATCATGAATAGATTGATGAACAACCAAACGCGAAGACGCTGTGCATTTTTGTCCGGTAGATCCGAAAGCGCCGCCTGTTGCTGCGGCAACTGCAACATCAATGTCAGCATCATCCATCACTACTAATGGATTCTTTGAGCCAAGTTCTAATTGAAATTTAGTTAAATTTTGTGCGGCTGCGCCAGCAATTTGACGGCCTACGTCGTACGATCCGGTAAAGCTAATGGCGTGCACCTTAGGGCTTTCAACCAACGCTTGACCAATTGAACCACCAGAGCCCATGACCAAATTAAATAAGCCTTTCGGGATATCTTGTCTTGAGATAATCTCAGCAAGAGCAACGGCACTGGCGGGTGTTAAATTAGCCGGCTTCCAAATAACCGCATTACCAAATGCTAGTGCTGGTGCAATTTTCCAGCTAGCGGTTGCAGTTGGAAAGTTCCAAGGTGAAATAATGGCCACCGTGCCCATTGGCTCACGACGAATATCAACTTCGATATTCGGTCTAACCGAGTCGGCAGTATCGCCACTCTGGCGTAAAACTTCAGCTGCGTAATAAGTAAAAAATTGCCCTGCACGGTAAACCTCTCCCTTGCCTTCAGCCGCTGGCTTGCCTTCTTCACGCGAAAGGAGCTCGCCCAGCTCGGCACTGCGTGCCATCATTTCTTCGCCAATTTTCATCAATACCGCTTGACGCTGCTCGAGGCCAGTAGCGGCCCATTGTTTTTGTGCAATTTGCGCAGAATTTAGTGCGTCGTCTAACTGGGCAGCGCTCGCTTGCGCGTACTGACCGATAATATCGTTAGTATCCGATGGGTTAATGTTAGCAATTGAGCTGACGCCTTCAATCCAGTCGCCGGCGATGTAGTTTTTTGATAAATTTGACATAGTAAGTTGAGTAGTTGAACAATAAATGAATTTTTTAGTCTTTCTTATGACTTATCAAGCGATTAGAGCAACTAATGATCTTTAATCATACCCTCCATCTCTTCTTGAGGTGGCTAATTATATACATCCGTCAAACTCTTGACTTTAGTAATTCTAACTCTATAATATACACTGTGTATACAAAAAGTTAAGTCGCTAAAAAACCTGACGTGAGCTGTCTTTACGACTAAGGTCGGTGGTGATCAAGAGTGGAAGCGTCACGCCAGTGCGTCACCATAAAAGCCTTGAATCAGGAGCAGTAAACGCATGAAAAAAGAGCACGCCTACCAAGATCTTCAGCGCCAAATTCTCACCTTGCAACTTGCGCCCGGCGATGGCCTCGATGAAGTGAACTTGGCCGAGAAATACGCCATTTCGCGAACACCCCTCAGAGAAATTTTTCAACGATTGGCTGGTGAGGGCTATATAGAAATCATTAGCAATCGTGGCGCGATGGTCTCTTCAATGGACTACAAAACAATTCGTAATTTTTTTCGCACCGCGCCGATGATTTACGTCACTATTGCCCGCCTTGCGACTGCAAATACCTCTAGAGAGCAGCTAAGTGAATTGCAAAATACGCAAGATAAATTCCGCGAGTCGGTTTGTCGCCAAGACAAAGAAGCGATGGTACTGTCCAATGAGCGCTTTCATCGCTTGATTGGCGTCATTGCTAACAATCCGTATCTTCAGCCAAGTTACGAGCGCTTGTTAATTGATCATGCGCGCATCAGTCAAACGGTTTTCAAATTGTCTAGCGACGCCATGATTCACTACTTTGAAGAGGCCGTTGACCAGCACGAAGCCATGATTGAGTATATTGCGATTAACGACTGCGAGCGTATGGTCGCGATTACCCAAGAACACTGGGAGCTTTCTAGGGTGCGTATGGCGCGCTACATGACCCCTGAGCCGCTGCCCTATGACCCCGCGCCATTTAACGCTTAGGCTAAATATATCTCACTCTTTTAAGATGAACAGCTTGCACCGCTTGGCGAGACGGTCTGACTTACACACCTCAACTGTAGCTTAGTATGGCTTCACCAAGCACATCCATTCGTGGCGTGATACCCAAACCAGGGCTTTGTGGGGCGATAATAAAACCATTTTTAACAACATAGTCACCATCAGCTGTTTTTATAGAGACCATGTCCCGACACTCCAAAACACATCTTAAATACTTCTTTGGCACTGTTTGGCCCATATGAACAATAGCGGCAAAAGCAATATCAGAACCGGTAGTGTCTTGAACGCTCATGGTATAACCCGCTGCAATACAGATGTCTCGCTGCCTACGACAACGCGTCAAACCACCATTTTTTGATATCTTCAAACCAATACCATCCGCGCCATCTTGAGCAATTAGACTGACGATATCCTCTTCGGTTTGCGCCAGCTCATCCCAAATAATCGGTACCGACGTACTTCGCTTGACCGATAAACATTCACGCCAAGTGGCACAAGGTGCTTCTAAAACAAAATCCAGATTATTAGGCAATAGGTTTAATAGTCTCAATGCACTTTCAGCACTCATGCCGCCATTGGCATCAACAATAAAATATTCACCACGCTGGCGATCGGCAAGACAAGCTTTGATACACTCTGCATCCAACACGGGATCGCTGCCAATTTTAATTGAGTGCCCCATATATCCTGCTTCACGGTGCGCTCGAACTCGAGCACGCATATCTTCTGGATCACCTGCATAAATGGAAGAAATCAGCGGCAGCGCATTAATTGTTCTGCCACCAAGAAGGTCGCATACTGGCATATCGACCGATTTGCCAAAAATGTCCCAACAAGCGACATCGATCGGGGTTTTTGCATGATTGTGCCCTACTAAAGCACCATCCATTGTCTCGTTGATCCTGTCCAGGTGACGAGGGTCTTGACCTAACAAACTGGGCGCTATTTCAGCGATACCTGCGCGTGCACCAGCACCATGTGCCGCAATATAAGTGGCGCCAAAAGGTGTGCTTTCTCCCCAGCCCTCGATACCGCACTCGGTAGTAATACGTACAAAACTTGCATCAAATCCAGCATACTCCCTACCGCCAGACAGTCGATAAACACCGCCTGAATAGGGTAAATTTGCCTGAAAAACTTCAATTTTTGCAATTTTCATCGCTCCACTCCTAGGAATAACTTTGTGAAAGAATAAACATGCTGGTATCTGGGACCACACCCAAACCTGGGCCTTTGGGTACATCAATCCAGCCGTCGTTCATTTGCACGCTATTAAGAGTGTCGTAAGGTTCGTCGATATATGGCGCCGCAATCCAGACGCCGCGCGACAGACTTGGATTAACAATACTCCCTAAATGCACGCAAGCTGCCGCGACAAGATCACCGCCCCAGGAGTCGTCACAACTGAGTGGCTTCTGATGTACATGACAAATATCAATAACTGAGCGCATCGCGCTGATACCGCCAACTCGCGTCACCTTAATACCGAATCCATCAGCCACACCCTCAGCAATTGATTGGGCAATACTTGGCAAATCTTTTGCCGATTCATCCATGTACAATGGATGGCAAAGATTGGCTTTAATAGACTTTAATTCATGATAACTGTCGCAAGGCTGCTCCAAAACAAAACCCAAATCTCTACAGCTCTGTGACAAATGCATTACCTGAGTTGTCGTTAGTGCCCGGTTAGCATCAAGTGCAACTGTTGTTGTTGGTTTTTTCACTTCGAACACTTTTCTAGCAACCGCGATGTCTTCTTCTACATCACGTCCACCGACTTTTATTTGTAGACGAGTAAAGCCTTGCGCCTCTTTCTCAATTGTCATTCGGGCCACTTCATCCGGACTATCGATGCTAATGGCATAATAGCTTGGCACTTTTTGGCGCCTCGCCCCACCCAGCAGAGAAGATATTGGTGCATTGTAATGCTTGCCAATTATGTCCCATAACGCCATATCAATCGCAGCTTTGGCATACAAGTGCCCCATCAAGGCCAGATCGCACTGATGCCTCACTTGGCCATAATGCAAAGGGTTCATGCCAATCAGATGCGGAGCGATTTCACTAAGCGCTGCACGAGCACCCAATGCGTGTGCCTCTTGATAAGTGGGGCCGAGTGGGCAAACTTCACCAAAACCTGAAATACCAGAATCGGTAACCACCTCTACAATCGTAGTATCAAGGCTCTTAACTTCAGATAGAGACATCTTGTAAGGTTTGCCCTTAATTTCAAGATCGTGTTGGTAAATATATATTTCGGTGACTTTCATTTGCCGCCCTACCTTAATTCTAATTTAGCTTTGTGGCGGTACTAGCACCAGCTTGCCAACGTGTTTTTTACTCAAAAAATCCTCTTGCGCACGAACAATATCCTTAAGTGGATAATGCCTTGCCACCAGTGGCTTAATTTCATTGCGCTCAATATAGCCAATTAGGTTTTCAAACACCTTTTGCTGCTGGAAAGTACAGCCAATCAAGGTCAAATCTTTTAAATACAAGGTGCGAACGTCAAGTTCGACAATCGGTCCAGCAATCGCGCCAGCCGTCGCGTAACGACCACCGCGCTTAAGAACCTCTAACAAGCACGGCCAGGATTCTCCAGCAACTAAATCAATTACAACGTCGACCACTTCAGTCCCTAAAGCCTCAGCCAAGTTGGCATTTCGGTCCACCACTTCATCCGCGCCTAGCACCTTAACCTCGTTAAGCTTGGCCTCGCCAGATTGAGCGATCACCTTGGCGCCACGTCTTTTCGCCAGCTGAACCGCTGCCGAACCAACACCGCCTGATGCGCCTGTGATAAACACTGTTTCTCCGCTTGTAACATTGACACGCTCGAGCAAATTTTCAGCGGTAGAGTACGCACACGGAATGGACGCAAGCTCAATATCAGACCAGTCGCTCTCAACCTTAAAGGCTTCAGCACTATAGGCCAACATGTATTGAGCGAATCCACCATCGCATTCGGAGCCCACCGTCCAACATTTAAAAGGCTGGTAATCAACAGCAGCTTGCTGCATAGTTCTCACCAGCACTCTTTCACCAATTCGATTAGAGTTAACTCCTTCACCCACCGAAACAATTTCGCCACAACAGTCGGCACCCTGAATTCTAGGGAAGGTCAAGGGTGTGCCCGACCAAGACCCATCATTGTCATCAGCTGTCTCAATGCCTGCAGCACCACCAGTATTGGTTTCTCCAGTGACAGACTTTGAATACCAAGCGGTGCGAGTATTAATATCGGTGTTATTAACACCAGCTGCCAGCACTCTCAATAGCACTTTATCAGCACCCACACCGGGGACGTCTACATCATCGCGGTATTCTAATTTTTCAAAACCGCCGTGGCCGGTTAATAATACGGCTGTCATTTTGTCAGGTAGGTGACTCATAGTTTGGCGTCCCCATATAATAAATGTTGTTCAAATGGATATTTAGACAGTGCTTCGTAACCAGTCTCAGTGATTAAAACTTGCTCTTCTAGCTTAACACCCGGCCCGCCATCGCGTCGGCCAACGTAACTCTCAACGCAGAGCACCATGCCTGGTTGTAGTATGCCGTCGTAGCTCAATTCGTTAAGCTCCCAGGTAAATGGAATGGCTGGGTACTCATCACACAAGCCAACACCATGATATTGCAGCGAGTAATGGCGATATTCATTTTCCGGATACTCCAGTGCCTCATTTGTTAGGTCTCTAAAGCTCATTCCCGGTCTCAGAATAGACATATTGTACTGAACTTGCTCATAGGCTCGGGTGTAGATATCTTTTTGTGCATCCGTTGGCTTTTTATCGCCGCACAACCACGTTCTAGAAATATCTGTACAGTAACCGTAGGCGCCAACTAAATCAGTATCGAATGCCATCATCTCTCCATTTTGTATTGGTCTTGAGGAGCACTCTTGATACCAGGGGTTACTTCTAGGTCCGGCTGAGAGTATTCGCGTTTCAATCCACTCTCCTCCACGGGCAAACATTTCAGCATGGAGATAGCTCCAAAGTCTCGTTTCACTAACGCCAGGGCGCATATGCTCACGCATAATCGCCATCGAAGTTTCCGCAGCAAAGATCGAGCGCCTCATTGCGTGCATTTCTTCATCCGACTTAATTAACCTAGCAAGCTCCATTACTTCTTCACCGTTGTGCAGCTCAAGTCCATGAGCTTGTAACTCGTGCACACCTTCAGGCGCACACTTGTCCAAGGCTAAGCGCTTGTTACCTGAGCCATATTCGGCAACGACATCGGCAATTTCATCTGCCCACAGCCTTGCTTTTTTGTCGCTATTTTCACCGGCAGTAAAGTACAAATATGTGATTGCTGGACGCACCTCAGTGATCAAAGGGTTGTGGTTTGATAAGTATTCATGGCCATCAAATTCAAAAATGATCACTGGCCCTTCGCTCATCACTAGGGCATAGCGCGCCGCATTGTGCGAAGTCCAAAGGGACATATTTGTGCTGTCGGTCGCGTAACGTATATTGAGTGGATCGTAAAGCAAGATACCGGCACAGTCACTGGCTTTAAGTTGCTTTCTAACCCGCTTAAGTCGATACTCACGAACCGCAGTCATGTCCGGCGCAACCAATCCAGCAGCTCTCCATTCAGATTCGGCCAGTTCACCAGGCCCCTGCGCGTGCATATTTAAACTAACAATATCCTCCACACCTTCGGTGACGGGATTAATTTTCGCCTGATGGCGCTTATTGTTTGAAAAGTTCATCGTTAATTATGTGTTTGTTGTTAGGATTAAATTAGGCAATATTAGAGTCCGGGTAACTGTCTTTAACTTTTTTCATGTAATCAAGTAGTTGTTTGTCAATCTCTGGATCCAGCGGCGGCAACTCGTAGTCTGCCAGCATTTTTTTGTATTTTATATTTGCAGCCACTTCCATGTCTTGTGAGCCATTTTCCTTCCACTGCTCAAAACTCTGAGAGTCGCTGAGATCAGCCATATAAAAAGCCTCTCTATAATTTTTCTCAGTGTGTTTGCAAGCCAAGAAATGTGACTGTGGGCCAACTTCGCGAATGGCATCCATCGCTTGACCATTCTCGCTCATATCAATACCACGTGCAGCCGTAGCAAGTACGCCTGCCTGATCGGCATCCATGACAAACTTCTCATAACCCATCGCCAAGCCACCTTCTAGCCAACCCGCAACGTGCAACGAAATGTTAACGCCAGCGTCCAGTGTTGCGTGCAAGGTATTGGCCGCTTCATAGCCAGCCTGCGCGTCTGGAACTTTAGACGAGGTAAAGCCGCCGCCACTTCTAAAAGGCACACCCAGCCTTCTAGCCAACGCCCCGCTGATGCACATCGCTTGCGCGGCCTCAGCAGTGCCAAATGTTGGCGCACCTGACTTCATCGACATCGATGTTACAAATGTGCCGTAAACAACCGGACAACCAGGTTTTATGAGTTGTGTTAAAGCCATCATTGCCAGCACTTCTGCCAAACTTTGCGCCGCCACACCCGCCACTGACACCGGCGCCATTGCGCCACCCACAATAAAGGTGGTGATAATCATGCCCTGATTTGCCCGAGCATAAACTTTCACAGAACCAGTAATTGCCGGATCCGTCGACAGCGGGGAAACCGTGTTGCAAAGACTCAACAGCACGCAGTTGTCCTTCATAAATTCTTCGCCAAAGACAATTTTGGCCATGTTGACCGAGTCTTGCGCTCTCTCACCTAAAGTGACTGAGCCCATAAATGGCTTGTCAGAGTATTTAATATGGCTATACACCATATCAAGGTGGCGCTTGTTCACAGGTAAATCTACCGGCTCGCAAATAGTGCCGCCTGAATGGTGAAGGTGCTCGGATAGGTATGCCAGTTTGACAAAATTACGAAAATCCTCAATATTGGCATAACGCCGACCTTCGTCTAAATTGCGGACGAATGGCGGTCCGTAGGCAGGTGAAAGGACAATATTGTCACCACCGATTTCAACACTTCGCTCAGGGTTTCGAGCGTGTTGAGTAAACTGCTTCGGTGCGCTAGCCTGAATGATTTCACGACACATGCCGCGCGGAAATCGCACACGATGAGGGTCTTTTGCGTCTCTTATACCGCCAGCGGCAACCATAATGTCTGCGCACTCCAAATCCTCGCCAAAAACCATACCTATCTCTTCTAGTATGGTATCCGCATTATTTTCAAGAATACAAAGGTCGGTATCGCTCAGTGGATCGTGAACGGGTATTTTTCGCTTAATGTAGGCTGGCGCCTTCACCACCTCTTTTACCTCTGCGGCCCCACCTCTACGCCTACGTCGTTCTCTGGACATGACTAACTCCTATATTTATTGTGACCCGCGCATTTTTGCGCCAGTTGGGTCGTACAATGGCTGGTCTACAATTTGAGTTTTGTAAAATTCACCCAATATTTCCACTTCAAGCTCAACAGTTGGATCAATTAATTCAACAGGCAAATAGGTCATTGCCAAAGACTGACCAACAAAATGACCGTAAGCACCTGAAGTGATATAACTCACGCATTCGCCTTTGTGCATCACCGCCTCATCGCCGCTAACATCGGTATCGGTCTCAATGCTAAGTACAGTTAATTTTTTGCTAACACCCGCTTGTTTTTCTTTGGCAGCTGCCGCCTTACCAACAAAATCTTTATCCCATTTAACAAAGAAATCTAGCCCCGATTCGCCGAGTGTAAAGTCAGGTCGGAAGTCTGTCGTCCACACGCCCCAATTCTTTTCAAGACGCATTGCCATTAAAGCACGCCCACCAAAAAGCTTAAGACCCAAATCTTCGCCAGCCTCTTCGAGAGCCTCAAATAGTCTCAATTGAAATTGCGGCGCCACATAAATCTCGTAACCCAGTTCACCTGTGAAAGAAATTCTAGAACAAATTGCCGGAACACCTGCAATAAATGTATCTCTAACATCGCGAAATTTAAACGCCTCATTGCCGACGTCTTCTCTCGTTAAACGAGATAATAATTCTCGCGAGTTAGGCCCCGCAATCGCGATGCCATGGAAATCATCCGTCATGTTTTTGTAAGCCACATCTTCAAAGCCAACGAGCCTCTCGTCAAACCAGCGACGGTGCATTTCTTGAGCAACGCTTGAGCCAAGCAGGTAGAAAGTCTCTTCATCAATACAGGCCACGGTGAAGTCGCCATAAAGCTTACCGCTCTCTCGCAACATAGGATTCAAAATAACACGGCCTGGCTTTGGAATAATGCCCGCCAGCACAAATGCCAAAAAAGCTCGCGCACCTTTGCCGCTGAAGCGGTGGTTGGCAAAGTTGGCAATCTCAATCGCACCGACCTTTTCACGTACTGCCATTACCTCCGCACCAACATAATCGTGTGCTCTTGAACGA
>Ga0209035_10000823_pt1 | contig 12327 bp, 12 predicted proteins | sample MarorgKNORR_S2LV_6_FD_188220 | JGI IMG/M metagenome (GOLD analysis project Ga0209035, IMG submission 188220) | Marine microbial communities from the Southern Atlantic Ocean, analyzing organic carbon cycling - AAIW_A/KNORR_S2/LV (SPAdes) (version 2) | ecosystem: Environmental > Aquatic > Marine...
ATGAAGACTTACAGGCGTTAGTCAGCGAAACAGGCATGGAAACAGCAGAAAATGCCCGTTTTAAACTGACCTCATTACAAGTAACCTCCCAAATTGGTGAAACTCCTGTAGCCCATGTGAAGTTAATGAAAGACGATGTGGAAGCCGCTGCCGAATCGGTGGGTAGTGGTCCCGTGGATGCCGTTTTTAAAGCCATAGAGCAGGTCGCTGATTCTGGTACTAGTTTAGAGCTATACAGCGTTAATGCCATCACTAGTGGCACTGATTCCCAAGGTGAAGTGACCGTAAGGCTGGAAAAAGCAGGCCGTATCGTTAACGGTTTGGGGGCCGACACAGATATCATCATTGCCTCGGCCAAAGCCTATATTCACGCGCTTAATACCTTAGACAGTGGTGCCGAAAAAGCCCACCCTCAAGTTTAGCTTAAGGCACAAATTAACATGGTTATGTTCCCTCAACTCAATGAACCCCAACGCTTGCAGTATATGCAGGCTTTGGGCGTAACCAGCTGGCTACCGCGGCAGGCGCTGGAGGGAAGCCAGAATAACACCGTGGTGTGGCAGCATGAGGATGAACACACTGCGGCGGCGGCCTTGGAACCCACGGCCACTCCAGCCGCGTTCGAGCAGAATGCCGAAGAGCCACAGCCAAAGTCACAGCCAGCGGTCGAGAGTCAAGCGCAAGAAGTGGCGTTGGCATTGGGTGGCTTAGTCACCGCAGTAAAAGTGGCCCCTGTTAGTGTGCCGGTATTACCCATCGAGGCTGGAATTGCTGCCAGCCATGAGCCAGTTAACGTGGCGCCCATGCACCTTGCATTGTCTTGGTATGCAAGTGGCGTGTTAGTCATTAATGATGTGCCGGTGCAAGAGGGAGCTGCCATGAGCAGCCCTATACAGCGGCTACAAACCGCGATCGTCAATGCGCTAGTAAGTTGTGGCTCACAAACGATGCCTAGCGCCACTGTAGAGTTTAATTGGCCGTTGGTGCCAGGGCCTCATGGCGATCATTCCTTAGCGGGCGCAAAAAGTGGATTGACCTATAGCTTAATTAAGTTGTTGCAAGATAAAACCTGTCACCAATTATTGGTTATGGGGCCTGCCGCAGCGCAGTTGTTGCAACCACAGCTAGCGTTGGGTGGGCTGTCTAAGCTTGAGGTGGGATCACACTCAATGACATTGGTGTACAGTCACAGTTTGCACCAACTGTTAGCCGTGCCTAGTTTAAAGGCCGCAACATGGGCCCACCTACAGCCTTTGTTAGCCAGCGAATAAATCACATCGTCACCCTTCGCCCGATGCGGGCCACAGACATCCCTTCAATTTTGAGCATAACATTAGTTGAGGGTGAGCCTAAATGGTCTGCAGGGGCCTTAACCGATGCTTTAGGCAGTGGGTATTTAGCCTTGGTCGCATGCCATAACGATGTTGATGGCGAGGTGGTAAGTTACGCGATAGCCAGTTACCTGTTCGAACAAGGTGACGTACAAAATGTGGTGGTAGCCCCGGCATGGCGCGGTCAAGGTTTGGGTAGAAAAGTGATGCGTAGCCTCATTGATGCGGTGACCCTCGAAGGGGTTGAAACCCTGTTCTTGGAAGTCAGGTGCTCTAACCAAGTGGCGATAAATTTATACCAGTCTATGGGCTTTCAGCGCATACAAAAACGCCGAGGTTATTACCCCGGCGTTGATGGTGCACGTGAAGACGCGTTGGTGTTTAGCCTAGTGTGTCACTAGCGACCTTGTAGTCTGGGTCTTCAATAACGTTCAACTCAACCATATTGCCGGCCTTGGCGAGCAGTTGCTTACACTCAGGTGTGAGGTGACGTAAGTGCAGGGTTTTGCCCGCCCGTACATAGCGTTCTGCCAAGGTGTCGATAGCCTCTAAACCTGAATGATCCGCAACCCTAGAGCGCTCAAAGTCGATGATGACATCTTTTGGGTCTTGGGCGGGGTCAAATAACTCCAAAAAGTTCTGTACCGAACCAAAAAAGATGGGGCCGCGCAGGTAGTAGATACGGCTGCCGTCGAGGTCTTTGTGGGTGACTTGAGTGTGCTTAGCGTGTTTCCAAGCAAATACTAACGCTGAACAAATGACGCCGACGACTACGGCAATTGCCAAGTCGGTAGCCACGGTAACTCCAGACACCAAAATCAATACGAAGGCATCCGACTTGGGGATTTTGCCCAAAATACGAAAGCTAGACCATTCAAAGGTGCCCACGACCACAATAAACATGACACCAATCAATGCAGCAACTGGGATCATTTCAATTAGCGGCGAGGCCACTAAGATAAAGGCTAATAAAAATAGCGCTGCACTGATGCCGGATAAGCGGCCACGACCGCCCGAATTAACGTTGATCATGCTCTGGCCGATCATGGCACAACCGCCCATGCCACCAAACATACCGGTAGCGGTGTTAGCTACACCTTGGGCCACACATTCTTTGTTGCCACGACCGCGGGTTTCAGTAATTTCATCCACCAAAGTTAAGGTCAGCAATGACTCAATTAAGCCGATGGCGGCCAAAATAACGGCGTAGGGCAAAATTATAATGAGGGTTTCTAAGGTGTATGGCACCTGTGGGATATGGAAACTTGGCAATCCACCAGCGATAGAGGCAATGTCACCGACGGTGCGAGTATCAAGGTTCATGCCGATCACTAACAAGGTTACGACCAAAATGGCGGCCAAAGACGAAGGCACTGCACGGGTGAACTTAGGCAAGAAGTGGATAATGGCCATGGTTAGGGCAATTAAGCCTAATAGCAGATACAGCTGAGAACTCTCTAACCACTGTAAACTACCGTTGTCATCAATGAACTTAAACTGGCTTAACTGGGCCAAGAAAATAACAATGGCTAAGCCGTTCACAAAGCCCAGCATCACTGGGTGGGGAACCATACGAATGAACTTGCCTAAACGAGAAACACCCGCCAATATTTGTAATATTCCCATCAGTACCACGGTGATAAAGAGGTATTCCACGCCGTGATCGGCAACCAGGCTCACCATGACTACCGCTAAAGCACCGGTAGCACCAGAAATCATGCCCGGGCGCCCACCAATCACTGCGGTGATTAGACCCACCATAAAGGCGGCATACAAGCCCACCAACGGATCCACGCCAGCCACAAAGGCAAAAGCCACGGCTTCTGGTACCAAGGCTAAAGCCACGGTTAAGCCCGAGAGAATGTCATTTTTAGCATTAGCCGGCGCGCGGCTTGCAAGATCGAACATGGTATTTCCTGAAAATGGGTGCATCAAAAAGGCGCGTATTATACGTAAAATGTAGCATTATCTCAATAAAATGGTGATAAATTGGCTGTTTTTTGAACAGTCGAGTGCGCTTCGTATTGAGGAAGTCGACTTAATCGGCGACAATAGAAGACCTTAAGAGGGCCAGTTTTTGTGCCGCTCTACTTACACTCCATTGATCCAAGCTATTATGTCCAATTTGATTGCCGAAGAAGTTGCCGCTCGTAGAACCTTTGCCATTATTTCTCATCCCGATGCGGGTAAAACCACCATTACTGAAAAGCTGTTGTTGTTAGGTCAAGCGATCCAAACGGCAGGCTCAGTCAAGGGCAAAAAAGGCGACAAGGCTGCCACTTCGGATTGGATGGCCATGGAGAAACAACGTGGCATCTCGGTGACTTCGTCAGTGATGCAGTTTCCCTATAAAGACCGCACGGTTAACTTGCTGGATACACCTGGCCACGAAGACTTCTCGGAAGACACCTACCGCACACTGACTGCCGTGGATTCGGTGCTCATGGTAATCGACGGCGCTAAGGGTGTGGAAGATCGCACCATTAAGCTGATGGACGTGTGCCGCTTGCGTGACACCCCTATTTTCACCTTTGTTAACAAGATGGACCGTGAAGTACGGGACCAGATTGAAGTGTTGGACGAGGTTGAAGACGTGCTTAACATCGCCTGTGCACCTATCACTTGGCCCATTAGTATGGGTAAGCGTTTTAAAGGCGTTTATAACCTCTACACCGACACCATCCACGTGTTTACCCCAGGCCAGGGCCATACCTTGTCTGACGACATTCAGATTAAAGGCTTAGACTCCCACGAAGCAGCTGCCTTGCTGGGTGAGTTGTTAGATGACCTGAAAGACGAAATTGAGTTGGTGCGCGGTGCCAGCCATGAGTTTGATATGCAGCAGTTTTTGGACGGCAAGCTCACCCCAGTGTTTTTTGGAACCGCGCTGTCTAACTTTGGCATAAGGGAAATGTTGGACTACTTTGTACAATGGGCACCGGCCCCTGAGTCTCGTGATGCTGGTGAGCGAGTGGTACAAGCCACAGAATCGAAGTTCACTGGTTTTGTATTTAAAATACAGGCCAATATGGACCCTAAACACCGTGACCGTATTGCCTTTATGCGCATTTGTTCTGGCACCTATGAGCAGGGCATGAAGATGCGCCACGTACGCATAGGCAAAGACGTTAAAATTGCCGACGCCGTAACCTTTATGGCCGGCGAGCGGTCTAACGTCGAACAAGCGTGGCCGGGGGATATTATTGGTTTGCACAACCACGGTACTATTCAGATTGGCGATACCTTTACCGGCGGCGAAAAACTCAAGTTTGCTGGCATTCCACATTTTGCCCCCGAACTGTTTCGACGGGTGCGGTTAAAAGACCCACTAAAAATGAAACAGTTGAAAAAAGGTTTGCAGCAGCTCTCCGAAGAAGGTTCAACGCAGCTGTTTATGCCGGGCAAAAACAATGACCTGATTGTGGGCGCCGTCGGTGTGTTGCAGTTTGAGGTGGTGGCCTATCGTCTACAAGATGAATATAAAGTAGAGTGTATCTACGAACCTATTGCGGTGAACACAGCCCGTTGGGTGGAGTGCGATGACCCTAAGACGCTGGATGAATTTAAGCGTAAAGCGGCCGATAACTTAGCCATCGATGGTGGTGGTCATTTGACCTATCTGGCGCCATCGCGGGTGAATTTGAGCTTAACCGAAGAGCGTTGGCCTGACATTCAATTCCGTGCTACACGAGAACACTAACATCATTTAACGGGAGGTCTCAATGCATCAGCTAATCGATAGCCATTGCCATTGGGACCACCCGCGTTTACAAAGCCTACAACCAGACCTATGGCAGTCCTGCTTAGATCATGGCGTGACGCAGCTGGTAGTGCCTGCGACCCAAGCGTCTTATTTTCAGCGTCAAATTAAACTGTGTCAACAAAACCCTCACTGGCATTTAGCTCTAGGCTTGCATCCGTATTTTGGTAATGCCCATGAATCTAGCCATTTACAGCTGCTGTATGAGGCTATTGAGGCGCATCAGCCCATAGCAGTAGGCGAGATAGGGCTGGATTTTCACCTAGACATGAGCTTAAAGGGGTTCACGCAGGCCGAGCAAGAGATTTGCTTGCTGGCGCAATTAGATTTAGCACAGCAACACAGCTTGCCCGTCATTGTGCATTGTCGTAAGGCCAATGACAGGCTAGCTCAACTGTTACGGCGCAACGCGTTTGCTGAGGGCGGTATTGTGCATGCCTTTAGCGGTAGCCAGCAGCAAGCACTGGCCTTTACCAAGCTCGGCTTCAAAATCGGATTAGGGGGTACGCTCACCTACGACCGTGCACAGGCGATGAAACGCTTGGCGATAGCCTTGCTCTTAACAGATATAGTGTTGGAAACAGATGCGCCGGATATGCCTATGGCAGGCTCAGATAGAGCCTTGCCTAATCGGCCCGATTATTTGCCAAGGGTGTTACAACAACTGGCAACCATAAGGCCTGAATCGATTGAGCAAATCGCCCAACAAACCTATGTCAATACCCAGCAAGTATTACGGCTGGGTTAACACATGTCGTCAAATGGATTGCTTAGGCTAAGGTCTACCGCTTGAGCATAGCCTGGGATGCGTATTTCATGACGACTAATGCTCAGGTCTTCACCCGCTAATACGTTATGGCCAAACTTATAGGTGGGTTGCGTTTGCCCACGCATGGTTTGGGTATCGTACTCAGATGCCGCGGCTAGCGACTTTTCTTGCGCCAGAGCCAAGGCTGCCATAGCCTTGGCGCCATGTTTTTTGGTCATCAATTGCAGAGCAATATGGGGGCCCATCAGCACCGCGCTGGCATTGTTGCCGCCAAACCCTTTTGAGTTGAGCAGCACTGTATCGATGCCTTGTGTGCCTAGCTCGTGATGTTGCGCTTGAATGGATAAATGACTGGTGTGTACGTCATCAGCAACATGATCGATAGTAGCGATGCCGGGCAGGATGCCATAACGCCATAACCCCAAAGATACGGCTAACTGATCGCCGCCCGCAGTGCCTTGTGAGTGGCCTAGGTAAGCTTTGACCGCGCCCACTTTCCACGCCTCAATGCCAAAACTTTTAGCCGTTTCGTTGAGTACATGGGATTCGGTCACGCGATTTTGCGGTGTGCTGGTGCCGTGTGCCTGTACGCACGAGCGTTGTTGTAACGACTGGCTGCCTAACATACTTTCGGTCAGGGCTGCGGCTTTGGCTAAGGTAATGTAATTGCCAATGCCCGGTGCTGATATTGACTTTTTATGGCCATCGGCATTAACGAAAACGCCGGGCACAGCGGCGTGGATTTGGGCACCCAGTTTGAGGGCTAGATCATCACTAGTGAGTACGATCCACTGCGAGGCTTCGCCCATGGTAAAACCACAGTTAGTGGAAAACGGCCTGGAGGTGCGACGTAAGTTGGCCTCCGCTGCATCGTCTAAGGCCGCTACGTCGTGGTCTTCTGCCAACGCACCCATAGTGCGAAAACCTTCCATCACCTCTGGCGTAATCGGGGCATCACTACCGCCGACCACTACCAAATCGCGGCGGCCGCTCTTGATGTCGTCCACGGCGTTACGCAAATTATATAAAAACGTTGCACATGCGCCTAGGGCTGAACCGACAGCACCCACACTGCCTAATAAATAGGCATTGACAAAATCGGCTGGCATTTGACCATAACCCAACGGCATTTGTTTAGAGGTAATGCGCTTGCCTGAAATCGGGTTTTTTAACAAACCACCAAAACCGGCTTCATCAAGCTGGCCAATGGAATTGCTGGCATATACAGCGATACGGTCAGGTGCAATCTGATCTTGTATGTCTTGCCACTCTATACCGGTAGACTTAAGCGCGTCGGAGGCACCGTACACTGTCATCTGTAAATTACGTGGATGATTACGTGACTGATACAACGAACCCGGGGCGAAGCCGTCCGGCAACTGGCCAGCGGCACTCACCGGTGCACGTTTGCTGTCGGGTAATATGGCGGCAAAGCTGCCGCTAATGGTAACTTCTACGGTGTCCTCGTCGACAGGTGTCACTGTCCAAGTGTCAGGCCGTTGGCTGGGCAAATGGCGTTTGCGCATCCGGATGCAGGTGCTGTCACCGCTGGCGGGGCGAATTTCCGCTGATTTATTAAGGACTAACTGGTGAATGTCGTATGCTGCGGGACGGATGGGTCGAATTAAGGTCGCGTCTTGTAACTGAGTCGACAGCTGTGAGGCCAATTGGGCTGGTGAATATTGTTGGGTTTGGCCAGGTATCTGGTAATGGCCGTTATTGTAGGTGGCCGTATTAGTGAGTATGGCCAAGTCGGTGAGGGTGTCTATTCTGCTTTGCTGATCTAGCGAGTCAAGTATAAGGCGGCGGTAGCCATGGTGGGAGGAGGTTCGACCGGCCGGATTAACTCCACCGAAACCAATGATCACTGGTAGATTCGACAACTCATATTCCCCGAAAAATAATAGCTTAAACGCCTAAAGGCCCATTCTAGCAGAGTGGGCGCTAAACTCTAGAGCCTGTCACGGATTCTAGTGGATTCGATGCACTTCTAGGTGAACATGGGTTAGTTTCTTACCAAGTAAGTGTAGTTCACCTAAGGTTCTTTGCTCGCCATCACTGCTAAATTCGAACATAAACTGGCGTAATAACACCACATGTCCCTTGTGGTTGCGTTTTAGGCGGGTCTTCTTCAGGGCGACTGTGTCATCTAATAGCTGTAGATTTTGTTGCTCGCACTGTTGTTTAGCCAATACTCTAGCCCGGTCTTTAGCCGCGCTAGTGTCCCACCAATACACAAGTGCAGCGATTAACGGCAATAATAACCAACCCATTAGCCACCTGCCTTTTTTACCGAGCTCCAACCGCGGTTGCTGAGTAATAACAATAACTTATCCCGTTGATCCCCTTGTAGTTCTAGGGTTTGGTCTTTAACGGCGCCGCCGGTGCTGGTTTTTTGTTTTAATTCTTTGAGTAGTTTTTTCAACTCAGCTCCAACTAAAGGAATGCCGGTTACAGTGGTGACCCCTTTACCTTTACGGCCTTTGGTTTCTAAACGTATACGTACATTACCGTCGCCCGCTTCAGCGTCACTGGTGCTGCATTGGCATTGGGCTTGCTGGCAGTCGGGGCAGAGCCTGCCTTGATCTGTAGAGTAAACAAGTCGCGACATATTACAGTTCCTTAGTATCGCTGATGGCGTCTTCGGGTTCGGTCTCGGGCTGAGGTAGCTGAACCAATGCGCTGCAGGGGTGAAGAAGGGCATCGCCCCACCAACTGGCATGCCATGGCTCCAACTTATTAACGCGGATCAAGCCCCTGATATCATTGATGTAGTCTATCCCTCTAGAGGAATAACCTATGAGTCCCGCAGATAAGGCCCGGCCCGACACTGTTTGTTTGTTGTTGATTAAACACTCACGTATACGCCTTAAACCAATGTAGCTGCCATGGGAGTTTAAATTACGAATATAAGCCTCCACCGAGGCTTGAGGGTCTTTGAATTTGCGTACTTCGTAGGTCTCGCCAGCGGGGCGGCCGTTGGGAATCAGACCGCAGCCTTTGCTAAAACACCACTGGCCAAATAAATTATTACCTTGGGTGGCAAATCGCGAGGTGCCCCATGCGCTTTCATTGGCTGCTTGTGCCAACACCAACGCGGCGGGTACGCGTTCAATTTTGCGTAACAACAAATTAATTTGTTGTTGTGGATCTTTGGTTTTGATCTTGTGGGTTTTAGATAAGCGGTTTAGGCGCTGGGTTTGTAAGTGGGTGAGTCGTTGGGGGTTCATGCGCTTTATTTCGGCACGAAGTTGTTTGATCTTAGTATTGGCGGTTTGCGATAAAACCAGCAAATAATGAAAGAACGCGGTCTTTTTTGTTTTCACGTCCAGCATAGCGCCAAAGTTGGGCAGTGGCATCACCTCTGGCCGTAAGCTGGATTCAATGGCGTGGCTAATACTAGCGGCGGCATTAGCGCTCGACACGACCCTAGGTTCGGCCGCAACGGGTGCTACAGCAACGGGCGTTTTAAATGTCCGCTTAGGGGTCTCAGTTTCTGGGGCTGTGGCCACGTCCGCATCTGGCGTTGGCTCATGCTTGTTTATCGTCACCACGATCAAGGCGAGCATTAACACACCAACAATGGACAGTAGGCTTTTGTGTCGCTGAAAAAATAAGGCGCTATTCATATACAGAAAAATTTCCTAGTGCGGTCTAGACTCAATATCGGTTTGATCCCATTCCGTTAGTTGAGCCCGAAGGCGTGCATTTTCCTGCTGCAATTGTGCGATTTCCAGGTTTAGAGTCAGTGTTTCCGTCAGCATCAGTTTCACCTTGGCCTCTAAAGTGGGCATCAAGGAGTGAGAATGGCGGCTAGACTGAAACATAGAATTTTATTGTTTGGCGGCGGCTTTGGCCGCTTCCATAGCTGCAAAAGCACTTTTTTGTGCGTCTGTCGCTGGGGTTTGGTGGTTTTGCTTCCACTGTTCATAGGGCATGCGGTAAACCTGCTCTCGAGCTTGGTCATAATCCATGGCTACGCCTTGTTCATCGGCTGCGGCCATAAGCCATTTGCTCATGCAATTACGGCAAAACCCAGCAAGAATCATTAAGTCGATGTTTTGTACATCTTTTCGATTATCTAGGTGAGCCACAAGTTTACGAAAAGCGGCGGCTTCTATTTCAGTTTGAGTTGTTATTGGGTTATCCATGAATCGTCTCTAAAAGGCCAAATTGAGCAACCGCCATGATATCGCTTTCAGGCCTAGTGCGCTAGACGAGGGGCTTGATGTTGGCGTTAAAATAGGTAAAATACTGGTTAAATATACAGTTATTTGGCGTGATCATAGATGCTTAGTCCCGTGCCGGTCGATCGAAAAATTATCCATTGCGATTGTGATTGTTTTTATGCGGCCGTGGAAATGCGCGACCAACCCAGTTATCAGCATAGACCTATTGCTATTGGGGGGCCAGCCAATAGCCGCGGTGTGATTGCCACGTGTAACTATCCTGCACGGGTGTTTGGGGTGCATTCGGCGATGTCCTCAGCACAAGCCTTGCGGGTTTGTCCGCAGCTGTTGATTTTGCCCGGTCGTATGGCCTTGTATAAGTCGGTGTCCGCACAAATAATGGCCATCTTTAGGCGCTATTCAGATCGTATAGAACCTTTGTCCTTAGACGAAGCATTTATCGACGTCACCGAGTCCACCCTATGTGGTAGTGCTACACGTATTGCTCAACGCATTCGTGCCGAAGTAGAGGCTGAAGTGGGGATTACCATCTCGGCAGGTGTTGCTCCCAACAAGTTTATTGCCAAAGTAGCCAGTGACTGGCGTAAACCGAATGGTTTGTTTGTGGTTAAACCTGATGAAGTGGACGCCTTTAGTGCTCAGTTGGCAGTTAACAAAATACCTGGCATCGGCCCCGTCAGCGCCGCCAAACTGGCCGCCGAAAACATCTATATTTGTGCCGATTTACGTGCTTTTACGGCATTGGAGTTAGAGCATAAGTTTGGTCGCATGGGTCAGTCGTTGGCGCTGCGTCGATTTGGCTTAGATGAGCGGCCTGTGCAAACCCGTCGCATTCGTAAATCGGTGTCGGTGGAAAATACCTACCGTAAGGATTTGGTGAAGTTAGAAGATTGTGCACAAGCGCTGCAGCCACTCTATGAACAACTGATGTTACGCTGGCAGCAGCTCACTGCGCAGTATGCGGTCGCTGGGGTGGTGGTTAAACTCAAGTTTGCCGATTTTACTCAGCTCACCCGAGAGTATGCCACTAATGACATAGACTTAGACCTGTTTCAACCATTGCTGCAGCAAGCCTTTACAAGCGGAAATGCGCAGCAGCAAAAAAGAGGGGTGCGGCTGCTGGGGCTGGGGCTCAAGTTGCAAACCCCCATCACTCAGCAGCAGCTACGCTTGTTTTAAGTGCTGCGTTTTTTGCCCGTCAGTATCGCCGTTAGGTTTTCTAACATGAGTACCATCGAAGGCACTACAAACAGAATTAACAGCGTGCCTAAGGCCAAGCCAAAGACAATAGAAATGGCCATCGGGATAAGGAACTGCGCCTGTAGCGACTCTTCAAATAAAATGGGAGTAAGGCCAGCGATGGTGGTCATGGAGGTGAGTAATACCGCCCTTAATCTTTGACAGGCGGCCTCGACCACTGCGGCTTTTGGCTCCATGCCTTGAGCGCGAAACTCTTTGTAAAAAGACAGCAGTACAATGCTGTTATTAATGACGATGCCGGACAAACCAAACAAGCCAAACAATGACAAGATCGTTAAGTCTCTGTCCATCATCACGTGGCCTAAAACAGCGCCTGTTAAACCAAAAGGAATGGTGAACATGACCGCAATAGGCCAAGTATAGGACGCAAATACCCACGCCAATACGATGTAGATAAGTACTAAGGCTAAGGCTAGGCCGGTCATCATTTCGCCTAAGGTTTCTTCTTCGTCTGCCTTGGTGCCACCAAAACTAATCTGCACACCATATTGGCGCTCTAAGCTAGGGATGGTTTCTTCTTTTAACGCCTCGATCACCACGTTGGCGTTGGTGGCACCCACGTCCACGTCGGCTTGTACGGTTACCATGAGTTGCCCGTTTTCGCTGCGGAACTTGTCAATGCCTCGACGAGAACTGAATTCTACCAATTCTAATAACGGCACGGTTCTGCCCGAAGGCAGAATGATAGGCAAGGCGTATAGGGTTGAAAGGCTATTACGATCTTGGTCTTTGAGCATGAGTCGCACATCAATTTCGTCGCTGCCTTGGTAAAAGCTTTGCACCGTCACACCGTCAAAGGCATACCTGAGTTGACGACCAATGTCTGAGCTTGTAAGGCCTAATGTAGTGGCTTCGGGGGTTAAACTGAAAATCAACTGTTCCATGCCGTACGGTAGGTTGTCATCGATGTTTTGCACGCCGGTAAAGGCTTTTAGTGCTGTTTGTAATTCCAGCGCAACTTGTTTCATGACATTAGCGCTGGCACCGGTAATGTTAGCTTCGATGGGTTTGCCTGGA
>Ga0209035_10000827_pt1 | contig 12315 bp, 9 predicted proteins | sample MarorgKNORR_S2LV_6_FD_188220 | JGI IMG/M metagenome (GOLD analysis project Ga0209035, IMG submission 188220) | Marine microbial communities from the Southern Atlantic Ocean, analyzing organic carbon cycling - AAIW_A/KNORR_S2/LV (SPAdes) (version 2) | ecosystem: Environmental > Aquatic > Marine >...
CCTTCACCTTTCAAAGTGTCGACGAGGCCGGCGGCTTGGACGGCTGCCACTAGCGTCGGGAATTGCTCCGCGGCTATGGCTACATCGACGATATCGCTGGGTGCTGATTCCTCGATATCGCTGGGTGCTGATTCCTCAACCGGCCCAGCATCAGACTCATCGGCAGCGCATCCCGTTGCGACTAACGCAACCAAGGCCACACCTATAAGACTCCGGCGCAACAAATTCATGATTACTCCTGTTGTAATAGTATTTAGTACTAAATACTAACGACGAACCTTCGCACTACCTCACTCTTTCTTTAGAGGCGTTAGTTCACACAAGAGTCGAGACCCCGAAACGCAACGAAATATTGGGACGACGAATTAAAAAGAGAGCCAAGAACCATTGTCCGGGCACGACAAAGGCTTAATGAGCCCAGCTAAGAGTGAATCGCTTTCTAGGGTGGTCCTTTAACGTTTTGTTACCACGGACAATGACGACATCCGGTGCTGCAACACCAAACCCTGCTCTTCAGATACCGAGCGGTGAAGACCTGAAACCCGGTGTCAGGGTCGATGTAGGAGTCCTTCTCAGCAGCTTCGGCTTCGTCGTGCTCCCGTCGTGCCGCCCCTGAAATCACAACTACTCAGCTTAGGTCACGGCCCGGTGCGCGTCTTTCGTTATATCGGGAAGCGCTTCCCCCGATATCTCCCCCCGTCTAGCTGATGCATGATGGGACGGTGAACATGCCAACACCGTTCAGCGATCAGTGGGCGGCCAGCCATGAATGACACGCCGTCAATAATTGATCAACTCGACACGATCGCTCATCGCGACGACATTGACATCAACGGCCGGTCCGTTGCCTGTCGGAGTTGGGGAGCTGGACCTGTTGTCCTTCTGGTGCACGGTGCCAGCGGCTGTTGGACTCATTGGGTTCGCAACATCGACCGGTTGTCTCAGCGGAACCGGGTGGTGGTCCCAGATCTTCCAGGCTTCGGTGATTCAGAATCGCTCGCTGACCCGCCTGACGCGGAACACCTTGCAGACTCGTTGGTCCAAATCGCCGACGCCGTGATCGGAACAGAAGCGCAGCTCGATATCGTCGGTTTTTCTTTCGGTGGCATCATCGCTGGGTTGACTGCGCACCGAATGGGCCAACGCGCCCAACATCTCATAGTCATCTCCGCCGGTGGCCTCGGAATCAATGCACGTGTAGCGGGCGGGCCGCGAGGAGGTCCCCGCGATGAGTTGACCCGTTTCATGTTCGCGAACCCCCATACCGCTGACGACACCGCTCTAGGTATTCACCTTGATGGCCAAGAGCGAACACGATTCAAGACCGGCTCGATCCCATCCTCGACGCTGCTCCTCGACATCATCGGCCAAGTGACCGCAGAATTGCATGTGATCTACAGCGACCGCGACGCGTTCGGCGGCGGCGACCCTAACGGCCGCTTTAATCTCATCTTGGGTTCACGCCCCGACGCGAAATGCCACACCATCACAAACGCCGGTCACTGGAGCCCCTACGAAGCTCCTGACCAGATCAACACGATCCTCACCGAAGTCCTCGCCCCCAACACCAATGCCATCGACACCATTCGGCAGACAGATATCGCGGGATAAGCGCCCACCCTTCACGGCCTAAACTGGAATGACTGCGCAGGTCGTAGCTGCCCATAGGTTTTAAGGGAATAGCACGACAGGACACAGGCCCCAACGAGGCAACTAACTCGGACTTTCGTGGGACAGACCGGGAAAGAAACCCCTCCCCGTCCGCGCCAATGGCGATCGACGTGTCCCAACCACGGGTGTCTAACCTTGTGTCTAAGCGAAAGCCCTGACGCAGTCTTTGTCGTTGGGCTCCAGGCGCTACGGGATCCGCCCTCAGAATCACACAAGCTTTTAGGGGCAGGTTGCGAGGTCCACGTGCCTGCCCGCCAGGCCCTTTCACCGTCTAATAAGCTACGGCGATGCGGAAGTTCACTATTCTTCTGGCCTTTCTGCTCTTTGCTGCGGCCTGCGGAAATTCGCCATCTTCAACGACAGACGAGACGACCAAACCAGCCACGGCGTCACCCAGTCCAACCACGTCCGTCGAATCCGAAGATTCAGTAATGCCAACAACTACAGCAGCCGTGACCACCACTGCGACACCTACAAGCTCAACAAGCTCAACAACCTCAACAACTCAAGCCCACGTCGATACTGGCTACGAGGAGAACCTCAAAAAGTTCCAGGAAGCCAAGACCCTGATGTTGTCCTCTGGGGACTTCAGTCCCTTCGAGTGCGCGGCATCGATCGTGGGTGCCGATCGAGCAACCGAGTTCATGACCGCCGACCCAACCGCCGAGGAGTTGTCTCTTTTGGAGCCCTGTTTCGACGACTTCGGTCCCCAGACAGAACAAGCCGCACCTCCCACCACCGTTAGACACGGTGCACCTCCCACGACAAGCGCCCCAGCAATGCCCTGTGTCGAACGACCCCTAACAGCACTTCCAATCTCGGGGGAGAGCCTGGCCGCGACAGTCCCATTGGGCCACATCAACGTTCCTGAGCACACGATCCCCACAGATCACGTATACCTCGTGCTTCCTGGATACACCGAGGGCGCCTCACCGACGGTAGCCCTGTCTTCGCCCGGGGATCTCACCCTATTTCGGGTTACCAGGACTAGATACGACGTAGTGGGCGACACAGAGTCCTACAGCGACTGGGGTCTGGTGTTCAACGTCTGTGATGGACGAGACCTCCGATTCGGACACGTGTCGACCGTCTCGGATCAGATCGTGGCAGCTACGACTGGCGCCAAGGAGCGATGCAACAGCTACGGCTACGACGCTAGGCAATTCGAATACTGCGCGTTTGAACTCTATGACCCTTGGGAAAGACTCGATGTCAGAGTTAGCTTTGCAGAAGGCGATGCCATCGGCACCCTTGGTGGTCTCACTACGCCGAACACCCAATTAGACCTCTGGGCTTACGACTACAACCTCGGTCCGATGGCCTTCATCAACTTGGACCGCCAACCCTCCGATGCCCAACATGCCGTTTGCGGGTTTGATTGGTTCGTAGAAGACATCCGACTTCTTCTGTACAGCATGCTCCAGGAACTCAATGGACGCGTCGCTGACGCTCAGATCGGATGCGGGAAAATCGCTCAAGACGTTCCCGGAACTGCGAAGGGTATCTGGTACACGGTTGAGGAGGTTCAAGGCGCTTGGATGGACAATCTTGCCCTTGTCGACGACAACACTCGCTCAGATCACCAGCTCATAGCGGTGGCTTCAACTCTGACAGAAGCAAGCGATTGGATCTTCAAGAAAGAAAGCAGCGGTCGCATCAATCTTGACTTCGCAAAAGTGGAAGCAGGATCAGGAATTTACTGCTATCACGGATTCACATCTGACTCACGGACGATGAGACCCGCGAGCGCTGTCAACCGCTTACTCATCGACGTTAGTTCTTCTGAAGTGTTGACCATTGAGCTTCAGTCGGGTGGCTGTAGCGGTTACGACTCGTTTAGCTCTCCGACCAAATACCAGCGTTGATCCTCGTCACACGACGTCTTCCGTGACCCTGTTTCTTAGGAGCCCAAGTTTCATCCGACGCGATTAAGAAACGCTGTGAGGTCTCTCACGAGATCTTCTGTTGCCAATCCATAGAACGCCGCCTGGAACCTTTAGCCACACGACAACAGAAATTGACTACCGCGGGGGGTCGCCACTGATGCTGATCCTATGGAGATCTCGAGACTGCTCGCCATAGTCATGGACCGCGTAGTGCATGGTGCAGCGGTTGTCCCACATGACTACGTCACCTTCGGTCCAGTGGTGGCGGTATATCCGGTCAGGTCTGGTGGAATGCTCATAGAGGTACTCAATTAGTGGTCGGCTCTCCTCCGGGGTCATGTCTTCAAAGCGGCGCATAGTGTCACCAGGGTGGCCGACGAACAGAGCCTTCCGACCCGTCTCTGGATGTGTCCGCACCACAGGGTGCAAGCAGGAAGGCGTCTCCGACTCCTTCCCAACTCGTTTAGCTAATCGAGTACCCGCGAACTCGGCGCGCACATTGTCGAGCATTCGCTTCATGCCCTCCGAGAGGGTCTCATAGGCGTGGTATTGGCTAGACCACATAGTGTCGCCGCCAATTGGAATCCGGTGCGCCGACAAGATCGTGAGCGACGGAGGCGAGGGAAGAAAGGACGAGTCGTAGTGCCAGTTTTCGGTGACGGCATTGGCTTTACCAAGGTTGGTGAGTTGCAGCACCTCTGGGTAATCAGTCATATATTTCAGAAATGGGCTCGTGGAAACGGCTCCCCAACGCCCCGCGAAAGCGACATGCTCGTCCACCGTGAGATTTTGACCTGGGAACACGAGAACGCAGTGGTCGAGGAACGCTTGGCGGATGCTGTCGAATTCCGCGTCGGTCAGCGCCCCAAGCTTCACTTCCTCGACGGAAGCGCCGACGTGTCCGGTAAGTGGTGTCGTACGCATAGCGATTAGGGCACCAATAAGATCTTGCCAAATTGAGTATTGCTTCCCATGTACTCATGTGCTCCCGGGAGGTCATCCAACCCAAAGGTCCGATCGACTACCGGTCGCAGAGCACCCGAGTCAAACGATGACCACAGGTCGGCTGCGAAACGCCTGCTGCAGTCAAGTGCCTCGATGGGGCTCCGTGTGCGAAAGGTCACGCCAACAAGAGTAAGCCGATTGCGGGCCACCAGGTCAAGGTCGATAGTTGAGGTCGCCCCTGCGTTGCGACCAACGCTGACATAGCGGCCCAGAACCTCGAGGGCACTCAACAGACCAGGAAATAGATCGCCCCCGACCTGGTCGATCACACATGTCACTGGACCTATCTGATCAACCATCGAAGACAACCAATCCGGTGAGGAGGTGTCGGCGACATGATCTGCGCCTAAGTCAACGAGTGCAGCGGCCTTAGCCGGCGACCGCGTAGTCGCGATCGCTGTTGCCCCAAGATGCTTCACAATTTGGATTGCAGCCGTCCCCACACCCGATGAGCCAGCGGTAATCAGAACCTTGTCTTCGGCCGTCACCCCGGCAACCGTGACGATCGCGTCGTGGGCGGTGACAAACACATTAGGGATAGCTGCGGCCTCAACATCGCTGAGATCCACTGGGCTAGGCATCAGCGCTCCAGCATCTATGAGGGCCGCCTCCGCGTGACACGCAGCACCCCGCGCCATGACACGGTCCCCTACGGACCAGCTATCCACACCGTCGCCCAGAGATTCGATGACACCCGCTATCTCGATTCCTGATCGCACCGCACGAGCCTTCGGATTATCGGTTCTCAAGACACGATTGAACATTAATTCGCCTCGGTTGACGCCCGCCCCATTCATGCGGACCAAAACTTCACCAAATCCAGGTGTTGGAACTTGAACGTCGCGTAGTTCTGGAACCGCCCCGTTTTCGCCAGGTACCGCCCACCACTGCTTCACGACCTCAGACCGCCGGGGAGAACCTCAGTATTTGTTGGCTCGGGAGCGACCACCTTGACTTGAATGCCGGAATCGCACGCCTTACAGACAGTTATCTCCACCGGTCCCCCAACAACTCAGCCACCCACCATCACACCGAACGGCTCGCGAACGTTCTCCGTCACAACCTCAACCCTAGACCCCGACAGCCCGACCATCATCGGTGTGGGTTCCTGTTTGGTTCAAGGTTTAGGTTGCTGGCATGGCACGGGGATAGACGACATAACGAGTTCTGACTTTCGTGGGACAAACCGCGAAAAGGAACCGATCACTAATGGTGAAGACCAACGCACCCATCTACATGAGAAAGAGCTCCGACGATGGAACGTCAAACTCCGATGACCAACTCCACGACCTCACCGACGACAGCATGACCTACCTCGTGGAAGACGACCACTCGCAACGACGTAGACGTGGCCACGGTCGTAGGTCACCTGAAAACGACAAAAGACGAAGTAGCGCGGGTCCTTCGTTCTTTGTTGTCTCCCGTTCCATCTGGGAGAATCGAACCATGACCGTGAAGCTCGGATACCTGTTGCCCACCCGCGAGAAAGTCATGCAGGCGAGCCCGTCGGTTCGACCGATGATCGACGCAGCAAAGCGGGCTGCGGACCTCGGCTTCGACTCGATTTGGGCGGGCGACTCGCTGTTGGCCCGACCACGACATGACCCGATCACCCTCCTCGCCGGCGTCGCTGGCGCGATCCCTGAGATCGTGGTGGGTACGGCGGTGTTACTTCCGGCGCTTCGCAACCCGGTCGTGCTCGCCCAGCAGCTCGCGACCGTCGACCAGCTCTCCGAAGGCCGGCTGATCGTCGGCGCCGGAATCGCTCCCGACACCCCCGCAGTGCGCCATGAGTTCGCTGCTGCCGGAGTCCCCTTTGAACGGCGGGTAGGGCGCTACATGGAAGGGATCCGGCTGTGTCGCGCCCTATGGAGCGGTGAACCGGTTTCGTGGGAGGGGCGTTGGTCAGTCGACGCGGGCGTGCTCGCCCCTGTCCCGCATCGCGAAGGCGGCCCGTTGATCTGGAGCGCTGCGACCGTCAGCGCTGGCATTGAGCGAACCGCCAAACACCACGACGGCTGGTTCCCCATCGGTCCCGACGCAGCAACGTTCGCGAGAAGAAACGAGGAGTTTCGGGCAGCGGCTACTGCGGCGGGTCGCAACCTCGAAGACCTCACCACCGCGATCTATCTCACGGTGTCAATCATGAACGACGCCACCGAAGCCGAAGCCGCGATCGACACCTATCTTGAGGGCTACTACAGCGCCCCCGCACCCGCGATGCGCAGCTTCCAGGCGTGCAAGGGTGGAACCGCCGACCAGGTCATCGACTTCGTTCGCTCCTTTGTAGAAGGCGGCGCCCAGCACCTCGTCATCCGCTGTGTTGGGGACCACGACGCCATCCAGCAGGTTCTCGCCCGGCGACGCGACGAGCTGCTTGGTTGATCTGCACGACCGCTGACATGAACAAAAATGTTCGAAGAATAAGCTGCCTAGGGATGAATAACGCAGAATTATTTCCATCAGCCACCCAAGGCGCATATTTTTTGCAAAAATTTACCACTTAAGGTATCGGTCTTCGCTACGGTTCAACACTGAGAGACCGATCGTGTGTAGGTCTTTCCTGCCTAGACAAACGGAGGTCTTGGACGTGAATGACAGTTCCCGTCGTATTTACGACTCAGTTCTCGGTTTGCTGTCGAACGTCGACAACCCCACTCCGATGGTTCGTTTGTCGCGCCTGGTTCCCTTCGAACACACCGAGGTGTACGCAAAGCTGGAGTGGTACAACCCGTTTGGGGCTGTCAAGGACCGGGTCGCGTGGAACATGGTGCGTGACGCGGAAGAGTCCGGGCGGGTGGGTTCGGCTCAAAAGCTGGTGGAGCCAACTTCAGGCAACACGGGCCTCGCCCTCGCCATGGTCTCCAATGCGAAGGGTTATTCCCTGACCACTCCTCTCTCAAACCAGATCCCACTCGAGAAGCGTACGGTTCTGCGTCTCGCAGGGGTCGATGTGGTCGAGCTCGAGGATTCGTTGTGTCCGGCTCCGGGGGCACCTGAAGGTGCCATTGCCAGGGCCGAGGAGATCGCGCAGCAGCCCGAATTTGAAATGTTGAACCAGTACACGAACGAGGCCAACCCGGACGCGCACTACCGCACCACCGGACCTGAGGTGTGGCATCAGACCGCCGGTCGCGTCACCCACTTCGTTGCAGGTCTGGGTACTTGCGGGACCATCAACGGTTCGGGACGCTTCTTGAAAGAACAGGACCGAGGTGTCCAGGTACTTGGTGTGCATCCGGCCGCGGGTCACGACATTCCTGGTGTTCGCAGCCTCGCCCAGCTAAGCCAGACCGAGTTCTTCACACCAGAGAAATACGACGAGCTCATCGAGGTGGACAACAAGCTGGCCTTCGAGATGTGTCAGCGGATCAACCAAGAAGAGAGCCTCACCGCAGGGCCCAGTTCCGGTATGGCGCTGGCGGGTGCGTTGAGGTCAGTACCAGACGAACCAGGCAACGTTGTGGTGGTGATCTTCCCTGACAGCGTTTTCAAATACGCCTCATCAATTCTGCGGAATGTTCCCGGGCTGGGAACAGCACCGCCGTCAGGAACCAAACGCGAACAGTTGATGGATTCGATGATCGAGAACGCTCGGGTCAACTCGAACCTGGCAGTCGACGTTGACGCTGCTCACGACTTCTGGCAACAACACGAACCCTTAGTGATTGACGTGCGCGAGTCCGACGCCCACCGCCAGCGACACATCCCCGGTGCGATCAATATGCCGCTCGACGACCTAGCCGACCTCGCTCCATTCCTTCCAGAAGACCTCGACGCGCCGTTGCTCAGCGTGTGCGAGCGCGGAAACCTTTCACTATCCGGTGTGTTGTTCCTGAACAGCCTCGGCTACCGAAACGCTAGAAGTATCACCGGCGGCACACAGGCCTGGGACGAGCAAGGATTCGCCGTCACGTCAACCTGAGTCTGACAACGGCCGCCCTTCGGGGCAGTCTTTTGTCATCCGTACCTCGGTGTCGTTGTGTAACAGTGTTGCTCCACATGTCGACGACCAAGGGGGATGACATGTCACTCGTAATGATGAAAGGCACCTACACCCAGCAAGGCTGGCAGGGAGTTGCCGAAGAGGGATTCCAATCCCGAGAAGACACCATTCGGGCCCAAGTGCAAGCCATGGGTGGAGAGTTCATTGGCCTGTACTTCTCAACGAATGCAGACTGGGATTGGATGGTGATCGCAGACGGCTCCGACGTCGACGTCATCGCCCAAAAACTTCAGATCATGGCAAGTGGGGCATATGGATGGGTGACAGCCGACGTTGTTGTCACTGCAGCCACCGCCGACTCCCAAACCGCTCCGGTTCACCGAACTCCAGGCCAATAACCGGTCGCCCATTGACGTGGGCGATAGGGGATCCGATTCGCGGAATCTGGTACCTCTGGTTTCAAAATACGCAGCTCCCGAGAAGTAGAAGAATTCAGCGATGAAAGTTCACTTGAGTCCTTCGTTGCTAAGACGGCGGGCTCGCCACATGCTCAGTGACCGGGCTTCGGCGTGACAGCGAACACGGTTTGCCCGCGCTGACCTCCCCGGGCCGTGGCGGCGACGGTGAACAGCACCCCAAGCACCAGGACCACGCCGAGCATCGCAGCGGCCAAATTGAGATCGAGATAGCTGCGATAGGACACGATGGCGCCGGCCGAAATACCGGCGACTGCCCCAAACGCCATCATGCACATGTCGCCGGCGCCTTGGACGCTGGCACTCTGCTCGACCGGAAACGCTTCTGTTAGCAGTCCGCTCGCTGCGATGATGCCGAAACACCACGCGAGGCCAATCACAGTCTGGCCGCCAGTGATTCCGATGAATCCTTCGGGCGGCGTGAATCCTGCCCACAACGAACCAACCGCGCAGAGCACCCCAGAAAAGACCAGCATTGGGTAGCGCCCGATCTGGTCGGCGAGCCGACCGACCAGGGGGCTCAAGGCGTACATGCCAAGGATGTGGCTGAACAGCATGATGCTGATCGCGCCCTTGCTTTGTCCGCCGTCGTTCATGTGCAGCGGTGTGAGGGTCATGGTGCCAACCATCGTGGCCTGGCTGACCATCATCGCGAGCACTGCCAGTCGAGCCCTGGGGTTCGCGAGGATCAGCCTCAGCGCAGCTCTGAACGGCAGCCTTGTGTCTTTGCCGTCGCTACCCACCCCGCCGGCTAGTACTAGCGGATCCGGCCGCAATCGAATCTCTATAATCGCGGCTGCCACTAGGAACAGCAAGGCGCCGGCGAGGAACGAACCCGCGTAGTCGGGGAGACCGAAGCTGCGTCCGATGGGGTCGAACAACGACAGAGAGACCAGCGATCCGAAACCCGAACCGATTGACGTGGCTGCGACGACCAAGCCGATCGTCTGCGCTCGGCGCTCGGGCTTAGCGAGGTCCGCAGCAGCGTAGCGAGTCGCCATGTTGGTGGCGTTGCCGATGCCGATGAGGGCCACTCCGAAAGGCAGGAACAGAAACTGCCGGGTAATTGCCGCCAACACAGCAAGAAACGCACCGATCGCAGCAAGGACATAGCCCGTCCGCAGACCGGGACGTCGGCCGCTTCGAGCCATCATGCGCGCCAACGGGAAAGATGCGATCGCGGCGCCGATCGACAGACACGCAGCGGCAAGACCCGCCAAGGTCTTCGAACCAGTGATGTCATCCGCAAGCAGAGCCGTCACGGAGTAGCCAGCCACCAACCCGATTCCGCCGCACATCTGACTCGTGAGCAGCGTTTGGACGGTCCGACGCTGCACTCGCTCAATGTCCCGGCCGCCGGTCAAAAGTTGTTCGCCAGTCCCAAGCACCGCGTCTTGGACCTCTGTCACGCCGTAGCTCCCATCAGCTATTCCGCTGCCGACGCAGCAAACCGCTGAAACTCTATCGAACACCGATTAGATTTGGTTGTTGTGGACGCTTCCTGGGTGAGGATTTCCGGCGGTCGCTCGGATCGCTCCTCGCGAGCCGTGTTGGTCCTCTTCGCCATTGTTGCGACGGCGATGGTCGTTGGCAGCGTGACTCTCAGCCGGGTTGTTGGCCAACCAGAGCCCGAACAACACGTGATCACTATCCCAGAAGGGACAGCGATGCGCCTCAGTTTGGGACACGACGTCGACATCATCCCCGCAGACCTCGACTTCAGGCTTCGGGACCAGCTCACCGTGATCAACGAAGACTCAACGGCTCATCAGATCGGTCCCTTCGTCATTCCCGCTGGCGACCGGCTCGATACGAGGTTTGCCGAGGCCGCCACCGTCGAGGGGTTCTGTTCGCTTCACTCGAGCGGCCGCATAACCATCAACGTTGGCGGGACCTGATCGGGGGTATCTGCACTGCGAACAGCGAACCGCCCACATGAGCGATCCGCCCTATTTCCCCTGGTCAAACGTTGTGGTTTCGACAACGGAGTGGGCGCTACAGAATCCGTGCCGAGAAAGACGAACCGAAATTCAGGGGTCTTTCCTTTATCTCAACGACATCACTTGATAAAGAAAAGAGTAGAGCCCTCCCCAAGGTGAACGTATTTGGGCTACGTAGTCGATACCAAAACGGCCATCGAGATCTATCGGGATGGCATTACCAATCTGGTGGCCTGTCGGTGCCAAAGCTACAAAGCCGGGGATTTGGTGTTGGCGAACCCAAGCTAGTTGGCTGGATTCGTCACGCGAAAAACTGCCATTCCCATCGTTCAAATAGATCTCTATGCCAGGGCACGCTTCTTCTGCGCCCTGCGCGCCTCCGTTTGTTCGGTCTGTAATGTCGATGTCACCGTCGTTATCGATGTCGAGAAGGACTACTTGGCCTTCTCCCCAGACAGTGCACTGCACCTCAACTTCTGGGTCTTTGTAATTCAACGCCCTTGGTTGTTCACCCATTGCGTCTTGGCTGATATCGGTGAAGTTCCCTGAGCCATCGTTGCGGAGGATTTGCATGAATCTTCCGACGTAATAGAGGCTTCCCGCTCTCGTCGTTCCAATGACAATGTCTGCATCTCCGTCACCGTCGATATCTGCGGCGGCTGCGTAGTTGAATTTGGTGGTTCCAAGTCCGAAAGGTCCTGTGGGCAGGCTGTGGACCTTCCATTGAGCGCTCGGCTTTTGCTGGTCACTGATGGCTATTTGTGCGGGTCGGGGGTTCAAAGAATCCGTTTCGTCACCCCAAAAAAGGACCGGGTCGGCCAAACCATCACCATTGAAATCTTCAAGGAGGGACGACATGACGTAGTGATCATTTCGACGTAATCCCTCAGGCAAATTTTCGATTGAATTCACAAACCCTGCGCCGCCGTCATTCAAAAACAAAGTCCGAGCAGCCAGGATGTCTGGGAAGCCGTCACCGTTTATGTCTCCCGACGAAGCATCATGAGCAAAAAATATGGTGTCGCGGTAGTCGATGGTGTCTGAGGCGTCAAAGAGTTTGCCGTCACGAGATAGCAGTAGAACGTGCGGGTCCATGTCATTGACTCTCTCGCCGGTTGGGAGGAGTTTGAGTAACCCTTGTGATCCGGCGAAAATATCGTCGACTCCATCCAGGTTGAAGTCGTCAACAACAAGCCGGTAGGACATGTTGCGTTCCGTTGGCGCCCCCGAGGCATAGATCGTTGGGTCAGCGATGAGTCGACCAACTCCGTCGTTGAGGTAGACCCTCACCGTGCTTCGTTCTTTGTGACTGAGCGTGTGGGGAAAGATGACCCATCCGACAACTAGATCTTGGTGGCCGTCTCCGTTGAAGTCTCCGACCATCATGTTGT
>Ga0209035_10000828_pt1 | contig 12305 bp, 8 predicted proteins | sample MarorgKNORR_S2LV_6_FD_188220 | JGI IMG/M metagenome (GOLD analysis project Ga0209035, IMG submission 188220) | Marine microbial communities from the Southern Atlantic Ocean, analyzing organic carbon cycling - AAIW_A/KNORR_S2/LV (SPAdes) (version 2) | ecosystem: Environmental > Aquatic > Marine >...
CAGCTTCGTACAAATCTGCCAGATCGGTCATCGCTGGATGAAGCCCCAGTTCGTCATTTAGCTTTAACGTTTGATCTTGCGGTATGGCCAAGGTCGGACGCGCTGCATAATACCGGTCGTTTTTGAAAGGTACGATCGTATTAAGACCGTCGTTGCCTCCGGAAAGCTGGATAACGACGAGTACATTGTCGTTAGAATCGGCGTCTTGGTTTTCACTTGCATTTAACAAGCACTGCGGCAGGCCCGCACCGACAGTCGAACCTACCAGAATCGCAGATGTCGTCGCGGTGTTTTGTAGCATGCGTCGACGAGAAATATATGAATGGTGCATTTTATTAACCGAGTTGAAATTGGGGGAGTGACACGACCTGGTGTAAAAGTGATTTGAATTGTTGCTCTGTATTGCTGGATTCTTTTCGCGCGCTTGCAATCAACTGCGATTTGGACTTGTCGGCTAATGGTACAGCACAAAACATATCTGAAAAATAGGTTGCGGCATGTTCCAAGCTGAGGATACGGTTGTTCTGCAGGTGCGATGGTAGCGACGTGTTGCCAAATGTCGTGTTTTCTGAGTGGATAAGTGCATGCATCAAATTTGATCGTCCTAGGAGTGTTGATGAATTAATCCACGTTCGGCCTCCGTCCCAGCCTTTTACGTTTGGCGGAAAGTAGATGCCATGACCAATTTCCTGTAATCGCTGGGCAACCTGAGTTAGGTCGGTTTTGATAGATAATCCCCGCATGATTCCGACGACCATCTCGACGGGCGATTTGATTTTTCGCGCTACGGCGTGCTCGGAGTAAAACAAGTTGCTGCGAAATATCATCTCCAAGGTTCCGCTGATTTGGAATTTGTCTTTACGCAACCGCTTAGCTAGTGGAGCAAGCAGTTCCTCGGTTGCCGTTGGTTCGTCCATCACATAGTATTGGACCAGTTTCCGAGCAATGAACAGCGGTGCCGCTGGAGTGGAGATAACATGAGCAACGGCTTGCTGTCCTGTTAGGTCACCTTGCGTCCCGAGGAATGCTTTTTTACCAAAGTCGTGTTGGTATTTGTTGAAGCGGTACGCACGGTTGCGAACTTCCCAGCCAGTAAAACAACGGGCCAGTTCACGGATGTCCTGTTCCGTGTAATTCCCTTCGCCCAAGCAAAACAGTTCCATTAATTCGCGAGCGAAATTTTCGTTAGGGTGTGTTTTGCGATTGTTGGCGGAGTCGAGATAAAGCAGCATGGCGGGGTTTTGTGCTATTGCTTGAACCATTTCGCTAAAATCACCGATGGCATGTTTACGCAACAGGTCATTTTGTTGCTGCATCATAAAAGCATCTTGGACTTTGTCAGCACTGGTCGCAAAATGGCCGTGCCAAACAAGGTCGTTTTCTCATGTAGTTGGTTGCTCGTCTTGAGCATTCGATACAGCCAAGCGGTGGCAAGGGATTGCAAGTTACCGCTCGAGACTATGCTGCGAGTCATAAGTGCCATTTCATCTTGAAATGATTGTGACTCTTGGTTGTCATGCAATATTTGTTGGACACAGCGCTGCACACCACCAGCAACCGCTCGTTGTAATTCACCTCGGCCCACGCCGAATCCTGAGCGACGGTATAGGTGTGCCGCTTGCGTTCGGTTCCAGGGTTGTCGACTGGTTGGCTCGAACTGAGACCAAGCCCATGCTGGATCAATATTGTTCATTTGTCGTCCGGCGGAAATTTGAGCTCGAATGATAAAGCGAGTTGTTTGGAAGTGGATTTGATCGTGATATCGAACGCGTTTGTGAGTTGAACCATAGAAATGAGCAAGTCAATTTGAGTTTCGGCTTCCTCCCGAGCGCTGCTGTTCTCAAGCATGTTGTTGGTGATCAAAAACTCTCTGTTTTTTCGCAGGATGCTAGCCAACGGATCTGCTAGCAGCGTCAAATGCGTGTTGGTTGTCCAGTTGGCTCTATTACCGTTGAGTTTGGTGGATTCAGCCTCATGGTTGCCATCTCGTAGTTTTTCCGCGAGTAAACGTGTACTTGAAAGGATGATTTTATCGTCCTTGAATATGATTGTGGGCGAAAAGTTGTATTGAATAGAGATGGGTTGTCCCGCCAGAGGTGGAATAAACGAGGTGGTGACGATACGGTCTTTTTTGTTGTCCACCAATTCAATGTCGAGCTGTGGATTTCCTTCCATTGCACTTACGACATTTAGAAAACCCACAAAGTTGATAAAAATGCGGCGCAATTCCGCCTGCATCGTTTCTGAGTCTTGTAGTGTGCCGACAATCGCGAAGGCTGGAACAATAATGTCAGGTTGAGGCGCGTCGTCTTTAAAGTGGTTATCCGTGAGGACCAATTGTGCGCCGGGTTCGAGGGCTCCGAGAATGTCGAGCCCGAAATCCTTTCCGGAAAAAAATGTGGAGAGTGTGGTGTCAGCTTGGGCGATACCCTCATTCACATCATCATCATAGAGGTCCGGTGCTAGGAGCCACCACGGTGAAAAATCGCGAAACATTGAAATGCTGGCGATCGTATCCGCAGGTAGCAGCAAGTTTGGCGCTGAACCTTGGGCGTCTTGTCCGAAAAAGTATTTCCGCGATTCCGGGATCCACTCGGCATCGTGGGCCGTTGTGAAATCCAGCTTTAAATGTTGATGGTCAAAATCAATGGCTGCTGTTATGTAAGGTGATTTGGCGAGTTGATTGACAAGTCCGCCTGCTAGCAGTTCGAGCAGCATGTTTTGTCGCATGGCTTGGTCTATTTGGTTGAGCCCGTTGTTTTGCTGTAGTAACTTTGCATCTGCCCAAAACCATGCCGTGTGTTCCTGCGGCTTGGAAACCACCGTGGCTTCTTGATAATTTTTGTTTGAGGCAAAAGTGGGATGCGTTTTCGGATCGATAAGTTGGTCGAGTACAAATCGACCGAGGTCACGCGAATTGGTGACGACGAGCGTGCCCGCTTTCTTTGCAAAACGGATTTCTTGAATTTGGTAGCCGATAATGCCCTCGCGATACTCACCCTTTTTAATAGGATTACCGCTCAAGAGCGCTAAAGGTTCTAGAAAGTTGAGCACAGCATCGAAGACTTTATCGAGTACAACTTCGTCGCCGCGGAGAATCAACAATACACCTTCAGATGGTGGGTCGAATGCTAGATGTACTCCGCCTGAGGTCGCCTGTTTAATGGCGTCACCCCATGGCAAACCAGTGATGTCTTGGATTTTGTTTTGCAGCGTCTCGAGTTGCGCTCGTTGGGCGTCTGGTAAGAGTTCGTCATAGAGCCCAGTATCATACGCGGAGTTGATGCCGGGGTGGGTTAGGATTTGCTGGAGAATCTCTCCGGGCTCTTGGATTTGGAGCACTGCAGCTGTGGACTCAGGCAACAGATCGTGGAAATTGGATTGAGCTGAGCTCGCCGTGGGCGCGACAATTAGACAGCAGACGGCGAACAGGCGTGCATAGGACATAATTGAGTGACCTTGGAGACGAAGTTGATACATTATTTATTGTATCGCAATTATTTTACAGGGGGTGCAAGCTTTTGGCGTTTGTTCGCGAACGAATCTCAGAGCTACTGAGAGATTTCGGGAGCTGTAAAGAATGCAGAGCTTTGAAGCGTGCCGACGCCGACGGGATTTACGAGTAAGTAATCGTTGAAGTCGTAAGCAATGGAATAGTGATCGTCGAGCGAGATTTTGGCTCTGTTGGATTCAAGTGTAAGGTCTAGGCGGTAAGCAGTACTGTTGTCTAACGACAATTCCTGGGATTTTAATTCGATTAGTACACCGTCACGATACTGCCCAATCAATAGGTCTCCGGCCCCAACACGTATGCCGGCGACTTTAAATGAATCGACGTTTTGATAATCGAAAACAATAAAACCGTTTGCGGCCATCGCGGGAATTTGCGGAATGGTGATCGTTGTGGAAATTGTTGAATTGAGACTATTGAGTTGTGTAGCCGAGAGATTAATAGATGGGGCCGTTAAGCTGGGCTGGACTTCAAGCAGGGAATCAATTGGGTTACTTGTCCAGCGAGCTGGCGAGAGCGCAGTGTTATGTTGAATGCTCTTAATGCCTCGGCGTTTGTTATCGTTGTAGGAGTCGGGCTCGAGTACTCGCAGGTCGTAAAAGAACGGCTGTGCCGTCGGTGCGTACACTCCGACTTGACCTCGATTAAGAGGTGCATCAAACGAGTATTTGTTAACCCGCTTCCCCGCTCCGTTCAAGTACATCGTATTGCCACGAATTTTGACAATTACGTGAGTACCGTTGGCTAGATTCATATGTTTAATGTTGTGGCGATATACATGTCTTTCGCCGTTGATGACCTCACCGGTTAACCATTTTGTGGTTGTATTATCAAAGAATTTATTGCCAACCCATTTCCAAAGTGAAAAGCCAGATGTTCCTTTTTCCGCGTACTCTAGTCCAGCGAATTTATAGTTAAGAGCATCTACGTAATCAAAGACGATTAACTCGGGTTCGTAGTTATGTTTTGTTGGATTAGTGAGTTGTATTCTGATATCGAAGTCTTCAGGCAACTCGTCCGTAAAGTGGACGAGCGTGAAATTACTGACGTCGATGGTGTTGTCATGAGCAATGTCTCCGGTAGGATTTTGAAACAAGCTGTGGCCTTCTATCCGCAGCCCTTTTTGAGACAGTGAGTCGGGGTTTTCAAGGTAGTCGGAGTATACGAGGCGGCTTTCCATCGGGAACGAAATGCCGGCGTTGACGTTGAGAGTATGCGACTGACTTTCACCGGAAGCTAACAAAATCTCCACCTCAACGTTGTCTGGTCCCCAATGGTGGTTGCCGGAGATGTATACGAGTTGATTATTCTCGATAAGAATATTTCCTGTTTCGGCTGTCGCACTTAGAAAGGCCGTTTCGGCCGGAAAATCGGTTTCCAGTATAACTTGTTCATGAACGGGGACATGGATGTTACCTTGGGTATCAGCAACATCGACAGCATTGAATTCAAGGATTTCAAGACCTTGGAAATGGGATCCACGGCGATGTCCTTTAAGCCCAACAAGCCCGCCAGTAACATCGGATTCAAATTGATATGAAATGTATTGGCTTTGGTTGACGACCAATCTGGTTTTGGGGCCGTCGATGACAAGTTGCAGGTCAAAGGAATACGGATCGGGCTTGATGATATTTAGACGCCGCAAGTGCAACGTTCGCCCATTGTAAACTTCGCCTATCGTAATCGTTTGCTGGCCCGCAATGACTCCAGCAAACCGATAATTGTCTTTGTCCTTCAAATCGAACACGATGTAACCGCCGCCGTTAGCCCGCTGGTTGTCGGGGTTAGCAACGAGGGTGGTTGCGATGCTGAAATGAGTGGGAGGAGCACTTATTCCTATGGTTTCCAGTCCAGTGAGTCGGCGGAGTGAAATGTCCGAGTCCGGGACGTTTATGGTTTCCGTTTTTCCCTGAAGAACGTTGAATCCGTATTGGCTACTACTGAGGACTTGGAGGGACAATGGTAGTGGCGCGGTGATTGCAATTTCCAGTTGCTCGGTTGAACGGCGTCCAAATTGATCGGCAACCGAGTAAGAAATAATCTTGGTGCCAATGGAACTGCCGTCAGTGGTGAGCTGGATTTGGTCGTCAACAATTGTCGCTGTGCCACCTGCAAAAACGGCATCGGTCCACACCAGTTGTGCATCGATGGATTGAGCAATTTGATCGTTTGCCAGAACATCCACGATTGCCGATGAATTGGGTTTGATTTTGAAAGAGTCAGTGTGGGGAATGATCTCTGGATAGTAATCCATCAGAGTAACATTCTGAAATTGAGTTGGTGCTTTTCGTAATGCACCTAGGCCAGGGGGGTTGTTCCGATTGATGCTGGGGAAGAGATGATTTAATTTGATGTCATCATCGGCGACAAGTTGCAGTTGATTATCATTGATGTGGATTTGGACGTGGTAGCTGCGATCGCGATTGATGGCTTCTTTTAGCTGTTGATGGATACGGGTTTTGCCGTTGATGCGTTCTCCAATTAACCACCGGTTACGGGCTGCATCAAAGCCGGCAAACTTGAAATTGCGGTCGTCAAGATAATCTATTGTTAGGATCCCTGAGATGGGAAAGGTGCGAGATTGGCAACGCGGTGATGCGGTGCTTTGCACGGTGGTCAGAATATCCGCAGATAGACTGAACTGGGAAGGCAATGCCGATGGTGTATTGATGAGGCCAACTCGTGGTATTTGTTTTCTGGCACCTGCGAGCACCTCGCCAACTTGGACCGTGTTCTTAAAAGCAGTAATTTGACTGGGAATAATTGGCTCACCAAAATCACGGCCGCAGATACCATAAGCAAGCAATCGCCGATCCTCAAGTTTTTCCCCAACTTGAAGTCGTCGTTGATTGTGATGTCGCTGTTTGTTCGCCATAGGATTTATATCTCGAAAAGTGTAACAAACACTGGAAATACAGGCGATAGGTATGTTATTTAAAGGTGTACAGGGTGTATTTTTTCGGGTGTCACTCGATGGCTAGAAGACGTTAGAATACGGACATGAAGATCCTACCGTACAAGTTGGTGTGTTTCGCTGTGCTCTTGTTAATCTCTTGGCAGGCGCCACCGCCTGTTGCGGCTCAGCCTTCACTGATAGACCATGAATTTCCGCTGGACACGGTGACAGTGAATGAGAAGCGGGCTCGAGTGTTTATCGTACACGGCACGTTTGACGGGAATTCAAATTGGCCGTTGATTGTAGCCGGAAAAACCAGTTTTGCTTCCGAAGTGAAACGAGCCTTACCGGCGGGGTCGACAGTTCACCAATTTTTATGGAGTGGTAAGAACAATCACGAGGCGCGAAAAACAGCCGCTAAGTTTTTGGCGAGTGAAATTAGTGAGTATTCATCCCAAGGTGAGAATATAGCGATAATCGGCCACAGCCATGGAGGTAACGTAGCATTGCTTGCGGCGTCTCAGTTAAAAGACCCTATTAATACCGTTATTTGTCTCTCAACGCCGCATTTGTATCTAGTGCTAGAAGACGCTGAAAACAAGGAAGTGGAATTGCCGGTGTATTGTCCACCAGCAAATCAAGAACTAATTAGGCATATCGTTACTTTGTCACCTTCGTCGGATAACGTACCTGGATTTTGGGCTGAAATAAACGGTATCAATGATGATGAAGGTTTGGCGATGACGAGGCCCTGGCGTAAAGCACAACAACTCATCTTGCCGAATGTTAGTGGTCCCTTTCAAGATTTGGCGGAGAGGATTGGACTTAGCGATGACGTTGTAAACCTAGAGTCGCGAGATCACTTGTCGGTCACGCCATACAATTTTAAATATCGTTGTGACGTGGAGGGAATCAAAAAAGCACATCGTGTCGTTCACTCTGCTCGTATGGGGTACATCCTCGGAAGTGTCATTCAACATGGCATGTCTAAGCCGGTGGCCCAATATTTGTCGACGATTTATCAGTTTGAAAAAACGGACGATGGTTCGATAACGGATTCTGACTTGATCGCGAGCAGTCGCGCTAAATACTATGAGGGGTTTGACCGACCAAGGTATGGAGTGGCGTTACGAATGAAAGAAGTCAAGATCGTCGCTCTGGAGAATGTGCCCGCTTTGGGTGAACGAGAACCGGATCTTTATTTCAGAATAAAAAACGCTGAAGGTAAACAGTTGTTTGAGTCGAGTGAGGCGGATGATGGGTTAGAAGCATTGTGGGTCGCCAAAGATTTGACGAAGCTGTTGCCGGGAATTGCCCGTGGCTGGATCGAAGTCTGGGACGATGACTTTAACGGCGATGACCCTGTTGGACAGCCAGTCGAGTTTCGGCTCGAATTTGGTTTGGATGCCTACGAGATTACAACTGTGGTAACGCATCCCGAATTTACGGCGACGATTACGTGGCAGAAATTGCACGAATGAACCCAACTGCCAATGTGCGGTGGGAATCTGGTTCAATCAAGATTGCTATGACATTAGATATTTATGGATGGTTTCGGAATCGAGGTGTACAGGGAAATTGGCAAGTCGCTCGAGATTGATTTTGTTGATAAGTGCCTCTAATTGCTGAGCTTCAGTCACGCCTACTTGCGATAGCTTCGTGGGACAATCTAATGATTCAATGAATTGGCGTATTTTCGCCGGGGCGTCGTTGGGAGAGTCGCAATCTAACTGGATTGCAATGTTGGTGAGCACATCATGTACGTGTTCGCTGCCGCGAGGATCGATACAATGCGTGGTTAGACGATCGAGGATTGCTTGAAAAAATCCGGCGATCGTCAACGCGACCGCTCGGCCGTGTGGCACCGCATAGCTGGAGGTAATGCCGTAAGAAATAGCATGCGGCGCTGTTGTCTTGGAGATGTTGATGGCTTGGCCAGAATGGAAGGCCGCTTGTGACATTGCGTGGCGAGATTGTGGCGTGGGCTGATGTACCGCACTATGCAAATGATTCCACGCGAGGGTGATTGCTTGTTGAGCATACTCCCTAGATTCAGCGGTGGATTGGACGCTCCAGATCGACTCGATTCCTTGACAAAAAGCATCTAATCCTGTGTTGGCTGTTAAGGCCGCCGGCATGGTTGCTGTGAGTGTCGGGTCGAGGACGATTTGAGGCGGTCGGATTCGTGGGTCAGCAACGGAATGTTTTTCACCATCGACATAGATAACGGCGAATTGAGTGGTTTCGCTGCCAGTGCCGGAGGTCGTTGCAATGGCAACAAGCGGGGTTGGGTCCAATGTGTCCGTTGGAGGTGAGAGGATTAACTGTCGACTGGGGACCGTTTGTTGTCCATAGAAGCTGATGAGTTTTCCTAGGTCTATAGCAGTTCCACCGCCGATGGCAATTACGAGATCAGGTTTGCATGACCGGTATTTATCGATTCCGTGTTCTAGTTCATCCAGAGTGGGATTTGGAGTAAATTGGCTCCAGTGATGGACGGTGAGAGTCTTGAGGAGAGGCTCCATTGCTGCCTGGGCGCCTGAGTGTTGATAAGCAGCTTCATCAACCACAAGTAGAATAACATTTATCGTAGGTTCTGAAAGCAGTTCTTGCAGATCACTGATTTGGCGGTGGATGACTTGTGGCATGATGAGAAACTTGTTGAGTGAAATAATGGACTACAATAGTTTGTGTGTGAACGGCAAGTTCTTCTATGGTATCAGAATCGATGAAACAAGAATTAGTAGCTGATAACGAGCGGATGCGATTTTGGCAACGATGCATGTTGCTATTAACGATGATGTGTTATTTGTTTTACTACACCGGTCGGCAAACGTTTGGCTTTGCCATGCCGGGAATTGAAGCGGAGCTAGAAATAGATAAAGAGACGTTGGGGTGGATCAGTACCGCACTACTGTGGTCGTATGCGATCGGCCAAGCGATCAATGGCAATTTAGCGGACAAGTTTGGTGGCCGCCGGATGATGAGTGCCGGCGCGATACTGTCGACCCTGTTGAACTGGGTGACAAGCTTTGGAACTAGTTTTGTTAGCCTGATTATTCCATGGGGGATTAATGGATATGCCCAATCGATGGGTTGGGCGCCTGGGAGTCGAGTCATTTCGAATTGGTGGGCCGCAGAGTCTCGCGGCAAGGCATATGGGTTTTATGTGTTTGCCGCTGGCTTGTCTTCTGTACTGACGTTTGTAAGCTCCATGGTGATTTTGCAGATGGGATTTGATTGGCGGTGGATTTTTCGATTGCCGGTGATCGCGTTACTACTTGCGGGGGTTTTGTACTATCTGCTGGCGCGAGATCGCCCTCAAGAACTTGGTTTACTACCGCCCGAAGACGGGCAGCGGCCAGATAGCGATGAGATTACAGTCGAAACTAAGCTCTCTTCGTGGCAGCGTTATCGCAATGTTTTGGGCAATAAGCGATTTTTGTTAGCTGCTATCGCGATTGGATTTCAAAATACCGCTCGGTATGGATTGCTGATTTGGGTGCCGGTTCATTTTTTAGGTGAGGACTGGAAAAATTCAGATGACAAATGGATAAGCGTGGCCCTCCCCGTTGGAATGGCTTTAGGTGCTATTGCAAGTGGTTGGATTTCAGATAATGTGTTTCGCTCGAATCGCTCCAAGGTTATTATCCTGTTCATGACCTTGGCTGCTGCTTGTTCGGTGGTGATGTATTTTCTACCGCGAGGAAGCTGGTTGGGAATTGTCGTGTTGTTTTTCACAGGGTTCTTTGCGTATGGCCCTCAAGCTTCGTTTTGGGCGTTGTGTCCAGATATGTTAGGCGTGAAAAATGTAGGTACAGGTACCGGTGTGATGAATTGTTTTGCCTATGGTTTCGCGGGCCTCGGCGAACCGTTAATTGGCCGCCTGATGGATACCTATGACGAAACTTCACTGGTTTTCGTGGTGGTGGCAATAAGCTGTATGGCGAGTGCTGTGATGGCGGTCGGGATTCGCCGTTGAGGTGTTTGCCAAGGGTCGCTAGAATTTGGGTCGTGTCCGCCGCAGGCGGATTCGTCGCTGATTGGTCGTACTAGCTGAGGTTTTGGAAATGTGGATGACGGCAGCGCTCAGTTTCAAGGAAGGCGTTCTTTGTTGTGAGTGAACAATCTACCGATCGAGCTGTTGTGCTCATTACCGATCTACATCGCCGGATTACCGGCGTGAGTGCAACCATACGAAATTTGGTTCCGCTGCAAAGCGAACAGCAAAACGTAAAATTGTGGTCGCGCTTACCGTTTGCAGAAAATCCGCGATTGAATGGTTGGCAAGTCTATAAGTTGCTCAGACGCCGGCCAACCAATCGCAAGTTCCATATCTGGCACGCTCGGCGAAATAATGAAATGTTGTGGGCTCTATTTTTTAAAGCGATTTTGAGATGCCCGTTGAAAATTGTTTTTACGAGTGCTGCTATTCGGCGGCATTCGATGTGGCCGCGTTGGTTGATCTCGAAAATGGATGCCGTGATTGCCACAAGTCCCGCTGCTGCCGAATTAGTTGAACCAGTCGTTGCGGTTGTGGGACACGGAGTCGATGTGAAGAGGTTCGCTGCCCAGGGGTCACGTACAGCAGCATTGGCAAAACTGGACGTAGTATTTGAAAAAGCGATCGGTCAGTTCGGTCGAGTGCGACCGGAAAAGGGCAGCGATATTTTTGTAGAAGCAATGATTGACTTGTTGCCAGATTACCCAGAGTTTGGTGCGGTGCTAGTTGGAAAAGTCACGTCGAAGTTTGAAAAGTTTAGCGAGCAACTCCAGAAAAAAGTGCGCGATGCGGGATTGCAAGACAGGATTGTGTGGTTCGGAGAAGTTTCTTTTAGTGAAGTGCCGGCGATGTACAATGCGATGAGTATTGTTGTGGCCCCCTCGCGGTACGAAGGGTTCGGGTTAACTCCAATTGAAGCAATGGCTAGCGGTGCACCAGTGATAGCCGCCGATACAGGAGCTTATCGACAAATGATTGAGTCGGGCGTGACAGGCGAAATTTTTCCCGTTGAGAGCCACAAGCTTTTTAAGGAATATTTAGATGAATTCATGGGCGAGCCAGAGCGATTGTTGGCCATGGGAACGGCCTGCCAGGCCAAAGTGCAGGATGAGTTTTCGATTGAAAAAGAAGCAGCAGCGATCAATGAAGTATATGAGAGTATTTGGGGCCACGCATGAGCATGCCACAAATCGCATGAACATTTATTAATTGAAAACTGCTGGTAACGAGTGGTTTGGTAGGGAAAGCAGACGCGCAAAAATATGTTGATTTCACATACACATCGATTCTTATTTGTACACGTTCCCAAGACAGCTGGGTCCAGTGTGACTGAGGCGCTGCAGCCCTTTTGTGACCAGCCCGAGAAGGTGTGGTTCAATCGGATGTTGTCGTCTGTGGGTTTAAATGTGAACTGGTTTGGACCCGTTGCCTGGCGGCGCGGACGGAAACATACGACCGTGGGCCAGATGCAAAGAATGTACCCGACAAATTTGTTCCAAACATACTACAAATTTGCCTTTGTGCGCAATCCCTGGGATCTAATGGTCTCTTATTATCACTTTATTCAATCGCGCAGCGAGCATCATCGTAGTGCCAAGGTTCAAGCGCTAGATAGTTTTGAAGAGTATCTCGCCTATGAAATTAAGCGAGATAAAATCAGCCAGACTCGATTTTTGATGGACGCTAACGGTGAATTGCTAGTCGATTATGTGGGTTGCTTTGAGAGCTTAGAAGAACACTTTAATGTGATCTGTAGTGAGCTTGGCATCGATGTGGAATTGGAACATAGAAATAGCTCAAGTCACCGCGATTACCAGAGTTACTATGACGCGACGACACGAGAGATGGTTGCAGAGCATTGGCGGCGGGATATTGAGCAATTTGGATATTCGTTT
>Ga0209035_10000830_pt1 | contig 12299 bp, 9 predicted proteins | sample MarorgKNORR_S2LV_6_FD_188220 | JGI IMG/M metagenome (GOLD analysis project Ga0209035, IMG submission 188220) | Marine microbial communities from the Southern Atlantic Ocean, analyzing organic carbon cycling - AAIW_A/KNORR_S2/LV (SPAdes) (version 2) | ecosystem: Environmental > Aquatic > Marine >...
TATAATTTAAGCCTAGCTTTGGGTGCTGTATGCCTAGTTAAGAGAGATATATTGACTGGAAAATTTATAAAACGCTTTGTAAAGCTTTCTAAATGCTGTTTAGATAAAACAGTACTGGGCGCTAAAATCATTGCTTGTTTTTTTGCTTGTACGCAAACAAAGGCAGCTCGCATGGCAATTTCTGTTTTTCCGAAACCCACATCCCCACAAATGACTCTGTTCATTGGTTTTATAAGAGAAATATCTTTTAAAACATGGTCAATGCAGCTAACTTGATCCTTAGTTGGAATGTAGGGGAAATCACTTATAAATTTTTTGTATTCATCCGGATGACATATCAACTGATAGGATGAAGAGATGGCTCGCCTTGATTCAATGTCAAGTAATTCAGCAGCATGGTCTTTAGCCTTTGCTTCAGCTTTGTCCTTTTTTTGCCTCCATTTTGTAGAGGAAAGTGAATCCAGGTGTATATTTTCAACATGTGATACTTGGTATTTTGAGATGAGATATGCTTGGCGAATCGGTACATATAATAATTCTTTATCCAAGTACTCTATTTGTATAAATTCTTCTTCATTGGTATTAGTTTTGAGCAAAGTAAGACCTTTGTAAATTCCCACTCCATAATCTACATGAATAACAAACTCATCATCCAGGAAAGGGTTTTGAAATTTAGTGATTAAAGAAGCTTGAGGTGAAGATTTATGGTGGAAGACCACATCTTGACCTAGATAATTATCTACATTGAAATATGTATACGATTTCTTGGTATCAACTAAAAATCGAGTTGGTTTATGCAAACAACTAAACATTCCATTTGTTGATGTAAATGGAAATTCAGCTTTTTTGAATTCATATTTTTTATTTAATTTATCTAATTTAGTTTGCTCAGATGTTGTAACTAACAATGTTTTAATTTCATTGTTTTTGCACTTGGTTATCAATCTTTTTAATTGTTCATCAGATTCAAGGTTTTGATCAAGATCACCATTGGATTGATCTCTTTTAATATCATTAGCATTATCAAGATATACATTTAATGAATCCAATAAAAAAAAGTAATCTTCAGGTTTTAGAACTGGTCTTAATGCATCTATTGCTTCCTCAGAATACCTTTCAGATACATAAGATGCGTAATTCTGCATGGATTGTTTGAAATTTGGTCCATGCATCAATTTAAACCCATCAAAATAATCAATTAAATTAGAATTCTTATCTTGCAGCAGAGTCATATATATTTCATAGCCATCGGGCAAAAGGCCTGAAGAAATAGATTGAAAAAGCTCACAATATCTTTCATCATATTTCTGGAAGTAATTCCTCCAATTATCTTTAAATCTTTTGATAGAAATATCATCTAATGCAATTTCAGATCCGTGAAATAATTGAATAGAGTGAAGCTTTTCTGTCATGGCTTGCGAGTCAACATCAAATCGTCTTATTTCATCAATTTCATCTCCAAAAAAATCTACCCTAATTGGGGTTGAGTAAAAGGTTGAATAAAGATCCACCACACCGCCTCTAATAGTGAATTGGTTGATAGATTCAACTTTATCAACTCTTTCATACCCCAAAGCCAATAAATTCTCTCCAAGCTCCTTAATAGTTAATTTATCTCCTGTATTAAATAATTTGCGAGATGTAAAAAATTTCTTAGAAGGGAGCTTTTCAAATAAATTTAAACCACTGGTCACAATTATTTTAAAGTGTTCTTTATTAGAATTTAATAACGCAATTCTAGCTTGAATGATTGATTGTGATGTAGAGAAACGATCGTAAGGAAGTATTTCTCTTTCGGGGTAGTATGAGATTTCAGATTCTAAGAAATATAATTCCAGCTCATGTTTAAGCAATCGGGCATCTTTATCTGAATTACACAAATATAAAATCTTATGATTCTGCTTTTTAATAGACTGCGCTAACTCAAAAGCTTCAAAATGATCTTGTTGTTCTCTCATGTCGTGAAGTATAATTTTGCCAAAGAATTTACTCAAAAACAGGAACACTAACATGGATATAAGTTTTTCAGAACAAGATCTTCAATTTCAAGAAGAAATTAGAGCCGGTATTGCAAGCGACTTCCCCGCGCATGTAAGAGAGAAACAAGAGAAGGGCTCTTCATTGTCAAAATCTGACATCATTGATTTCCATAAATTTATCTATGAAAAAGGGTGGATGGCATATAACTGGCCTGTTGAGTACGGCGGTACTGGATGGTCACCTGTTCAAATTTATCTATTCTTAAATGAACTAGCATTAGCTAAATGTCCAAATATTTTACCATTTGGTTTAAGCATGGTGGGTCCAGTGATTTATACATTTGGTAATCAAGAGCAAAAAGATCGTTTTCTACCTGATATTCTTCAGTTTAATACATGGTGGTGCCAGGGTTATTCAGAACCAGGCTCTGGCTCAGATTTAGCTTCGCTTAAAACAAAAGCTGTTTTAGATGGAGATCATTACATAGTCAACGGTTCAAAAACCTGGACTACTCTAGCTCAAAATGCTGATTGGATCTTTTGCTTGGTCCGAACTGAAACAACACAAAAAAAACAAGAAGGTATTTCATTTTTACTGATAGATATGAAAACCCCAGGCATTGAAGTAAAACCTATTATTACCATTGATGGTGATCACGAAGTGAACTCAGTATTCTTTACTGATGTAAAAGTACCTGCAGATCAATTGATAGGTGAAGAAGGCAAGGGTTGGACTTATGCAAAATTCCTCCTTGCTCACGAAAGATTTGGAATTGCAGCAGTTCCAGCAGGTAAAGTGCAATTAAATGAATTAAAAGAAATAACAGCTCAATACAATGATGTAGATTTAAATAAAAAGATTGCTGAGTTAGAAATTGATTTAATGGCTCTTGAATTTACCGAGATGAGATCATTAGCTGCTATTGCTGATGGTGGTCACCCTGGTGCCGAATCATCTATCTTAAAAATTCGTGGTACTGAAATTCAACAAAGACTTACCGAGCTATTTGTAGAAGCGGCAGGTCAGTATATTCTTCCTTACGAGGGTCCTGATGGATTTGACTCCAATATGACGCCGGCTGGACCAGACTATGCAAGTGCATCCGTTGCTCAATACCTAAACTATAGAAAGACTTCGATCTACGGTGGCAGCAATGAGATTCAGAAAAATATTATAGCCAAAGCGATACTAGGAGTATAAAGATGAACTTACATTATTCTGATGAACAAAATATGCTTAGAGACCAAGTTATTAAGTTTTGTGAATCAAGTTATGACTTTATTGATCGCGAAAAAATTCTAATTTCTGAAACAGGATACAGCTCAGATCACTGGAAACAATTTGCTGAGCTTGGCTGGCTTGCAATTCCTTTTAAGGAAGATAACGGTGGGTTTAATTTTGGCCCAATAGAGTTAACTGTTCTATTTGAAGAATTTGGTAAGGCTTTAGTTGTGGAACCGTATCTAAGTTCTGTTGTTATGAGCGGAACTATACTTGAGGGTTCAAGCCACCCTGAAAAAGTCTCAATTATCGAGAGTATTATTTCCGGTGAACATCAAGTAGCAGTTGCCTATGCCGAAGCTAATATAGGTTACAACTTCTTAGATTGTGTCACATCTATTACAAAAGAATCTGATAGCTTGATTTTGAATGGCTCCAAGTCTCTAGTTTTAAATGCTGCAAACTCAGATCAATTTATTGTACTGGCAAAGCATAATGATGAAGCTGTACTAGTAATGCTAGATAAATCAGCGGAAGGCCTATCAACCCAAAATTTTAAAACGTTAGATGGCCAGACTTGTGGCGAACTTACATTTGAAAATATTATATTACCCGAAGATTCAATTCTTACTTCAGGCAAGGATGCCGAATCATTATTTAATAAGATGTTGGATGTATCAATCCTCTGCATTAGCGCTGAGGCTGTTGGAGCAATGACTAGCGCTTATCAAAAAACTGTTCAGTACACCAAAGAAAGAGAGCAATTTGCACAGCCTATTAGTAACTTTCAAGTTCTTCAACATAGAATGGTTGATATGTTTATTGAAACAGAAATAACTAAGTCATTATTGATTAAGGCTACATTACAGCTAGACTCTAATGACGCAGAAACCTCTAAAACAATTTCTGCTCTTAAAGTGCAAGTTGGTAAAGCTGGTAAATATATTGGCCAGCAAGCCGTTCAATTGCATGGTGGCATGGGTGTCAGTAACGAGATGTCTATTGGCCACTATCTAAAGCGTTTCACAGTCATAGATTCGATGTTTGGAAATACACAACATCATATTAATAAATACCTTACACTTTAATTAAAGACCCATGAGCGACTTAACTAAAAATCCCGACCTTAGATCAAGAGAGAAGGTAGACGATTACTTCGGAGACTGGAAGTGGAGAGAAGGCTTGTCAGAGCTCATGGTACCCATTGTTGGTCGTTTGTACCGTCACGGTGTTCACATAATGGTTTATGGCCAATCCCTAGTTAACGCGTCTCCAATTGAGATAATGAAAGCTCATAGATTTGTTCGCCAAATCGAGGGTAATGAGCTTAGTGAGCTAGAAACCTTTCCTTTGCTTGATAGATTAAGCTCTATGGATTTACCAGATTGTGAAATTGATCTAGGCGAGCTGACTATGCGCTGCCCATTTTTTGATGACCTTCCAGAAAACCCTGACACCATAGACCAATACCTCATTGACCAACTAGATCTCACGGGTATTACCTCAAAAAGACCCAGTGAACCCAAAGATATAGTTTTGTATGGTTTTGGTCGCATTGGAAGATTATTAGCAAGGATGCTTGTTCAAACTACTGGGCCAGGAAATTACTTTCGTTTACGGGCTGTTGTTGTAAGGAAAGGAAGTGAAAATGACTTAGTTAAGCGAGCAAGTCTACTTAGAAGAGACTCAGTGCATGGAAGGTTCATAGGCACAATTAGAGTTGATTTAGAGAATGAGCTCTTAGTTGTAAACGGCAACCCTGTAAAATTTATATATGCGGCTAGTCCCTCCGAAGTTGAATATCAGAAATTTGGAATAAACAATCCGATTGTCATAGATAATACTGGTATCTGGAGAGATGAACAGACTCTCTCCAAGCATATTGATTGCGGAGCTTCCAATGTAATTTTAACTGCGCCTGCTAAGGGTGATATACGAAATATTGTTTTTGGGGTCAACGATGAGGCATTAACCCAATCAGATAGAATTATTTCAGCTGCTTCATGCACAACCAATGCAATAGTTCCTGTATTGAAAATAATCAGTGATAATTTTGGAATTGAGAACGGTCACATTGAAACAGTCCATTCATATACAAATGACCAAAACCTCATTGATAATTATCATACTGGAGATAGGAGAGGTCGAAGCGCTCCTCTGAATATGGTCATTACATCAACAGGAGCAGTTAAAGCTGTTGCAAAAGCTATTCCTGAGTTAAAAGATAAGTTAACTGGTAATGCAATCAGAGTGCCCACCCCCAATGTCAGTCTTGCAGTTCTGGTTTTAAATTTACAAAATAAAGTTAATAAAGATGGCTTAAATCAATTTTTGAAAACTTCAGCTTTTACTAGCAAATATAGAGAAATTATTGGATACACAAACTCGCCCGAAGCAGTTTCAACTGATTTCTACTCTAGTCCTTTTGCAACAATTATTGATTCCCAAGCAACCATTGCTGAAGGCAATCAAGTGACTCTATATTGTTGGTATGACAATGAGTATGGCTATTCTAAACAAGTTCTAAATTTGACTAAAAAAGTGGCTTCTATACAGCTCCCAAGATTTCCATTAGCAATTGATGATTCAGTATAGAAACGACTGATCTTTACCTTTATAATTCACACATCTTTTACTGAAGGGTAGGCGTGATTAAAACCAAACAAGGACTTGATTTACCAATCTCCGGAGCTCCTAGCTCGGACATCGACTCCTCAACTACAATTAACACAATTGCTTTATTAGGCCCAGATTATGTGGGGCTTAAACCAACCATGCTGGTTAAAGAAGGAGATACTGTTGCAAGCGGTCAAAAACTCTTTGAAGATAAAAAAAATCCAGGTATTTTTATCACAGCACCATCCTCTGGAACTGTTCAGTCAATTAACCGAGGTGAAAAGAGGCGCTTTCTATCCTTAATTATTGAAGTAGATGACTCAATAGATTCGCAAACATTCAGTCCTTCTGATTACGACTCTCCTTTGAGTTTTTTAGCAGATTCAGGCTCACTTTCTTATTTTAAAACTCGTCCATACAATAGAATTCCAGGCATCAATGATTTACCAGACGCAATTTTCGTCAATGCATGTGATACCAATCCTTTGGCTATTGACCCTCATAGCTTGATTCAAAAAGAACAAGAATTATTTAATACAGGCTTGAGCTTCATCTCTTCAATCAGCCCTAATTCAAAAACCTTCTGTGCTTTCCAGAATAGCGATTTTGATCAGTCAGTTTCAGGCATCAGCTACAATCAATTTAATGGCCCGCATCCATCTGGTTTGGTTGGAACGCACATTCATTTTCTATACCCAGTTGGTCAAAATAGGACTGTTTGGACTATTTCTTGGCAAGAGGTTATTTCTATAGGCTATCTTATTAAAAATAATAAATTACGATCTAACAAATTTGTTGCTCTAGGTGGTCCGAATGTTCATGAGCCCAAAGTATTAAATGTTCGATATGGATCTAATATCTCAGAATTGACAGCTGGGACTATTAAAGAACCCTCAAGAAAAATATCTGGCTCAATATTAAATGGAAGAACAGCAGAAAGTGTTATGAACTATTTAGGTGCATACGACAATCAAGTGTCTGTGGTACCCGATGAAGTAAATGACATTCTTTTTAACTGGGCCATGCCAGGATTAAAGCTTCATTCGAAACTTCCTGCTTTCATATCTTCTTGGTTCAAACCTAAAAAATTTATTTTTAATGTTTCCATGAATGGCGGCGATAGGGCCATTGTTCCGATTCCTTCATATCAACAAGTCATGCCTTTAAATATATTGACAACCCAACTTCTAAAGAGTCTTGTTACTTTTGATATTGAGCTCGCTGAGAAACTTGGAGCTTTAGAGTTGGCACCCGAGGACCTAGGCTTAGTGAGTTACGTTTGCCCTAGTAAATATGACTATCAATCAATCCTGGATAACAATCTTGAGAAAATGTTCGAGGAATTTAAATGAAAACTTGGCTTCGATCTATTAATAATAAGATCAAACCTAACTTTATGCCAGGTGGCTCAAAGGTAAAATGGTTTCCTGTTTACGATGCTATAGAAAATTTTATATTTTCTTCTACCAACAAAACTACAAACCCTATTCATGTTAGAGATGCCATTGATATCCAACGAATTATGGTAACCGTTTGGTTGGCTGCCTTCCCAGCTATGTTTTTTGGAATGTATAACATTGGCAATCAAACTCTAGAGTATTTGAGTTGGATTGGTAGCACCAATTCGAATGATTGGCATCACATTATTATTAATTTAGTTGGTTACTCTCAAGACAGTTTTATTAGCAAGATGTGGATTGGGGCTGTTTATTTTATCCCTATTTACGCAGTGACTTTTGCTGTAGGGTTACTTTGGGAAATCTTATTTGCAGTAGTTCGAAAGCATGAAATCAATGAAGGTTTATTTGTATCATCAATTCTCTTCGCGCTTACTTGTCCTCCTGATTTACCTTTATGGCAAGCAGCCATGGGTATTACATTTGGAATAGTTATTGGTAAAGAAGTATTTGGCGGCACAGGAAAAAATTTCCTTAATCCTGCATTGACTGGTAGAGCCTTTCTTTATTTTGCTTATCCATCTCAGCTCTCAGGAGATAAGGTCTGGATAGCTGGACTTTCAGATAATGGTATTACACCAGAAGGTTTCAGTGGAGCAACGCCACTGGGATATGCTGCAGAAGATGGATTAACTGGATTAACTGATAATTTCTTATGGTTTGATGCATTCTTAGGTCATATTCCTGGATCTGTCGGAGAAACATCAATAATTGCAATTGGTATAGCAGCCGTCATTCTTTTGGTTACTAAGGTTGCTTCGTATAGAATAATACTGGGCACAATTTTTGGCATGATGGTAATGAGCTCCATTCTTAATATTATTGGTTCTGATACGAATCCAATGTTCCAAGTTCCTTGGTATTGGCATTTTGTCATTGGTAGTTTTGCTTTTGGCTTAGTTTTCATGGCTACTGAGCCAGTTTCAGGTTCGGGTACAGATGCCGGTCGCTGGATTTATGGTGGCTTGATTGGAGTCACGGTTGTTTTAATTAGAGTTGTTAATCCAGCCTTTCCCGAGGGGATGATGCTTGCTATCTTATTTGCTAATCTTTTTGCTCCAGTGATTGACCATGTGGTTGTTTCTCGCAATATTGCAAAACGTAAAAGGGCTCTTTCATATGAATGATTCGATACTAAAAACATTAACGGTGTCTTTTGCTGTTTGCCTATTCTGCTCGTTAATAGTTTCTTTCGCTGCTGTGAGCTTAAGAGATGCTCAAAATCTCAATAAATTGAATGATCAAAAAATGAAGATTTTAAAGACAGCGGCTATTTATGACCCGACTGAATTGATAGAAAATCAATTTACTCGATTAACTCCCAAATTTGTGGATTTCAGTAACGGTCTTTTATTAGATGAGTTTGATGGCTTGGATTTGGAAACTTATGACCCTGTATATTTTTCAAAACAAGCTGGCTTCTCTACTCCCATTCCTGCAGATCTGGATATTGCAGTTGTTAAAAATAAGGAAAAGCTAGGAAAGATATACCTACTTAAGGACGAAAATAACGAACTTGAAAAGATTATTTTACCTATTCGAGGTTATGGTCTCTGGGGAACGTTATTTGGGTACATTGCAATTGATAAAGATTTAAACACTATTAGAGGGCTTGAGTTCTACGAGCACAAAGAAACTCCAGGCCTGGGTGGTGAGGTGGATAATCCTAAATGGAAAGCTCTATGGAATGGAAAAAAGATATACAAAGACGGAGAAATTAAAATTACTGTTATCAAGGGTAAAGTTGATCTATCAAATAAAATGTCTGATTACCAGGTCGATGGTCTTTCAGGGGCAACTCTAACCAGTCGCGGTGTTACTAACATGCTGGCCTTCTGGTTTAGTGAGAGCGGTTACCGCGAAATTCTAACTAAAATAAATTATGACAGTTAAACGATACAAAGAAGTTCTAATCAAGCCTCTAATTGAAGAAAACCCTATTACATTACAAATACTGGGTATTTGTTCAGCTCTAGCAGTAACCAGTAACTTATCGGTAACTCTGGTTATGTGTGTTGCTCTTACAAGTGTTGTTTCTTTCTCAAATCTTTTTATTTCCGTTATTAGAAACTATATTCCTAGTAGCGTTAGAATTATCGTGCAAATGACCATCATCGCCTCTTTGGTAATAGTGGTTGATGAGTTGCTAAAAGCTTATGACTACGAAACAAGCAAAAAGCTGACAGTTTTTGTGGGCTTAATTATTACAAATTGTATTGTGATGGGTAGGGCAGAAGCATTTGCAATGAAAGAAAAACCTTTTATTAGCTTTATTGATGGCCTTGGTAATGGTTTAGGCTACAGCGTCATCTTAATTGCTGTCGCTGTAGTTAGGGAGCTTTTTGGAACTGGCACCCTAATGGGTTATGAAATTCTTCCATTAGTTTCGAACGGTGGCTGGTATCCTGCCAACAACCTTTTATTACTCCCCCCAAGCTCCTTTATCTTAATCGGTTTAATGATCTGGGGCATTAGAAGTTATAAGAGCGATCAAGTTGAGGTTAATGAATTTAAATTATCTCAGCACGCTACAGCACCAGATTTAACTAAGAGGGAATTAAATGCTTGAACATTATCTAAGTATTTTTATTACAACTGTATTTATTGAGAATATAGCTTTATCTGTTTTCTTGGGCATGTGTACTTTTATCGCAATATCTAAAAAGATTGATGCTGCGTTTGGCTTAGGTGTAGCCGTAATAGTAGTTTGTCTAATTACTGTTCCTTTAAATAACTTTATTTACAATGCAATATTAAAAGATGGCGCTTTGGCGTGGGCTGGAATGCCTGATGTCAATCTGCAATTTGTTGGATTAATAAGTTACATAGGTGTAATAGCAGCAGCAGTGCAGATCTTAGAAATGTTTCTTGATAGGTTTGTACCGGCTTTGTACAATACTCTCGGTGTTTTTCTACCTCTCATAACAGTAAACTGTGCCATTCTTGGCGCAACCTTATTCATGGTTGAGAAAGATTTAAAATTTGGTGAAAGTGTTGTCTATGGTCTTGGCGCCGGTGTTGGCTGGGCAATGGCCATTGTTGTATTGGCTGGAATTAGAGAGAAGTTAAAATACTCAGATATTCCAGACGGTCTTCAGGGCCTAGGTGTGACCTTTCTTATTGTTGGTTTGATGAGTTTTGGATTTATGTCTTTTGGTGGAATTTCTCTTTAAGGAGGTTTTTTATGGAAATAGATTTATTTTTAGGTGTTTTCTCTTTTACTGGAATCGTTTTATTGTTGGTTGCAATTATTATTATGGCAAGAAGCCAGCTGGTAAGTTCTGGTGAGGTCTCTATTGAAATCAATGGAGATAGTGCGAATGCAATTAAGGTGCCTTCTGGAAGTAAACTACTCCAAACTCTTGCTGAAAATAAAATATTTCTATCATCAGCCTGCGGCGGTGGAGGAACGTGCAGTCAATGTAAATGCCAGATATCTGAAGGCGGTGGCTCAATTCTTCCTACCGAAGAGTCACATTTTAATTCGAGGGAAAAGAAAGATGGCTGGAGGCTTTCTTGTCAGGTTTCTGTTAAAAATGATTTAAAGATTACCATTCCAGAAGAAGTATTCGGAGTTAAGGAATGGGAATGTGAAGTTGTTTCTAACGATAATGTGGCTACTTTCATTAAGGAGTTGATATTAAAACTTCCTGATGGTGAGGAAGTGAACTTTAAAGCAGGTGGTTATGTTCAGCTGGAAGCTCCTGCCTATGAAAATTTGAACTATACATCATTTGATGTTGGCGATGAGTACAGAGAAGACTGGGATAAATTTAAGATTTGGGACAATGTGGCAAATAATCAGGAATCTATTATTCGAGCATACTCAATGGCTAATTACCCTGATGAAAAAGGTGTCTTGAAATTTAATATAAGAGTTGCATCTCCGCCTCCAGGTTCTTCTGATGTTCCTCCGGGACTGATGTCTTCATGGACCTTTAATCTTAAGCCAGGTGATAAAGTAAGAGTATTTGGACCTTTTGGAGAATTCTTTGCTAAAGAAACAAAATCTGAAATGGTGTTTGTGGGCGGGGGAGCCGGCATGGCACCTATGAGAGCTCATATTTTTGATCAATTACTAAGAATACATGCTGATAGAAAAATAACATTCTGGTATGGAGCTAGAAGTCTTAAAGAGATGTTCTATGTTGAGGAATTTAATAAACTTGCAGCCGATAATGAGAATTTCAACTGGCATGTCGCACTTTCAGACCCTCAACCTGAAGACGACTGGAATGGTCTTACAGGATTTATTCACCAAGTTTTATTTGATAAATATCTTGGGTCTCATGAGGCACCCGAGGACTGTGAATTCTACATGTGTGGCCCACCAATGATGAACAAGGCTGTCACAGATATGTTAATTAATCTTGGTGTTGAGCCTGAAAATATTATGCTTGATGACTTTGGTGGTTAACTTAGCTTATTGAATCGATTAATTGCATCTAAAATACTTGCCATCTCGGTTGGTCTTTTTTGTATATTCCTTGCTTATGAGCACAATAAATCTTCTACCTACGAGATTGGTGGAAGGATTTATGGTACATACTGGAAACTTGTTTCAACAAACTATATTTCTGACATCACGAAAAAATCTATTACCGATGAACTGAATAGAATAGATTTGATTGCCTCAAATTATAAAATCGAATCTGAGCTCTCCCGTGTCAATGCTGCTCCTGTAAATACAAAAATTAAGATTTCCAGAGATCTTCATACCTTGTTATCCCTTGCAGAAGATCTCAATAAGATTAGCGAAGGAGCTTATGATGTCACCTTAGGATCTATTGTTATTAAGGGTGGCTTTGGCCCAGACATTACACACGAAACCTATGATCCTAAGTCTTACGATAGGTTTTCAATCTCAGGTGATATGTACCTTGAGAAATATAATCAATTTCTCTTTGATCTTTCCTCCATTGCTAAAGGTTATGCTGTTGATAGCATTCATAATCTACTTATTGATATTAATAAGCCTAATTTCCTATTTGATGTTGGTGGAGAATTAATTGTTAACGGTTCTAA
>Ga0209035_10000832_pt1 | contig 12296 bp, 8 predicted proteins | sample MarorgKNORR_S2LV_6_FD_188220 | JGI IMG/M metagenome (GOLD analysis project Ga0209035, IMG submission 188220) | Marine microbial communities from the Southern Atlantic Ocean, analyzing organic carbon cycling - AAIW_A/KNORR_S2/LV (SPAdes) (version 2) | ecosystem: Environmental > Aquatic > Marine >...
ACCGGAATATGATGCTGGAACTCGTAATTGCCTAGCACATTCAGGACAACCAACTTGCACCTTTCTATCTGTACTAGATGCTGAAGTTTTTGACTTTTTAATAGGCTTATTTGCCTTTGGAGTTTTATTTTTAGTTTTGGAGACAGAAGAGCTCCTATCACTTGAAGAGTTCTTGAGCCTCATTGCAAGAATTACTGCACCTGCAATCGCGATACCAGATATGATTCCGATAAATGGAATATCATATGATTGAGAAGAAGAAGTAGCACTGATTCCGGAATTATATGATTGGCTTGAAGTTAATATGTTCTGGTCAATACTCCATTTAGCAGTCAAAGTAACTTCAGAACCGGAAGGCCAATCAATTGTCAAAGTAATCTCTTTTTCCTCACCTGCAAGTAAGAGTTCAGTATCGCTTTGAACTAAGAAATTACCATTGCCATCAACTAAAATTATCTGCCCTCCAATACCGTCGACTAAACCGTTATTTGAAATTTTGATAGTAATACTAGTTTCATCGCCGAATGTTGGATCTCTTGGGGAACTGAGAGGATCCATTTCAACATAATACTCAGGTCGCTCCGATGGAACTGATTTGATTGCAGAAGTAGGACCTGGCCCTATTGTCCAATTGATTGAGTTGATACGGATTACTACTTTATCGGCATCCACATGCCCGATTACATATTGCCCAGCAGTCAATCCTGGAAATACTGTAATCAATGAATCAAATGGATAAATTTCCGACCCTCCTGAATCATATCCTAATCTTAATTGAATCTCTCTTTCAACACCAGTATCAAGATCAATTTGCCATGTGAACGAAATCCCATCAACTGAATCCCACTCAACAGTACTAATCTGTGGCGTAAGGCTTTGCTGCTCCGACACAGGAATATTGAGAACTCCCTCCAAGCCAATATCTATCGCACCATTTGAAGAAACTAGTGACCAATTTACTTGAGTTTCCCCAATAGCGATCATCTGAATTGAAACTGAGACTTCACCTGCTGCATCTAATGCCAAACTTAACGGTTCACTCAAACTAACGACGCCGTTAATTTCACAGCGTAATTGTACCAACCCATCGCTGTCTCCATGATTTCTAACTAACATTGAGAAGGTTGCCATGTCACCTTTATGCCAAGGGCCACCTAATACGGCAGGAGTGGATGACCCTGCTGCCTCAAAGGCTGCTGCAGTCATTGATAATATTGAAGACACAGAGTTGATTGAATCATCCCAAACCCTCTGCCCTTCTGTTTGGCAGGTCAGAGTTCCTGGGCGCGCAGAGGCACTAACTGAAATCGTCGTATTGACACCATTGGCAAGGTCTAAAGGTTGTGAATATTCAATTTCCCCACCACTGAAAATGCAACTTAATGTTCCGTTGTAATCAACCTCTCCCGTATTTGCAATAGACAGATTCCACTGTGCTAGGTCGCCTGCAGTAACATCCGTGTTTAGGTGAACTAGTTCCATGTCAACTCTAGCCAAAGGAGGTGGGCCCACCTCAAAGGTGCTAGTATGAAATAGTTCAGATTGTGATGATGGCGGGTTTAAGATAGAGATATTTACTGTATAGTGAGAGTTAATATCGAAATTAGTTTCAGCAAATGAAGAAGAAGAGTAAAATTGTGCATTCGTTGTAGTTGCACTTCCAAATGTAATGTTTGATGTATGTGATTCCAGAATTTCTTGGCCTTCAATATCGGCAGTAACATTACTTGACCACTGTAAATCTCCAAGGTTTTCTATGGATGCACTAATGATTAGATAGTCTCCCTCCCTAAGTGTTTCATTACCAGTTGGAGCACCATTGAAATTGACTGGAATTAGTTCTATTTCTTCAATTGATAATTGAGCTGGACGAAGTCGTTGAATTGTTCTGTTGAATCCTGTAACATTGTTTGCATCTTCTGTTCCAATATCACCCGTCATAGTGACCATGAGATTTGAATATCCATATGGCATATTAGAGAATGTGTAATTGATCGGCGTGCTACCGAATGCCAATACGGTGTAATTTGTCGATTGGTTGTGAAGTTCTGTTCCCTCTATTGTAGAAATCACTACATTGACTTCTATTTCGGCATCTAATCCGCTCTGCTCAACGATGGTAAATGGAACTTCTAAATCACTATCTTCAAATGTTTCCATTTCACCAAGTAGAATACTACTTACATCAATTACTGCTCCTCCACCAGATGCTGAAACCAATGGTGCTAATATGACTGCAATTAGAAGAGCACAAACTAAGTTTGTTACTATGTTTGATGATGACATATGCTCCCCCATATTACCACCTATGCGTATGGGGTTCTTCACCTTCACGCCAAAAGATGGGTGAGGGCTATGTTTATTCTATGTTGAAAGGTCGCCCGAGAATGTATGACACCTGACGAGTTGCTAAAAATCACTCCCGATTTGTTGGCACGTGCCATTTTACATCGGCGAGAGCAATTAGCAGAGGATATCCCAGAGCAGTTAGATGCTCGTCAAGAAGAGTTAGATTTCGCTGTCCCTTTAGCCAATTTCGCCAAAGAAAAGCGCGATGAATTTGATAAACAAATCAATGAAATAACTGAGAAATGTCTCCATTCACAAAATCAAGCAAACCTAAAATTTACCACATTGGAAAGTGATTTCCTAGTTACCGATACAGAGAACAAAGAGATCGGTTTCGATGAATTATTACAACAGTACAAAGAAGCCAATGAAAATCATCACCAACAAACAATTGTTTTAGAGCAAATGAATGATTTAGCAATAGAACAATTTGACAAAATCTCTAGTGAAAAGAATTCTGATAACGACATAGAATCAATTAAATCGCAACATAAGGACATATTGGATGCTATTGCTCTATCAAAAGAGTCCCACGCAAAATTATTGCCATTAAAGAATGAAAAAGAGCATTTCAATAATACTTATCTTGAAAATGAAACGATGAGAAGAAGAGCTAATTCACGAACTGCACTGCTAAGCCAAGCCCTCGATTCCAGTGAAAGGGGAATCGAACATTGGCAACAATTAATCGATAAGGGTTTTGATAGACTGCTAGTTAATGCTAAAAGAGTTAGTGCGGGTGAATATTCAACACCAGCATTATCCAAAATGAATAAGGATAAGAATTCGCAAGTGGATCGTAAAGAAGGTGCTTGATATGAATGAGGTCTGTCCAATAACTCATTTTACAGAAGAGCAGCAAAAACGCTGGCCTAATCTGCATAATTCATTAATTGGACAATTAGAATTCCCTACTGCTGCTGAAATCCCATCAGATGCACTAGCCAGATTGAATAACGATGTAAATGAAATGCTGCGCAAGCAACTTGAACACAGTAAAAGGGATAGAAGTCGGGATAAACTATTCGTATTTTTGAAACAAATACTGGAATATAGATTCCCTGGAAGCAAATTAGACAAATTCGGTTCATCTGTAACCGGATTGTCGCTGGCCCAAGGCGACATAGATTTGTGCTTACAAATACCAGGGAAAGTCCCTCACAAAGTTTTCAACAAAATTGGTAAACTTCTAAGATTGCATGACTTTGTTGACATTGTAGTAATACCTCACGCCAAGGTTCCTATTGTAAAATGCAGAGATGGAAAAACAGGCATACCGCTTGATATTTCAGTCAACAACACACTCGCACTACAAAATACACAATTGCTCAAAACATATTCAATGCAAGACTCTAGAGTCTCGCAGGCAATATTGGCGATTAAACATTGGGCTATGTGCAGAGATGTTAGTGATGCACCCTCAGGGACATTATCCTCATATTCATGGTCCATATTGAGTATCCAATCAATGCAAATGTCATCTCCACCACTGGTAGCAAATGTCCAAACCGGTAAAAAAAGAACCATTCAGCATGTTGAAGGTGATAATTATGATGTCACAATTCATCCAAACCCAAAGAGTTTGCTAAAGCAACAAAATCAGCAAAACCTCGGAGAAATCATCGCTAACTTTTTCGAAACCTTTGCCAATTGGAACTGGGATTTGGATATCTGCTCTATTCGGAATGGTACAGCCCTATCCCGTGAAGAAAAAGGTTGGTTAGAACAAGACCCAACGGCGATTGACATCATCATCAATGAGGAATCGGTGAGGGTGGGCAAACATAGTTTAGCAATTGAAGACCCATTTGATTTGAAAAGAGACCTAAGCACTGTACTTCGTGCTGAAGGTATCATGGATATTAGAGAAGAAATACTCCGGATGTGGTTCGGTATTTGTGAAGGGAATTCGTGGAAAGAATTGTGCGCACTACGAAACCCTGACAAGCATATTTCTGATAAACAATTAGACCTTTTCCATGACCTTAGAGGCAAGGAAGAGAAAGAGATCAATAGTAAAATTACAGACTATACAATACAAATTGAGCAAGTTGAAAAGAAAATAGCAGTTTGTACCGATGAAAAAGAGAAGGCCCAAAAAATCCCAGAATTGAAAAACCTTCGCAATGAAATTCATCAAAAGATATTGATGCGTACTCATCATATTGAAGAGGAGTTGAGTAGAATTTATCAACGCCTAACTGGAACGGTAGATATATTCAGAGTTCCTTCAATACTCACTGAAGAAAATGATTTTGCATTATTCTTTGAATTGCAAGAAATGCTCCCAAAAGCTCGTGAAGCCGATAAGTTGCATCATGAATTTATTGAACTTATCAAGAACCACACTGAAGTGCAATCAACATTATCTTCAGGCTTAGAAGGGCAATCAGTAGCGGCGCTGAAAAACGCAATATCAATGGCTAACCGCTCTGATAGATTCTTCAATAGCAGCAATTATATTGCTCGTTATCTAGGAGAATTAATAATTGAAAAGAGGAAAATAAATAGAGAACTGGGGCGACTAAAGTCGTGGTTGAAGTATTGTGAGGATATTAAACACCAAAAATCTCGTAAATCTAAATCGAATAGGTCAAGGCATTCAGATCATAGTAAAATGAATAAGAAATCTTACGCAGAAGTGAAATCCAAAATGGAATCTGGAGAAGGTTTATCACTCGCAGAATTAAACATTTTACTGAATAATGGAGGCCTTTTCTCAGCGGAGAAATCAACGGACAAAAAATCACCTAGGAGTAAATATTCTCGTTCCAAGAGAAAGAATTCTAATAATGATTTATCTGCGCATAGAGGCCCTAGAGGTCGCTCAAAAAATGTCCGTAAGGAGTGATAAAGTTGCAAGATGGCATCCAATGGATGTTAGGTCCGGAACCAAAAAACTTGAGCCCAATATGGACACAAGAAGTACTGCAGTTATTTTTACGCGAAAACGGTGAAGAATATTCACAGAATTCTGTTTCTAACCTTCCAATTCCAAAATGGGGAGGTAATTTACTACTGCTCGAAGGAACCGATACCACTAATCCAACTTGTCTGAAAGGTTTACTGTGGGCTACTCCTTTTATGGATGATATTGTTAGAGTAGCAGCATTTTCAATAACATCTGAACTCCAGAGTAAAGGATATGGTAGAATGGCATGGAATTATTTTGTTGAAAGTGCAACTAAGGCTGGTTTTAGCAAAGTTCAACTCGAAGTAAAGGCATCCAATATAAGAGGCCAAGAGTTCTATAGAAAACGAGGTCTTGTTGTAATGAATGAACTTCAGGGGTACTATTCAAGTGGACTAGGATATATGATGCGTGGCGATTTGAAAAAATATTAATAAAAGCCATAAATGTAATTATTTTATCTCAAAGGTTATTCCCCCATTGCTTCTGCATTAATTGTGGAACAACGGATTCTTGCTGAGTTACTAAATTCTAGTGGCGTGGTTAGTGCTCACTTATTGGATGAAAATGGGTTGATAATTGAGAACCTTGATTCCGGACATAGTCAAAATTATTCTTCACTCATTGCTGTCATGAGCAATTCCGAAGAAAGCCAGTCTGTAACGATTACTTCTCAAAATGCAATTCTTATTGCAAATCGGTTAGAACAAAACTATCTGTTGGTCGTTCGCTTACAATCATCCTGCAATTTAGGTGCTATCAGGAAGTTATTATCAAAGGCAGTCTTAGAACTCAACGCTCTTAGCCAGTGAAACCTAATCAAATAATGGGCCGAGAATAACCATCCCATTTGGACCTACATCAATTGCCATCTTTTCCATCGCATGACGGCAATGGCGCATTTTTTCAATTTGTAGAGTTCTAATTAATTTACCATTTCTTTGATCCATTCCCAAGTTAATTACCGCATCTGCTAAAAAACCTTCATTACCTTGTAATTCGGCATTTGTTCCTACATTCCTTTCGGTGATGATAAAGACATTGAGATTCATACTGCGCAAGAAGTCGAAGAAACCGAACATCTTTTTGCGCATTACTTCATCCACAGAAGTCAACGAATAAATTGCACCTAGTGAATCTAAAACAAAAGTAGTAAACCTATCACCGTGTTGTTGTTTGAAATGTTCTATCATCCTACGAGTAAATTTTAGATAATCCATATTTTCATTTTCTCTACGAAGTTCAGTAAAATCAGTAAGTTGCAAATTATTTGGAACATTCAAACCCATACTTGTAGTTCCCCGCAATAGTGAATCCACACTCTCTTCAACTGTGCAGTATAGACCAAATTCACCTGTTCTAGTGAGGTGATTGGATAGCAATGTCATGCAGAAACTCGACTTCATAGAACCAGGTGGCCCGGTCACCATTGTAACATACGGTGCACGAACATCACTCTGGAGAACTCTTTCCATTCCCTGCATTGCGCCTAGTAGCATGATATCAACAGTTAGCACTGAGTGCTTCTTGTCCTTAACTATTTTCTTAAAACGACTAGTAAAATCTTGTCATATTTTTCACTATTAATTATCATTCAGCATGGTCTTTTACAATATTGAAAGATAGGCCGCTAATGAAGAGGTTAAATGGGTGGGTTATGTGGGCGAGTCGGCGAGAAGATGGGAATCTTCCCCCCGAACAGGTGAGAATAACAATGACAGACTTCAAAGAGCAACTCGAAGATCGTAGAAAAGTAGTGGATGGAAAGGCTACCGAATACAGAACTACCCGTGACGAATGGAATGGAAAAACCAAAACTCACACCACTACTCGTAACGAATTGAATGCTGAAGTAAGAGAGTTAATTGTCCAAGTTCGAGAACAACGAGAAATACGTGAACAGATGAACGAAATCGTTCGCGAAAAGAAATCTGCTCGCTCTGCTGCAAGTGATGCGGTTAAGTCTGCAAAATTAGCACTTGAGAATGCCAAGGGTCCACAGCAAGCTGCTCCGCCTAGAGAGGCTGGCAGAAAAGGAAAGTGGGAAAAGAGACCTCCAACCGTTCATTCATTGAAAAAAGATTTGAACAGACTAGAAAATGAATTTGAGCAAGGAAAACATACTGGTAATAATGAGACCAAGGTAATGAAGAGAATGAAGGAAATTAATGCAGAAATCAAAAAGTTGAAGAAATTTGATGATTCCAATGGCGATTTAAAGGATGCTCGCACTGCAGTTCACGAAGCAATGGCTCAGCAAGAAATTGCGCACGAAGAAGTGCAAAAGGCTGCAACTGCTGCTCAAGAAGCTCACGAATTGATGCTTCAGTGGAATGAAGAAGTTGACCGCCAAAGAGAACTTGCTGAAACTGCACACCGTGGTCTACGAACTTCAAAGAAGGAAGCAGATAAGGCTCACCGCTTTTACATCGTATCACTACGTTGTTTGCATTCGATCCAAGATATGCTAAGAGCAATGCGAGGTGCATCTGCTGGTGCTGGCCAAAAGCCAACTGCACGTGTTGAAGTTCAAGATTTGATGGGCAAATTAATGGCCGGTCAAACACTTACTACTGAGGAATTAATGCAACTTCAGAGTTTTGATTGATTGTTTTTGAAGCGAACACATCAAAGACCCCATTCAACACGATAATAATTACGAGGCTTTGCCATGTTATCAAAGGACGATATTGCTGAACTTGTTGAGAATTACGATAGAATGAAGTTACGCATCGGTATGACTGCATCTCATTCTGCTCTAGATATCTGTGATGGAGCAATTGAAGAAGGGTTTCCTACTGTTGCATACTGCAAAGAAGGACGTCACAAAACTTATGCAAATTACTTCAAGGCACACCGCTCATCCTCAGGAAGAGTATTTCGCGGAATGGTTGACAAAGCGATAGTTATGCCTTCATTCAATGATGTAATGGATTCTGATATGCAAGCACAAATGCGCAAGAGAAATGTCATCTATATCCCAAATCGTTCTTTTACATCCTATTCATCTATTGAAGATGTTGAAAATAACTTCCGTGTACCTCTATTTGGATCTAGAAACATGCTGCGAATGGAAGAAAGAACAGAAGAGCAAGATTACTATTGGATTTTAGATAAAGCGGGATTACCTTATCCTGAAGCAATTGCAAATCCAGAGGATATTGATTGTCTAGTAATCGTAAAACTTCACCATGCACAAAAGAAATTGGAGAGAGGATTTTTCACTTGTGCATCATTCCAAGAATATCAAGACAAATCTAAAACCCTTATCGCTGAAGGAATTATTGACCAAGAATCATTAGAAGGCGCTAGAATTGAGAGATATGTTATCGGACCTGTATTCAATCTGAATTTCTTCTATAGCCCACTTGCTGATGAAGGAGAGCGATTAGAGTTACTCGGTGTCGATTGGCGCTTTGAGTCTTCACTAGATGGCCATGTGCGCCTTCCTGCCCCACAGCAGATGACTATGCCTGCTCACCAGCAAATTCCGGAGATGACTGTTGTTGGACACAATACTGCAACTATTAGAGAATCATTACTCGAAGTTGCATTTGAACTTGGAGAGAAATTCATTAAGGCAAGTAAAGAACACTATGATCCAGGAATCATTGGCCCGTTCTGCCTACAAACATGTATTGACAAGGATATGAATTACTACATCTATGACGTTGCACCTCGTTTAGGTGGAGGAACAAATGTTCACGTCAGTGTTGGACATCCATATGGAAATGCTACATGGAGAAAACCAATGTCAAGTGGCCGACGTATTGCAATGGAGATTAGAATTGCTGCGGAACAAGACAGGTTGTTAGAAGTTCTAACTTGATTTTTTACAGCGACAACTACTGTTAATGGTTCATATCCATCGCTAGAGTTGTAAAAGAGAGACTGCAAACTCTTGTGTTCTACTCAAATTCTCTTCATTGCACAAATTCATTGAAATATAAGAGCCCATTTATCAGTTTTTATGGAGGAGAATGATGATGATGCGACATTATATTGGAAAGAAATTGAGCATCGTGCTCTACCTATTTTAATCGAGTGTGCAAACAGAACTTATTTCTTAAATCTCAATCCTAATGATTTGGATTTGGAATTTTCAAGAAAGCATACATTGAGTTATTCATTCGGAAATGGGAAAATTAGGTTTGCAATGCCACATGCGCGTGCCCTTGAGTATAGTATGTTCGACGGTGATCCAGATCTAGAAATACCCCCTCACTTAAGCATAAATAGGCAATTCCAAGCATGGTGGGTGGCAGCTCACGAATTAACACATGAAATTGTCGGTATGATTCGGAGGAAAACCAATTCCATCTCTCAACCAATAATCCCGAATGCATTGATCAAATTTGATTTAGATTTCTTTACAGATCACGGAACAGATGTTTTAGTGGACTTACTCGAGAATCAGGCATGGTGGAAAGAAAGTCACATGAAGGATCATTATCATTTGTCTTACGATGATAAAGCCTTCAAACATGGGGTCTTTTACCAACACATATATCGTACTCTCCGCAGAGATGTGGTTAACCCAAAATTTGGGATTGTAGTGGGTGATTGGAAGCAAAAAAGTAAACCGAAGATAAGGTACGTAAAGAGTGGCTGGAGCGGCAATGAAAGGCGAAGTATCCGAATCACTGGACCAATCCTCATATAATTTAACAATTATTTCCTTTATATCCGAATATACTATCAAGAACCCAGAATCGATGATTCTAAATTGATGTATTGGATAGTTTAACAACGGAAGTAACCCAAATCTCTTTGGTGAGGTGCAATTATTTCAACTCATGAAGGGACGCGCATTGCTGCTTGCACTGCTGTTGCTGGGTTCATTTCCGGCGTTTCAGGGCAATGCAGGCTCAACTACTCATTTCGGCAATTCAGCCTCGCAGGTCTCTATTTTACTGGATTTCAATGGACCAGGATATGACTCTAGTACCAATATCAGCATCGGTGCTAGTTCGGTAATCACTACTGCAGCACTCGATATCAGAGGTCTTGCCAATTCAAGCGGTGAAAGACCAGAATCCATCGGGCTAGACATTGGGGATGACGGTGATATGGATTGGTTTTGGGGCGGCCCTGGGAATGGCACCTATGGACATCTGGATGAATTTTCAAACGGATATCAGCGGGCCGGACTGAACATGTCCACCGGCAATAATTCTAGTTATCATCTCCGTCTGCCAATCAATGCCACGATAACCTCTGCGTCAATGCAGTTTTCAACATTGAGCGAATTGACGATATCTGGTAGTGATGTACGCGACTCCTACTTGCATCAACCGCACCCAAACTATGGCAACACGACTCATGCAGATTGCAACTACGGAAATCAAAGCGCCACTCATGTTGGTAAAACTGAGTGGGTAAATTGGCATATTTATCGAGGAGTATACTGGTTCGATCTGGGCCTATTGCCTGGAGCGACAGTTCTAGATGCCAACCTCTCATTCTACGTTCAAGATGCAGTAAATAGGGCTTCGACCACAACTCCTGTGAGCACCCAGCACACCTACTCAGTCCATCCTTTACTGAAACATTGGGAGGAAGGTCTTGAGAGTAATTCACAGGTGTCACAAGCTGCAGGCGTAACCTGGAATAAAGCGATTGACAACCTCACGGGCAGCGATTATTCTTGGTCGTCCGCAGGTGCCTCTGGCACAACCGACCGAGATGCTGCAGTTGCAAGTGTAACTGACAGTCCTGCCAATCTCGAGTACAACTGGCTCGACTTCAATAATCAAAACTTGACAGATTTGGTACAGAATTGGGTTGATGGCAATGTGACCAATAATGGACTTATTCTCATTGGCGATGAAAACACAAACAAGCCAGATGGGTCTAGATTGACCATCACATCAAGGGATAACGCCACACATGGACCAAAATTGGTAGTTGTTTTCGAGGGTAGCGATGATGTGACGGCCGCCCTTGATGTTGGCGCAGATGGTAATTGGGAGTGGAATCATAGCGGAAATCTCAGCAATGCATCATCAGTTCCCGATTTTTCTGCTTCTCTGAATTCATATCTCGGCAATGCAACTCCAAGTTTCACCGATGCGTGGGGTAATGAATTCGTTGATATTCCGCTTAAAGTAAGCGCAAATGCGACATTGGTTCTCGATGGGATTGACATTGAATATGACTGGACTGCTGCGGTTGGAGCATCGCCTCATTCTGACCTGCTTAGTGAATTGAATCAACATGCTTCTAATCTCACACCTGATGCTGCTGGCAATGTCAGTATCATCATTAATGTCAGTTCAGGCAGTGCCGGAAAGGTGGAATTACTCAACCTATGGCTGGGGCAGGGTGATCGCCCACCTTCCATCACAGCAGTTACATTGCCTGGAGAGACTATTGTCCCCGATGGGCAATCTCGGTCTTTGAGCATCGATGTCACCTCATACCAAGGTGTATCTAATTTATCATGGCTTGCTATGATTCCACAACTACAGAACATTTCCAGTCAACCCACGCTATTCCATTCTTTTGAAAATGACACTACATGGGTCGATGACCCTGCTGGACTTGTTAGCAATATCAGTGGTTCGTGGATTACATTGAACAATCAAAGTGGTATCATGACGTGGAATCTCACAGCCAGTTGGGCCTGGTTGCCTGAGCTAGATGTTGTTTGGGAGGTTCAGGCGAAGACCATTGATTTACTCCACACAAGTAGGCTTTCAAGCCAAACTACAGATCATGAACGTAGAATGGAAATTACCAGTTTTACAGCTTGGGACATGAGTGAACCGACTGAGGGCAGCCCACAGATTTATGCTGGCGAATGGGTCGCAGGTGGTGATTTATTACGCGTAGGAGGTTCTGTACGATTCCTCGATCTAACCAGTCACCCACTACCAGGTGATGTTCTCATTGAACTAGTTGACATGAGTGCGAATTCATCAGTAGATTCCAATGGCATTTACTCAATCGAGGTGTTTGCTCCACAGGATAGTCACTATGACGGATTTACCATTGCAGCCCATATATTAGGTCCATATGATTCAACCGAGTTAGG
>Ga0209035_10000835_pt1 | contig 12272 bp, 12 predicted proteins | sample MarorgKNORR_S2LV_6_FD_188220 | JGI IMG/M metagenome (GOLD analysis project Ga0209035, IMG submission 188220) | Marine microbial communities from the Southern Atlantic Ocean, analyzing organic carbon cycling - AAIW_A/KNORR_S2/LV (SPAdes) (version 2) | ecosystem: Environmental > Aquatic > Marine...
ACCCCGGAACGGAGTTCGCTGTCGACCAGGGTAAAGCGGCGGGCTTCCTCAGCCAGAGTCACTGCGTAAGAGCCGGCTCCGATTCGGGTCGCTCGGAAGTAGCCAGTGCCGGCAGATACGAAACTTCCAGAAAGCACCTCGTCCCCAGCGAACTTGTCGACCGGGTCAGCTTCACCGGTCAGGAGTGACTCGTCGACTTCTAGACCGGCGCCGTCTAGCACCGTGCCATCGACTACGACCTGATCACCTGGAATCAGTGCTAACAGGTCGTCGGCTACGACGTCGGAGACTTCAACCTCAATGGTGCTACCGCTGCGAACTACCCGAGCCTTCGGGGCGGAGAGGATGGCCAGTTGGGTAAGAGTGCGTCGGGCTCGAAGCTCCTGGATGGTGCCGATCACGCTGTTGGAGACGATGACCCCTGCGAAGAGGGCATCTCCAGGAAATCCAGCCACCAATATCAGGACGAGCAGAGCCCCCATAATCGCATTGACCGGAGTAAGGACGTTGGCACGGAGAATCTCGCCGGTGGTCCGGACTGGCGCCTTAGGTACATCATTTACCCGACCGTCGGCAACCCGCTCGGCAACCTCGGCATCAGTCAGACCTTCCATGATTCCTCCGGTGCTCATTGGTACGGACTCACTGCACGTGTATCACTGAACACGTAGCCGTCCTCAAAGAGGGTAAGCCGGTGGCGGGGTCCTACGGCGGAGGCATCGCTGAACTCGTAGCCGGCGTCGCCGGGCCACATGGCTACTGGTCCGTCGTCAGTGCGGGCCATGTGGGTTTCGTAGAAAATGGGTTCCTCAGCGCCAAGTATTAGTAGGGCTTCGGACACAGTCTCAAACGGCTTCAGGCGGTACAGCGTCATCCAAGTTGGTGGGGCCAGTTCAATTTCACCACCGTCGCGTCGGGCTATGGCATCTATGGGGCGCATCCACTCGTGTTCAGTTATCTCACCATCGTCGATGGTGACGTCTGAGACGACTCCCTCGTAGCGGGCCGCAAAAAAGAAGGTGGAGAACCGTTTCGGCATAGTTGGAGGTGGCACCCAATGGGAGAACCAGACCATGGCATCCGGTTCTATGGCAATTGTGGCTTCCTCGATTGCTTCGCGTGCTGCTGCTGCAGCAGCTGTCGCCAACGCGTTAGTGCCGCCGTCGTCGTCGGTTACAGCGTCGATGGCGTCGACCCTCCCACCGGGGAAGACCCACATTTCCCCAAACGCAATGGCGGAGTTTTTTCGAAGCATGAGAGTCTCGATGCCCCTTTCACCATCACGGAGAACCACCACGGTGGCTGCTGGTATCACTTCGGATCCACCGTGTTCGTCGTGATGGCGGGCATAGGCGTCGTACCGTCGATGGTCTCGGTGCTCGGCTTTGCCACCCTGTTCTGGTGTGGGGTAGTTCAAGTTCAACGGATCACCTTTTTAGCCCGGAGCTCAGCAATTTTGGTACCACGGCCTATCTCGGCAATCACCTCATCAGAATGTTGTCCAAGTGTTGGCGCAGCGGGCTCACGGAACGAGGTTGGTGACCCATGGAAATGGGTTGGTACGCGGTGGTGCCGGATCCATCCGGCCACTGGATGTTGAAACTTGGCAAACAGATTGTTGGCCACTACCTGAGCGTCGCTGGCGATCTCCTCGACAGAACGGACAATTCCGAATGGGACCTGGTTGCTGTCCAAGCGGGCTTCGGCTTCAGCGATATCCATATGTAGAGCGTTGTCACGAACCTCACGGTGAACAGCCTTCGACTTTTTTGGGTTGGCCGTTCGGTCGTGCACTGTTGCCAGATCGGGATCTGAACTATCAACGTTTAGCGCTTGAGCCAGGCCGTGGAACTCGTCATCGGTCGGGACAGCGACGGCTGCGAATCCGCCGTCGAAGGCTAGTGGCGTGTTGTTAGCCGCGATCGCTTGGGGCCCTGAATGGTCCCCATCCAGGATGATCTCATGGTCTGCACCGTCAACGAAGAGGAATGCAATACAGGCGTCCAACATGGATAGTTCGAGGTGTTGGCCGCCGCATCCTCGTTCGCGAGCAAAGAGAGCAGCGGTGATTGCTTGACAAGCCGTGTATGCGGTGACCTTGTCACAGATCAACTGTTTGAGGAATTTGGGCTGATTGTCATTTAACCCTGTCTGGCTGGCTGCCAGACCTGATTGGGCCTGAATCACCGTGTCATAGACCCGCCGATGGCTATAGGGGCCTTCGGGCCCAAAACCAGTCAGGTCAACGTAGATGATATTTGGATTGGTGGTCGCCACGTCTTCGTACGTGACGCCAATTCGTTCGGCGACTCCGGGCCTGAAATTTTGGACTAGAACGTCAGTCTCGGCGATCAAGTCTCGCAAGATGGCTAAACCTTCGTCTTGCTTGAGATCCAACACGACGGAACGTTTGCCTCGATTCGCTACCTGGAACATGGCGGAGATGCCGCCAACCGACGATCCGAGCCATCGAACAATGTCCCCGATTGGGGCCTGCTCTACTTTTATGCATTCAGCACCTTGATCGACGAGCATGCCGGCAGCCAAGGGGCCAGTGAGGGCCACCGATAGGTCGAGGATGCGGATTCCTTCCATCGGACCAGACATGGGGTGACGGTAGTCGCACTCCAAGTATCGGCAACGGTCGGACAAGCGCTAGTCAAGGTTTAGCCTCTACGGTCCCACAGGGACGGTAATCAGATGGAACGGGTGGTCGATGATCGCAGACTTGAACGAACGGGTGGCTGTGGTGACCGGCGGTGCCTCAGGGATTGGACTGGCAATAGCCGAGGCGTTTCTGGTCAATGGAATGTCGGTGGTGTTGTCTGACGTCGATGAAGTATCACTAGTCGCCCAGGTGGACCGCCTAGCGGTTGATGTAGGCGACCGCGTGTCTGGCGTTGTCTGTGATGTGGTTAACCCTGACGCTGTTGTCGCTCTGGCTGCTAAAGCAAGAGATCGCTATGGGGTGGTGCACGTGCTCTGCAACAACGCTGGGGTGGGTCCGGCGGGGGCGATGCTGACAACTACGGCTTCAGAGTGGCGTTGGACTTTTGATGTAAACGTGCTGGGGGTAGCGCATGGCGTTTTGGCCTTCGCCCCCCAGATGGTCGAGGCCGGGGTTGGCCATATTGTGAATGTGGCCTCACAGGCCGGTCTAATGACCAATGTTCTCCTGGGGATGTACTCAGCCAGCAAGCACGCTGTAGTGGGCTTGTCGGAGGCTCTCTACCGAGAATTGGAACCGACTCCGGTTGGGGTTTCCTGCTTGTGTCCTGAGTTGGTTTCCACAGAGATCTTTGACGTAGCCCGACTCCGACCAGAGTGGGTTAGAGCAAGCGAGACCAGTGATACAACACAGAAATTGTTGGCCGAGGTCCTGGCTGAACGCGGCGTGGACGCTGATCTAGTGGCCGCCAGGGTGGTTGAGGCAATCCAAACCGGACGCTTCTGGGTGTTCACCCACGATGTCACGGTGCCATTAGCGCTGCAGCGTTTCAGAGACTTGGAAGTTGGACAGAATCCCTCGGCCTTAACTTGATGAGCTGAGGCCGGTTTTTCCATTTAACTAACTACCCAACGCGTGTTCGAAGTGGTCGGTATGGGTGATAGCCGCAACTCAACCGGTAACCACCGATTCAAAAGATTGAAACTCTGTCTGCTAGAAGGGGGCGCGGTCGAACCAAGCGCTCTCCTCGCTGAGGCGACGACTAAGCCAACCCTCGGTCGTGCGGACCAACTCGTGATGGTACCAGCCGCCGGTAAACCAGGTCTCGCCGTCAACCAAGCGCAATGGGTTGTTAAACACAGCAGAGACTGTGGCTGAATCGCCGGCTACCTCCAAGTCGATATTGGTGATTGAGTGCTGGGTCATTTCAAAAATGGAAAGAGAGTTGGATAGGAACTCGATGACCTCTTCCAGGGTGCCAGAAATCCCGCCGGCTGACGTGTAGTCAATCTCGGCATCGTGGGTGAAGATGCTGCGGTAGCGATCCCAGTCCCGGCGGTCCACAGCGGTGGCGTATCGGGTGAGGAGATCCTCTACAGCAATCCGATCTGAAACTGCTTGTAGGTCCATGTCGGCAAACTAGGGCGAGGAATGGAAGTTGGCTGGATCGGGCTTCGCTCCGGACGGGTGCCTATGGTTTCGCTCATGAAGAATGTTTCGAGGTCTGAAGATCTGTATCCAAACTTGGAATTGTCGGGTGTTGACCCGTTCTGGTCCGGGCCAATGGAAGACCGTCTGGCTGGGTTTGCGGCGCTACGGCGTCACGACCCGATCCGATTTTTTGCCGAGGAGGATTCGGAATATCTTTCTGCAGGTCCGGGTTACTGGGCGGTCACGCGTCATGCCGACGTGGTTGAGGCGAGCCGTCGACCTGATTTGTTCTGCTCTGGAGAGGGAACCAACATCCCCGATCTTCCTTTGGAGTTTCGGGAGTTTTTTGGGTCGATGATCAACATGGATGACCCGCGACACGCCCGGTTTCGCAAGATTGTCTCGGCGGGCTTTACCCCTCGGATGATGCGTTCACTGGAAGATGGTGTGGAGCGCACCGCTGCCAATGTCGTGGACGAGATAGTTGGTCTCGGATCTTGTGACTTCGTGACAGAGGTAGCGGCTCGACTCCCGCTGGTGGTGATCTGCGAGATGATGGGCGTAGCTCCAGAGTTTCACGACGAGGTGTTTCGTCTGTCCAACATCGTGCTAAGTCAGGGCGACTTGGAGTACATCCCGGAAGGGGTTAACCCACTCGAAGCATTTCTTTCTGCTGGGGCAGGACTGTCAGCCATCATGCAGGAGACCGCGGAGGTCCGTCGCGGAGGTGATGGTGATGACCTCACTTCAATACTGGTAAACGCCCAGGTGGACGGAGAGCGACTAACCCCAGAAGAGTTGGCATCATTTTTCATTTTGCTCTGTGTGGCCGGCAACGAGACCACCCGAAACGCCATCTCGTGGGGTCTCCATTACCTCACAGTCAACCCGGACCAGCGGGATCGCTGGCTAGCCGACCTCAACGGGGTGACGTCGACCGCTGTAGAGGAGATTGTTCGGATGGCCAGTCCGGTGATTTACTTTCGACGCACAGCGACCACCAATGGGGTACGGCTTGGTGACCGTAAGTTCAACGCAGGAGACAAGTTGGTGCTTTGGTATGCCTCGGCCAACCGAGATGAGGCGGTTTTTGAAGATCCCGACCGCTTCGACGTAACTCGTGATCCCAACCCGCACCTTGGCTTCGGCGGCCCCGGTCCCCACTTCTGTTTAGGAGCCCACCTGGCTCGCCGTGAGGTGGGCGTCATGTTTCGTGAACTACTAACCCGCCTGCCAGACATCCACGCCACCAGCGAGCCAGATCGATTGCGATCCAACTTTGTCAACGGCATAAAGCACCTCCCCTGCGCCTACACGCCGGTTTAGGGGGCTAGTTGCTGGGCCGCAGTCCTACGATTCCCAGTATGAGACCTTCCGTAAACCCGGTTCGGCTTCCCATTTCACACCGGGTTGCTCGACGTTTAGCTACCTCCGGGCTAAGGGGCGCATCTTGGTATTGGCGACTAGCGCGATCCATCGAAGCGGTTCCTACTCCTGGGGTAGTACTGGTTGAGGATGGGATCCCAATTATTCACGAACCTTCAGACTGGACGTGTCGGGGTTCCTACGAAGGGACCTACGAGCGTGAGGTCCTTCGGTTGCTACCAGACCTACTTCACAATGGAGATGTTTGTATCGATGTGGGGGCAAACATCGGAATCTTCTCAGCCCGGGCATCCCGTCTAGTTGGGAGCACAGGATCTGTAGTTGCCGTTGAGCCGTCCCCACGGTGTCAGGTGGATCTTGCCCTCGTACTGGGGGATATGGAGAACGTCACGGTGGTGAATGCAGCGTTGGGTCCGTCCACCGACACAATCGAGTTGAGCGGATGGGACAATCCAGACCATCGTGGTCTTGGGACGGCCGTTGTCGGACATAGGGCAGGACTCCAAGAGAATTGGTTCGAGGGCCAGACCATCGAGGTTCCCCAGTTGAGGTTGGCAGACCTGATTGCCGAGTACGTGGGTGACCGAGAAATTGGTTTGTTGAAAGTTGACGTCGAGGGCTATGAGCCTGAAGTGCTAGCTGGGGCGCCTGAAATCTTCTTCGAGCGAAGAGTCCGGGCAGCAATCTTGGAAGTGACGCCAGAGGTCGATTCCTCTTGGGCGGCTGAGTTGATCTCACAGATTGAAGGGTACGAAGCCTTCGCTATCGACGAGGTCGGTACTTTGCTTCGGCGCACGAACCTGCGTGAGGTGGATGCCGATGAGGTAACCCAGAGCACTAACCAGTGGAACCTGCTGCTCAGACGACAGAACTGATCTACTAGGACCTCACCAGCGGTAGGGCATCCGATCGTCATTCTGGTCTAAGAGTTCCACATCGTTGGGATTGTGTGGGATGTCGACAACGTTTGCAATCAACGCGGGAATTTCGCTGACACAGTGGAAGCCGTACCAGAGGCCGAATGGGATAGTTAACCTTTGGTAGTTGTCCGGTCGGCCAAGTTCTATGACATCCACTGCCCCACAGGTCGGTGAATCGGTCCGGTCATCATAGATGACGAAGCGAACACGCCCGATTGGTACGGCCAGATTCTGGCCCTGAGTCCGATGGCGTTTCCATGCTTTGATAGCGCCAGGAATGATTTCGGAGAAGTAGGCCTCTCCGAAGGAGCGAAAGTTGACTACGTCGTTTCGGAGATGGTGAAGGACAGCACCACGTTCATCGATGATCTGGCGGAGGTCGGTTAAGAGGATGTCGTGAATCGAGGTAGTCGTCATTACTGGGCCCACGCAACCCCGGCATCTCGCGCAACCGTGGTGTATCGGTTGATCTGGTCAATCGTGAGATCTCTGATATCGGCATTGGCTTGATGCCAGGATCGGTACCAGTCGACGGTCATCGCGACTGTTTCGGTGAAAGAGAGCACGGCCTGCCACTCAAGCATCTGAAGGGCCTTGTCACAGGACAACTTAAGGAGTGAGGCCTCGCGGTTAGCCAATGTCGAATCGGGCGAGATCTCCCACCGGGCGCCCTCCCATCTTTGAGTCATGGATTCCAAGAGATCAGCCACAGTCTTATTCTGGATGTTCCCCGGACCAAAGTTGAAGGCTTCTCCGTCCAGGGTCTCATCGGAGAGGAGCCGGGTGCCCAGCCACAGATAGCCGCTAAGCGGTTCGAGCACGTGCTGCCAGGGGCGGGTGGCTTGCGGGCTCCGGACCGTGACTGACTCACCGGTAGACCACGCGCGGATACTGTCCGGCACGATCCGGTCAGCTGCCCAGTCTCCACCGCCTATTACGTTGCCAGCGCGGGTGGTCGCCGTTCTGGTTGGTGCGTTGTGAAGAAAGGAGTGGTGGTACGAGTGCGCCATCAACTCAGCGCAACTCTTGGAACTGCTGTAGGGGTCATGCCCACCAAGGTGATCGGTCTCCCGGTAACCCCAGTCCCACTCCTCATTTCGGTAGGCCTTGTCGCTTGTAACCAAAACAGCGGCTTGAATGTTGGGCCGCTCTCGTATGCACTCCAAAATATTGACCATGCCCATGGCATTAACTTCGAAGGTCTCCACCGGATCGGCGAGCGATCGGAGTACGAGTGGTTGGGCGGCTAGGTGAAAAATCATTTCAGGCTGAACTTCATCAATAACTGAAGCAAGTCGACCCCGATCCCGAATATCGCCGAGATAGTGACCGAGCCGGCCCTCAAGGCCCAGCAGTTGAAAGGCCGAAGGGTCAGTCGGAACGCAGTCAGAGTAGCCAGATACCTGGGCGCCTAGATGGTCAAGCCACTGGCTCAGCCAAGCGCCTTTGAAACCGGTATGGCCGGTAACAAGTACACGGCGGCCTTTGTAGACCTCAGTTAGACGGCTCATTGTTCACCTGCAACGGTCGATAGGACATCGTCAAACACCATTGAGATCTCCCGATCGAGGTCATTAGGGTATGGCCCAGCAAGCGAACGGACTTTCTCCGATTCGAGTACGAAGTCAACCTTGTCTTCCTGGTCTTCGGGATGCTCGATGGGTATGGGATACCCATGGTACTCGGTGGCTACTTTGGCTATCCGGCGCGCAAAAGCTCCTACTGTTGTGGTCTGATCTCCTCCGGCATTCAGAATCTCGATTCGTCCAGGGCTCTCGACGCGTTGGAGTATTGCATCGATGTCGTGGTGGAGGCGGCTTCTCGCAAGCAGGTTACGCGGGGTTGATGGTGCGGACCGAAGGACAATTCGATAGTCCTGAATGGCCATTGCTGCCATCTCGTGAGTAAAGGAGACCTTGGTTCGCTTGGGATAGAGGGGGTCGGCTCCGACCAGGTTTGACATCCGGAGCAATGTGACGTCAAGACCCAGACGATCTCCTTCGGCTGCCAGTACCTGTTCGTTGGCTCGGTGGGCGATGCCATAGGCATCGGCCGGTTGAGCCTCCATGAGTTCACTTATGTTCCCTCTCAGCGGTTTGCCGTAAACCCACATGCTTGAAAAATAGATCACTGATCTAATTTGGAGGTCTGACATTTGGTTTATCAGTTCGGCCATCCAGTTGTTGGAGGTGACCCCACTAGCAACCCATGGGCTGAGAATCACCGTGTCCTGTGGACCAATTTCCTGGTCAAGGTCCAGCTGGGTGAGATCCAGCAGGACCGTTCGTATTCTTGGGTCACTGAGCAGAACAGGGCGGCGACCAGTCACCGTCACCTGATGACCGCGCCCAGCAAGGTGAAGGCCTAGGGCCGCACCGACGTGACCAGTTCCACCGATGATCAAGATGCGCTGTCGATCTTCGGAATCAACCTCGGTTAAGAAATCACCGTTCATCGACACGACGCTAGCAATTGGTCCACATGGGAAACCGGTAGGGGGGAGACCCTAGCTAGGGTCGTAGCCGTGACGGTCCGCCGACCTTTCCTTACGGTGGTAGTGCCCACCTTCAATCGGGAGGCCCATATCGGGCGATGCCTCGAATCGGTGGTGTCTCAAGGATTCGACGACCTTCAGGTCGTCGTGGTGGACAACGCCTCGACGGATCGCACCGTGGAGGTTGCTAGTTCATTTGAGAATCGTCTAGATCTGACCGTAGTAGTCAACGTCGAGAATCGAGAACGGGCATTTTCTCGCAACAGAGGAGCCGAAGTCGCCGCCGGTTCATTCTTACTATTTCTTGATTCTGATGATGTGCTGAGCCCTGGAGCGTTGGAACGAGGCGTCGAGTTCATACGCAGAGACCGCAGCTACCGGTTTGTCTTCCAACTACCGCGGGTGGTGAACGAAGCTGGCGCACTCATCTTCCAGCCCACTGTCGGTCGTGGGCCGATGAGCCGGGTATTGGCAGAGGGGAACCCGCTCTCATGTTCGGGTGTGTATATCGAACGCGACTTGTTCCTTCACCATCGTTTTCCGGAGTCTCCAAAGCTGGTAGCTAGCGAAGACTGGCATTGTTGGATCCGGGTTGCGGTCGAATGTCTACCTGTACTTTGTCCGGGAGAAGGCGCCCTCGTGATTGACCATGCTGGCCGAACTATGGCAGCCGATCGGTGGAAGGTTGCTGAACTTCGGTTCGCGTTCCTGACAGAGGATCTACTCGCCCATCCGGAGGTCGTTGAGTTTCTTCAACCAAACCTTGCGCTGTTCCTGGCTACCCAAGACCACTACGTGGCCGTAAAGGCTGCAGGCGAGGGAGCATTTCGTGTTTCGGTCGTGCGATTTATCCGGGCAGTCCGCCGGTACCCACCATTAATTTCCACGAGACGAACAGTGCATCTGATTCGTCTTTGGTGTCGGCTTCCTTTCAATCGTGAACGGAGAGTGAACGCCGACTAGGGCGCCGACCGACGGGCATCGACGGTTGCTGTCATGCCGGTTCGCCAGTCGACAGTGCATGGACCGGTCAGGGAGGCTCGTTTGGTTGGGTCGCCGGCGCTGCCTGGTTGTCCTCCCGGGAGGTCGTAGTAGCGAATCGTGGGATCCACACCGAGGTGTCTGCCGAACATGGCGGTCCACTCCTCAGCGCTTACTACGTCATCACCGCACCAGTTCACGATGGTGGCTGGTGTCGACGCGGCGTCGAGGAGAGCAGCTACCTGACGAGACAGGTCGTCCTCGTGGATAGGGCTATAGGCATTGGGCCCTGGATTCCTTAGCCAGACAGTTCGACCGGCTGCCACCCAATCTCCGTGGTATGCAGGTAGGCCTCCGTTGGGTCCGTAACTAGCGTTTATACGGGCGATGGTCGTGGGCAGGTCAATTACCCGGGCCATGGTCCGAGCCACTGCCTCTTGGGAGATCTTTGAGATGCCATAAGTCGGGCAGTGGGGGGCAGTGGGGTCACCTAGCGGATCAGTTTCGGTGTAGCGGTGGAGAGGGTCGTGGTTGGCCCGGTAAACCGAGTTGGTTGAAGCGATGAGGGCGGCTTCAGCTCGACGGCAATGGAACATAAGCAGGCCGGTGGCTTCAGCGTTGGCACGGACAGCACGATCGTGGTCATCGTCTTTGCCCTGCCAAACAGCAAAGTGCACGAGGTGGGTGAAGTCGTTGGGTAAACCTCCGAGTTCGCCCGTGGCGAGGTCAGCCTTGTGGGTTCGGACCCCCATACTTTCGGCACGTTCTCGGCTTCCCTCCTCAGTGAAGCGGGCTAAGCCCCATACCTCGTTATCGGCAGCGAGGAACCTGGCGACCGGATGTCCGATTTGGCCGGTGAGACCAGTGACAAGAACTTTTTGGTCACTAAGCACGAGGGTGAACCTAAGGCAAATTCGCATCGGGGTCTCGGGATGCCGCATTTTGTTTGGACATCTGGTGCTCTCTGGGAGGTGTCCATGGGGCAGGCTGTTAGTAGATAGTAAAGGTACGGCTAGTCGTCGCCAGAGGGGAGGTCGAGGTCATGTTGGATCGAGTTGAGGTCGAAGCGTTGCACGATCTTACGGGTCGGGTAGTTCTAGTGACCGGGGGAAGCCGGGGTATCGGTCTCGCTGTGGCGTGTGCATTTGCCGCTAAGGGAGCACAGGTGGTGGTGTCGAGCCGGAAGTCTGAGGCATGTGATGTGGCCGTGGCATCAATCCGGTCTAGTGGTGGGGAGGCGATAGCTGTGCCTGCCCACACCGGCAAACTCGAAGATCTGGAGCGTCTTGCAACTGCAACAGTTGACGCTTACGGAGGTATTGACATACTGGTCAACAACGCAGCCAACCCGTTGGCCTTGCCGATTGGATCAATTACTGCGGATGCCTACGCTAAGTCGTTTGACGTCAACGTTCGGGGGCCGCTTTTCCTGTTCCAGTCTTGTTTGGAACATCTTTTAGTATCGGACCATGCCGCGGTAGTAAATGTGATCTCGGCAGCAGCCTTCCTGAGCACCCCGGGGGCAGCGTTGTACGGTGCCGCCAAGGCAGCTTTACTTCACTTCACCCGTTCGATGGCTGCCGAGTACGCCACAGCAGGCATTCGGGTTAATGCTCTGGCGCCAGGCCCGACCGACACAACCATGGTTCGCAACATTGGGGAGGCAGGGGCGATGTCGATGGCCCAGTCGACTCGACTGGGCCGATTGGCTGATGCAGATGAGATGGTGGGGGCCGTGCTCTATATGGCTTCTGATGCATCTAGTTTCATGACTGGTCAGTGCATCACCGTTGATGGGGGGCTTGTACCTGCTCGGTGACGGAGGTGCGGTACGACCGTGCCGTCAGCCATGGGTAGGGTGAATCCATAATCTGATGGACCGTCAGGGGTCGGATCGAGATGATCTGCTCGAGGGGTTCACAAACTGTTTCGGAGAAGTAAATGGGTCATCTCGCAGGAAAGAACATTGCCGTCACCGGTGCAGGCAATGGGATCGGTCGGGCAATTGCATTGGCTTGCGCAGACGAGGGGGCCAACGTGGTGGTTGCTGATTACGGAGTCTCCATAGAAGGTAACGATCCATCCAGCAGCGTTGCTGACGCAGTGGTGGCTGAAATCGAGATGGCAGGTGGCACGGCCGTAGCGGTCGCCGGCGACGTTTCTGAGATGGAGGTTGGTCAGCGCATTGTCGACACTGCAGTTGATGCATGGGGAACGATCGATGGTGTGGTCTGTGTGGCCGGAATCGTGCGTGAGCGGATGCTCTTCAACATGACCGAAGAGGAGTTCGACCATGTTGTTGGAGTTCACCTCAAAGGCCATTTCACGCTTTTCAAGGCCGCATCGGCCGTTATGCGTAAGCAAAAGAATGGTGGGAGCCTTGTCGGGTTCA
>Ga0209035_10000842_pt1 | contig 12235 bp, 12 predicted proteins | sample MarorgKNORR_S2LV_6_FD_188220 | JGI IMG/M metagenome (GOLD analysis project Ga0209035, IMG submission 188220) | Marine microbial communities from the Southern Atlantic Ocean, analyzing organic carbon cycling - AAIW_A/KNORR_S2/LV (SPAdes) (version 2) | ecosystem: Environmental > Aquatic > Marine...
AGATGGTGGATATAAACACAATGTGTTTAGCCTTACGTTGGAGCACATTCTCCCTGCGGTCGATCAAAGTTGCTACGGGCTTACGCCCTCCCGCTCCTTTGAGAATGTGCTCCAATGCTGCGCTAAACATAATTGCTAAAACACGCGGTGAACCTATACGACCGCAGAGAGGCATCGAGCAAAACGTACACCAACAGAGTCGCTACAAACGCAATTATGATAGGTGTCTTCTTAATTGGATTATAACATATAATTATGGCTCAAAGCAAACCTTTTATCCCGACCGATTTTAAAGCACCTGATACATTGCAAAATGAACATTTCAGAATTAGAATGCTCTCCGTTAACGATGTTGTAAAAGACTACGATGCTGTAATGTCTAGTATTGAGCATATAAAGGCAATGTACCCGACGTCTAGTTGGCCTTCAAAGAATTTGACCTTCGAACAGGATTTAATTGATTTGGGATGGCATCAAAAGGAATTTCAAATGAGAAGTTCATTTGCCTATACTATTGTTAGTATAGATGAAAACCAAGTTCTTGGTTGCCTATACATTAATCCAACAACTAAAGAAGATTATGATGCAAGTATCACCGTGTGGGTAAGGGCAAGTGAAGTAGACAATGGACTTGATTCGATCTTATTTGATTCTGTTAAAAAATGGATTTTGGAAGATTGGCCATTTCAAAAAATTGCCTATCCTGGAAGGGAGATAAGTTGGGAACAATGGAAACAAATGAAATAATTACTGGCTACAACAAAGTGTATAGTGCATACTCTTCGGGATACGCATCATACACGAACCGTTAGTGGAAATTTGAAGCAACCATTTGTACATTTTAGCTTCTATAGAAAAAACAATGATTATGAAAAAAGCATTTTTTATTTTAATCACTATAGGAATTTTATTTTCCTGCAATAAAGACGAAGCTGTTGATTCGAATACAGCATTAATTGGAAATTGGAAATTAATAGCAGTTTTAGCAGATCCTGGAGATGGAAGTGGCACATTCTATTCCGTTGAAAGTGAAAAAATCATCACTTTTGAAAGTGGTGAAGCAATCACTTCAAATGGAAATTTGTGCGATATGTCAATCAATTTAGATAATCAGTCTTCAGGAACGTATTCTATCGCTGAATCTTCTTTTAATTCATCTGATTGCATTAACCCTGATTATAAGTATACGTTTGAACAAAGTGGAAATATTTTAATTATTAATTACCCTTGTTTTGAACCTTGTCAAACAAAATATATAAAAGAATAAACTACTTACAACAATGTATAAAAAAAAGTAAGGCTTTTGTGTTAACTCCAAAGCCCTATGTGTTTATTTACAAAGTCCGCTAAATATAAAATTTGACATTTAAACGAAAAGCAAAACATTTATATTTAGCTATGTTATTAACCGAAACGAAAGTGCTTATCACCTGCCCTACGTTTCTTATACTTAACGTTGTACAACATTTGAATTAACCTATGCGAATAATCTTATTTCTACTATTTTCAATAACAGCTTTTGGACAACATAAGCATAGATTAAATTCTAATGACTTAGAGCGTTTCAATTTAAAAGGTAGCGTTAAATCATACTCACATATTGATTACCAACCTTTTTTTGAAAAAGACTCATTAAATGCACTAAGAATTGATAATTTCTTTTTAAAGCCAAACAATTACAAAATTGAATTTGATAGCATAGGCTATATCAAAAAAAAAATTGAATTAGACTATCTATTAAAAAAGGACACTTTAGTAGAAAAAGGGTTATGGATTTACAAATACGATAAGAGCCATCGAATAAAAAAAGAAAACTATTATTGGAACAATCGCACAAAGGACACAACACAATGGGTTTATGAATATCCAAATGATTCCATAACAATTATTCATAAATATTATAAAACCAATAAACATTATCGATACCAATACCTACAAACTGGAGATTTAGAAAAGTATACTACAGCAAACTCAGACAGTAGTTATGTAACCAAAAGACTATTCGTTTACGACAAATACAACCGGATAACTCGGATTGAGGAATATGAAAACAAAAATTACATTCAAAACCTACGAACTCAAAACTACAATGACACATTATCAAAACAACCTTCCATAAAAGTTTGGATTTACACAAAACATAATTCACCCACAGTCATCTCAACACACGAGTACGATACATTTGGAAATGTAATTAAATCGAGTGGAATTGGTAAAGGTTCGAGAACACATTTAACCGAATACAAATATGACCCAAACAATAATTGGATTGAAAAAAAAGTGAATTTATCCAAAGGTAGAATTAAAATTTCGCGAAGAAAATTTGAGTATTGGAAATAAAACCAACTACAACACCATTTATAACCTATCTTCCAACAAACAGGCGCAACTAACCAAATACATTGGCAGTAAATAATGAACAACACAGTACTAGAAACAGAAAGATTATTCTTAAGAGAAATAACGTTGGATGACAAAAAGAACATGTTTACGTTACATTCCAATCTCGAAGTACAAAAGTATACGGGAGAGCCGGTAGTTGAATCCATAGAAGAAATGGAAAGCACAATACAAACACGTATCAACAACTACGAAAAGTATGGATACGGAAGATGGGCTGTGGTTTTAAAGGACGAAATGCAGTTTGTAGGCTGGGCTGGTTTGGCATATCTCCCTGAATTTGACGAAATTGATATTGGCTATCGATTTTTACCTAAATATTGGGGAATGGGTCTGGCCACAGAGGCTTCTAAGAGCATTTTGAAGTACGGATTCGAGCAACTCAAATTAAAAAAGATGATTGCCATTGCAATGAAAGAAAACAAAGCATCGATTAGAGTGATGGAAAAAATTGGCATGGAGTTCGAAAAATTTGCTCCGTATGAACCTGGTTCTAAAGACGTCGCCTGGTATTGGTGCGACCAAAAATTGATCGAAAAAAACAACAATAAAAAGAGATAACAACGCTCTTTGAAAAACTTTCTTCAAATGGAGGCCAGGTAATGGTACCGCTTGAAAACTACGGTTCGGGAGATGATGGCTTTGGTAAAAAATTTGGATGGTGCCAAGATACCTATGGCATTTCATGGCAACTGAACCTGTCGGAATAAATTTAGAAAACACCAATTTATCAGAAAACAGGGGCATGCGTCAGACCAAAGAATTCTTACAAGTGGTGTTATACACGCAGCCTATATTACCTTTGGCTCCACAGAAAAACTAACTACAGTATACCAGTGAACAGTATTATATACTGTTTTTAGCCTTGCTACTTTCAAATACCTTATATTCGTACCGCACTTGTAGAAAAACAAGTAAAATGCGCTTAAAACACTTCTCATGAAAAAAATATTGATCCTTCTTAGCAGCTGTCTTTTTATTCTTACTGCCTGCCAACAACCCAATACTACAGACACTGCTTTTAATGAGCTCTTACAAGCGTATAGCAATGGTAAACTCGCCCTCAACCCTATCAATGCAACTTTTGCCGGAGACGCCAGCTACAATGCGCAATTTCCCAACACACTGTCTGAGGCCTATGGAAAAAAAACGGTTGCTTTTTACAGCAAGTACCAAGAAGAAGTAGCGAAGTTTGAAGACAGTCAATTGAGTAGCAACCAACAACTGAGTAAGAAAGTATTATTGTGGGATTGCCAAATGGCATTGGCACAAGGGAGTTTTAAAAACGACCTGCTCATGCCGTTGAATCAAATGTGGACCGTGCATTTAATCATGGGGCAATTTGCAAGCGCCAGCAGCGCACAACCCTTTAACACCGTTGACGATTATTTATTTTGGCTGAACAGACTCAACCAATACAATACCTGGTTGCACAGCGCCAAAGCAAGAATGCAAGAAGGAATCCAAGAAGGGTACGTATTGCCAAAATCTTTAATTGTAAAAGTAATTCCGCAGTTTGAAGAACTTACCAATACCGACATAGAAAAACATTTGTATTTTAGTCCCGTTCACAAATTCCCAAACAGCTTTACCGAAGAAGACCGCGCCAATTTAACAGCAGCCTATACCGCCATGCTTAGCGAAAAACTGATCCCTACTTTTACAACAATGGCTACTTTTTTAAGCACCGACTATCTGGCTGCTGGAAGAACAAGCAGTGGGATTTCGGCCTTACCAAACGGAACCGAGTATTACAACCATGCTATTAAAAAATTTACCACCACCAACATGACTTCCGATGAGATTCACCACTTGGGCTTGCAAGAAGTGGCACGTATTTTAGCTGAAATGGAAACGGTAAAAACAGCCGTTGGTTTTACAGGAAGCATCCAAGAGTTTTTCGATTTTGTACGTACCAACAAAAACTTGATGCCTTACAAAACACCTGAAGAAATTATTGCCAATTTCAATGCCATTCACGAAACCATGAAACCGCAACTGGCGCAATTGTTTGGCAACACCCCAAAAACAGCGTTTGTTGTAAAGCAAACAGAAAGTTTTAGAGAAGCCTCTGCCAGTGCAGAGTACAACCCAGGTTCTTTAGACGGCACAAGACCCGGTGTCTTTTACACCCCCATACCAGATGCTACTAAATACAATGTATTTACAGACGAGGCCTTGTTTTTACACGAAGCCATTCCTGGGCATCATTATCAAATTTCACTCACGCAAGAAAACCAAGACTTACCCGATTTTAGAAAAACCCTCTGGTACAGTGCGTATGGAGAAGGCTGGGCATTGTACACAGAAAACTTAGGGAAAGAACTGGGCTTATACACAGATCCGTATCAATATTTTGGGATGTTGGGTATGGAAATGCACCGTGCCATTCGTTTGGTGGTAGACACCGGTATGCACGCCAAAGGGTGGTCTAGAGAAAAGGCTATTGCTTACTCTTTAGCGAACGAAGCAGAGCCAGAAGCAAGTATTGTTTCAGAAATAGAACGTTATATGGCCAACCCAGGTCAGGCTTTGTCATATAAAATAGGGCAGTTAAAAATTAGCGCATTGCGCAAAAAAGCAACAGACGCTTTAGGCGATCAATTTGATATCCGTGCGTTTCACAACCAAGTCTTAGAAACAGGTTGTATTCCATTGGCCTTGCTGGAAGCAAAAATTGACAAATGGATTGCAGCGCAGAAATAAGAGATGAAAAGCTTACAAACCAATAGAAACCTAACACTTACAAACCTCGCTATTGTGGGGTACTTTGTGTCGCTGTATGCAGTTTACCACTATAAAATAGATTTTGTTTTAATTGGGGTGTTCAGAGAAATCCTTACCATTCCTTTCTTTTTCGCACAGTTTGGTTTTTTGGGTGTTGGCATCCATTTTTTAACAAAAAACAAATGGAAGTTCGCAACGGTTGTCAGTCTTTTAGCACTCGCTATATGTACTGTGCTCACCGTGGGTAGTTTCTTTTAAAGGAACAGCACTAAGCAGACAGCGCCCTACACGCCCTTTTTATTTGCTGTAAAGAGGTATTGGTTTGCACCATTTCTTGCACCACCAGTTGTCGTGCTGTAGCAATATCTTGTGGAAAATACCGTGCCCAAGCAGTTTCAGACAACAAATGCTGTATCTCCTGTATGCGTTTCTTGGCGGCCATTGCGGTAAACAAGCAAACAGTATTCGCTCCTTCTTCACAGACCATTTTTACTTTTTTCGCTTCAAAATCTACCTGAAGTGAAAAAACTCTTTCGGTACTCGTTAAGCTGTAAAAAGCATCCCATGCAGCGTATCCTACTTGGTATTGTTGGTTCTTGTACGCAGGAGATGCTTGCAGCTTCCAACGGCAATCTGCCACGCGTCCCCAATGGTTCGAAAAACGATAGACCCCTTCTTTTGTATAGGAATAGCTACTACCAGACTTGCTTTTGTAATGTACAGGCAATGCCTGAAACACGGCAGGATCTACCAGGGTAAATTCGCAATAGGTATCTTTAAAAAAGTTGTGTCTACTGTATGTTTTCAAATGTATATTTTAAAATGCCATTGCGAATATACTGAAGCAATCTGATGTATTAAAGAAAGACTCCTTCGTTCCCTGCCTGTGGCAGGCAAGCTTGCAAAAATAAAAAAAAACGCAACCCAATTGGGTTGCGTTTTTATAGAAAAATTTATAGGTGGTAAAAAACTTATTTTACCTCTTCAAAATCTACATCTTCTACAGTGTCTGCATCAGCTTCTGCTGTTGGTTCTCCTTGTGGAGCACCAGCACCTGCTTCTTGCTCTGCTTTGTACATTTCTTCAGAAGCAACTTTCCATGCTTCGTTCATTGTTTCCATAGCTGCATCAATTTGCGCCAAGTCTTTTGATTCGTGCGCTGCTTTTAAAGCAACTAGACCTTCTTCAATTGGTGCTTTTTTATCGTCAGATAATTTGTCTCCAAATTCTTTCAATTGCTTTTCCGTTTGGAAAATCATGCTATCGGCACCGTTGATCTTGTCAGCAGTTTCTTTCAACGCTTTATCGGCATCAGCATTTGCTTCAGCTTCTTGACGCATTTTTTCGATATCTTCTTCAGACAATCCTGAAGAGGCTTCGATACGAATTTCGTGCGACTTGTTGGTTCCTTTATCCAATGCGGATACTTTAATAAGACCGTTGGCATCAATATCAAACGTTACTTCAATTTGAGGAACTCCTCTTCCTGCTGGTGGTAATCCATCTAAGTGAAAACGACCAATAGTGTTGTTATCAGCAGCCATCGTTCTTTCTCCTTGTAATACATGAATTTCTACAGAAGGTTGACTGTCAACAGCGGTAGAGAATACTTGCGATTTCTTTGTTGGAATGGTGGTGTTTGCGTCTATCAATTTGGTAAACACATTCCCCATTGTTTCAATTCCTAAAGACAATGGTGTTACATCTAATAACAAGACATCTTTTACATCTCCAGATAAAACTCCACCTTGGATTGCTGCTCCTAAAGCAACTACCTCATCTGGGTTTACACCTTTACTTGGCGATTTTCCAAAGAATTTCTCTACAGCTTCCTGTACTGCAGGAATACGTGTAGAACCTCCTACCAATACAACCTCATCAATATCATCGATGGTTAAGTCTGCATTTTTCAATGCCGTTGCACAAGGCTTGATGGTTCTTTTTACCAAGTCGTCAATTAATTTCTCGAAACTAGCTTTCGATAAGGTTCTTACCAAGTGCTTAGGTCCGCTAGCGGTAGCCGTTACATACGGTAAGTTAATTTCTGTTGACGTTGTACTAGACAATTCAATTTTTGCTTTTTCAGCAGCTTCTTTCAAACGTTGTAAAGCCATTGGATCTTTACGCAAGTCCATGTTTTCTTCTGCCATGAATTCTTCCGCCAACCAGTTGATAATTTTCTCATCAACATCATCACCTCCTAAGTGTGTATCTCCATCGGTAGCCAATACTTCAAAAACACCGTCTCCCAATTCTAATACAGAAACATCGTGTGTTCCTCCACCAAAATCAAAAACAATTATTTTCTTGTCTTCGCTTGCTTTGTCTAAACCATAAGCTAAGGCAGCTGCAGTAGGTTCGTTTATAATTCTACGTACTTTTAATCCTGCAATCTCTCCTGCTTCTTTCGTTGCTTGACGTTGTGCATCGTTAAAGTATGCTGGTACGGTAATAACTGCTTCAGTAACATCTTGTCCTAAATAGTCTTCTGCCGTTTTTTTCATTTTTTGCAATACCATCGCAGAAATTTCTTGTGGCGTATACAAACGGCCATCAATATCTACACGTGGTGTGTCATTCTCTCCTTTTACAACGCTATAAGGTACTCTCTTTGCTTCTTTTGAAGAATCAGAGAACTTATTTCCCATAAAACGTTTGATAGAATATACTGTTTTTGTAGGATTCGTTACCGCTTGTCTTTTTGCAGGGTCTCCAACTTTACGTTCTCCACCTTCTACAAATGCAACAACAGATGGTGTTGTTCTTTTTCCTTCTGCGTTAGGAATTATTACTGGTTCATTTCCTTCCATTACGGAAACACATGAATTGGTTGTTCCTAAATCGATTCCAATTATTTTACTCATCTTAATATGTATTAAATTATTTGTTCTATTATTTGGGTAGCTATAGTCAAGATGTATGCCAAGTACAAACTCTATTGTTTTTGACAGATTCCCCGTGTTTACAGCATAAAATCTATGACACATTGACACTTTTAAGACAAAAAACAATGCCTTCTGAGGTTGTTTTGTGAAATACTGAAAATATAAACGTTGCATTTTTTTTATTTCATCGAAAGCAACCCTTCTTGAGAAGAAGTTTGCTATGTTTGTCGCTACAAACAAGTAAACAATACCCGTAGATGTCGCAATTTATCAGCGTTTTTGACATGTTAAAAATAGGCATCGGCCCTTCTAGCTCTCATACATTGGGCCCTTGGAGAGCTGCCGAGCAATGGATTGCGCAACTCAAAGAAGCACGTCATTTTGAGCAAATAGACGGCATTCGTATAGATTTATATGGCTCCTTATCTTATACAGGAAAAGGGCATGCCACAGATTACGCGCTCTTATTGGGTTTAAGTGGTGCCGACCCAGAAACCATTCCGGTTGACACCCTTCAAGACACCATTGATACCATTCTTAACAAAAAGAGTTTGTCTTTCAACCAAGAACGACACATTATATTTTCTATAGAAAACATCGTTTTTAACAACCGTTTTCTACCCTACCATGCCAACGGATTGACTTTCAGAGGTTTTTCTAAAGGCGTTGAAATCTCTTCGGAAACCTATTACTCTATTGGAGGAGGCTTTGTAACACAAGAAACCCCGAAAGAGAAAAGCACAGAAAATACCACAGCACAATTTCCTTTTCCCATTCAGAAAGCAATTGAACTGGAAACCTATTGTACGCAAGAACAAGTAGCGATTTCCGACATTGTGTATCAAAATGAACTGACCCTACAATCGGCCACCAAAGTAGATGCAGAACTGCAACGTATTTGGGCAACCATGTTAGAGTCTATGTACATTGGCTGCCATACAGAAGGCATTTTACCTGGTGGGCTAAACGTACAACGCAGAGCCTTTGGCACGCATACAAAACTCATTAAAGGTGGCACCTATCACGATCCTGAAAGCTGGCTGGTTTCTATAAAAAGTACCGAAGTAAAATTTAGGGAAATTTTAAAATGGGTAAGCTGTTGGGCCTTGTCTGTAAACGAGGTAAACGCAGCATTGGGCCGCGTAGTTACAGCGCCTACCAATGGTAGCGCGGGTGTGATACCTGCTGTTTTAATGTACTACCTGGCTATTGAAAATCACCAAGCCGATTTTACACACATCAAAAAATTCTTATTGGTTGCCGGAGAAATCGGAAGTATTTTTAAGAAAAATGCCACCATTTCTGCCGCTATGGGTGGTTGTCAAGCAGAAATAGGTGTCTCTTCCGCCATGGCAGCAGCGGCCTTAACAGAATTGTTAGGCGGTACGCCTGCACAAAGTTTGGTGGCTGCAGAAATTGCTATGGAACATCATTTAGGACTCACTTGCGATCCTATTGGGGGCTTGGTACAAGTGCCTTGTATAGAACGCAATGCAATGGGAGCAATCAAAGCAATTAATGCGGCAGAGATGGCATTAGATACCGATCCTACAAAATCGTTGGTGCCTTTAGATACGGTAATCAATACCATGTGGGAGACTGCAAAAGACATGCATAAGAACTACAAAGAAACCTCGGAAGGTGGTCTTGCCATTACCGTAGGTTTGGCAGATTGCTAAATACTTATCTTGTAAAAACAAGTTCCGTTTCTGTAGAAAACGCTTCGTGAAACTGATACCCGCCTACTGTGAAGTTTTTCAACCCATCAACGGTTGTAATTTGGTTGTCTAAAATATACCGAACCATTTCGCCACGTGCTCTTTTTGCAAAGAGCATGACTATTTTATAATTTCCGTTTTTAAACTCTTTAAACACCGGAGTAATGACAGGGACTTTCAGGCTGTTTTTAGGCAATGCCTTGCTGTACTCTGTACTGGCCAAGTTGACTAAAAAATCTGAACCCTGTAACTCTTCATTCAAAGCATCAGACAACTGAGTACCCCAAAATTTGTACAAATTTGCTGCACGTCCTACTTGTAACTTGGTACCCATTTCTAAGCGATACGGCTGTATTAAATCTAAGGGTTTTAGCAAACCGTACAGACCAGATAAAATGCGTACTTGTTGTTGCATGGCCGGTATTTTAGCAGGCGGCAAGCTCGCTGCATCAATGCCTTTAAAGACCTCGCCCGTAAAAGCATAAATCGCTTGTTTGCTGTTTGCTGGCGTAAAAGGCGTCTGCCAAGATTGATTGCGGTCGTAATTCAATGCAGACAAGGCATCAGAAATTTTCATTAAAGCCCCTAGTTTCTTAGCGGATAGGGTTTTTAACTTTTTCTGCAAGCGTGTCGAATCCGATAAAAATGACGGTTGAGAGTACAATGAAGTGGGTGCTGCTTGCTCGAAATCAAGTGATTTTGCAGGGGAAATAATAATTTTCATACGGTGTTTTAAAAAATGAAAAATAGTGTTTTAAAATGACTTCTACTTACTATAAATCAATAACCTCGACTCAAGGCTACGAGGGTTGCTTCTGAAAAAACATATTTTGATTTCGAAGCCTCAGGGAATTAAACCCTCAATGAGGGATTAAAAAGATGACTGCTAGAACTTCTTAGAAAAGCACCGTACCTTTGGCTAAAAATAAGCCCGCATGAACATCTTATTACTTTCTGATACCCATAGCTTTCTCGATGCGCAAATTTTAAAATTTGTAGCACAAGCAGATGAGGTATGGCATGCTGGAGACATTGGCGACTTGGCTGTAACCGACGCGCTAAAAAAGGAAAAACCCTTACGGGCAGTCTATGGAAATATTGACGATGCCACGGCGCGTTTAGAATTTCCTTTGGATGCCAAATTTACCGTTGCAGGGGTACGTGTTTGGATGACTCATATAGGCGGGTATCCCAACAGGTACGACAAACGCATCAAAGAAGCATTAAAAAAAGATCCGCCAACAGTGTTTATCTCTGGGCATTCGCATATTTTAAAAGTGCAGTTTGACAAGCAACTAAATACCTTACATTTAAATCCAGGCGCTGCAGGAAACTACGGGCACCATACCGTACGTACCATGTTACGGTTTACGCTAGAAAATGGAAAGATTGACAACCTAGAAGTGATCGAATTGGCAAAAAGAGGCAACTAACCGCTTCTTTTTAAACATAAAAAAACCGAGACAAGGTCTCGGTTTTTATCGCACTAAATATACTAAGATGTTAGGGTTACCTCAAACGGTCCACAGATTTTACGAGCTCTTCATCCTTTTTAATTGCTTTATTTGCTATAACTAGTAGCAAAACAACAACAATCGGAAAAAACAACCCAATACCCTTCTCAGAAACCGCGGCTTCTCCAGGTAGTGTTTGTGAAACATATATCAATACGCCTAATAAATAGAGGTTTACAAGCAAATTTACACGGCCAAGCACAAATTGTAACTGTCTTTTCTTAAAAAGAAAAATAGCGACTAATGAAAGTACTGCCGATACTAAAAATGCAAAAAATATCGTTTTTAAAAGCACACTAGGATGGTGTATTAAATCCTGTGCATATACAGTCGAGTCTACTACGGTGGTCCATAAAGAAACACTAAAAGCGGCACATCCAGCAAGAATGGCGGCAATACATAAATAGATAGATTGTACTCTTTGAATCATTTACAATAATTGATACGCAAAAATACCACTTTCTTTTCAAAAAAGAAACTTTGTAAATTAAAATAATTGCATATATTTGTCATATCATTAAAAACTACACCGGTATTGTATAGCATCTATACAAACCCCTTTTCAAAACAACATTCCAACCCTATTCTGAGAAACACATTGATTTACAGAATATTCAATAAAAATTTAATTTAACACTACTATATGTTCGAGATTTCTGAACTAAAAGCAAAAACTCTTGTAGAGCTACAAGAAATTGCAAAGACCAACGGTCTTAAAAAAACAAGTCAACTTAACAAATCAGACCTGGTCTATCAAATTTTAGATATACAAGCTGTAAACTCTAGTGAAGAAGCGCCTGAAAAAAGTGCGCCGAAACCAAGAAGAAAACGCGTTGAGAAAAAAACAACGACTCAAAACACTCAAACGAGTACTAGAGAAGAAGCGCCAAAAACGCCTGAAAAAGAGACGCAGAGAGCGCCTGTAGAAAACACACAGCGAGCACCTGACAAAGAACAAGCAAGAGAAGTTACTAGAGAGCAACCTAGGAAA
>Ga0209035_10000844_pt1 | contig 12222 bp, 11 predicted proteins | sample MarorgKNORR_S2LV_6_FD_188220 | JGI IMG/M metagenome (GOLD analysis project Ga0209035, IMG submission 188220) | Marine microbial communities from the Southern Atlantic Ocean, analyzing organic carbon cycling - AAIW_A/KNORR_S2/LV (SPAdes) (version 2) | ecosystem: Environmental > Aquatic > Marine...
TCTCTGCATACGCTGTTTTTAAGACTTGTAATTCCTTAGAAAGTTTCTGTATTCCTTGTTGATTTTGATGGATTTCAGTAGATAAATGATTGACCTCTTCATGAATTGACTCAATAAATTTTGCTCTGACTGCAATTTTTTGATTCAAATCTTTTAAATTTTCCAACGCGTTTTTTTCGCGTTTTTGCGTAGCAAAAAGTAAACGAGTTACTTTTTTTATTTCTGTATTAAGTTGCTTGCGCTTTGCTTCTAATTGCTTTCGTGTCTGGCCGTTTATAACGGCAACATTTAGCAACAAAAGTGATACAAATAAGATTCGATAGCGGTTGTTTCTCATTTTAAAACGATTCTTTTATAACCTCGTGGAACTCTATAAGGTGTTCTGAATTTTTTATCAAAAACAACACTGCGATACTCAATAATTACATGGGTCATCTTTCTATTTTCTTTTGCTCGTATTTCTATTCTCTTAGGAAATCTTTCTCCGTCAATTAGGGCATACTTTTTATACCGAACCTGCAATAGTTGATTCTTTTTCCTGCTGATTAGCTCTTGCTTGTCTATTTTAAAATGATCGGGGTTTATCCAAAAGAAAACATTGAACAGCTCTTGTTGTTTTTTAGGCAATAATAAATAGGCGTTTTCGTCTATGGCCGATTTATATTTTTGTTGTTTCAAATCGAAAATTGCTTGACCCAATAACAGGTTTTGCAATTGAGAAAAATTCACTTCTGTTCCTAAAAATTTTCGCATCACGGTAAAGTCTCCTTCAAAATAGGTCTTGCTAAGTTTTTCATAATAGCTCGTTTTTGTTGGTGTTATTTTTGCTCTTGCTATTAAAAGCCCTCCGTATGTCGCATTCAACCAAATAATTTTGTCTTTCTCAATTCGTAACTTTACAGATATCCTTTTCCCTTTTTTGCTGTCTCTATAAGTTACTTTCAACTTGGCTTCAACAGTTTCTTTGTCCAATAAAACAGCAATGTGGTTTTTGGATACTTTTTTTGCAGACATTTTTTTTACAATGGCAGCAGACCCGAAAGCTGTCTTACTCGATGTACAGGAGGAAACCATCACCAATGCCACTAAAATGATTCGACAAAATTTCATATTTTTTGTATTCTTTGTGTAATTCTAACGCCTGCAATATACTACTAATTATGAACCAAAAACCATTGTGTAAAATCCTTCCGAAGAAGCTTTCGGTTTCATTCGTTTTTAAGTACTTTGCGCTAAATTTTTGTAGTGAATTACTTATCTGTAGAAAACATTTCTAAGTCATACGGAGAGCATGTTTTATTTGAAGGCATTTCTTTCGGAATTAATAAAGGTCAAAAAATTGCTTTTGTTGCTAAAAACGGAAGTGGAAAAACGTCTATTTTAAATATTCTTGCGGGGAATGATGTTTCCGATTCTGGACAAGTGATTAGCCGAAAAGGGATTCAAATTTCTTATTTGGCACAAGTAGATGCCCTAGATGCAAATTTGACAATTGAAGAAACTATTTTTTCTTCAGACAATCCCATTTTACAAGTTATCTCTAGCTACAATACCGCACTGAATCATCCAGAAAAAGAAGCAGCATATCAAAAAGCTTTTGACTTAATGGAACAATACAATGCTTGGGATTTTGAAACACAATACAAGCAAATTCTATCTAAGTTGAAATTTGACAACCTTGATAAAAGAGTGTCTGACCTTTCTGGTGGTCAACGGAAACGACTCGCTTTAGCAACCGTTTTAATCAATAAACCTGATTTGCTAATTCTCGATGAACCTACAAATCATTTGGATTTAGAAATGATTGAATGGTTGGAAAATTTCTTTGCCAAAGAAAAAATTACCTTGTTTATGGTAACACACGATCGGTATTTTTTAGAGCGTGTTTGCAATGAAATTATAGAGTTAGATCACGGGAAATTATATCACTATAAAGGAAACTATTCGTACTATTTAGAAAAAAAAGAAGAACGTATTGCTGTTGAACAAATTACCACAGAAAAAGCAAAAAACCTCTACAATAAAGAACTTGATTGGATGCGCCGTCAACCAAAAGCGCGAACCACAAAATCGAAATCTAGAATTGATGATTTCTATGAAATCAAAGAAAAAGCACACAAACGAAGACAAGATCATCAAGTACAATTAGAGATCAATATGGAGCGTTTGGGAAGTAAAATTTTAGAACTTCACAAGGTGCATAAATCGTATGATGATTTAAAAATTCTTGACGGCTTTGACTATGTTTTTAAACGAGGTGAACGTATTGGAATTATTGGTAAAAACGGATCTGGAAAATCGTCTTTTTTAAACCTTATTACTCAAAAAACGCCTGTTGATGGCGGCAAAGTTGTTATTGGAGAAACTGTAAAATTTGGATATTACACACAACAGGGAATCCAAATTAAAAAAGGTCAAAAAGTAATAGAAGTTGTTCGTGAATTCGGAGACTATATTCCCTTATCCAAAGGGCGAAAAATTACTGCTGGGCAATTGTTAGAACGCTTTTTATTTGATCGAAAAAAACAACACGATTTTGTAGAAAAACTAAGTGGAGGAGAGCAAAAACGATTGTATTTATGTGCGGTTTTGATTCAGAATCCAAACTTTTTAATTCTAGATGAACCTACAAACGATTTAGACGTAATTACACTAAATGTGTTGGAGAATTTCTTGTTAGATTTTCCTGGAAACTTATTGGTTGTTTCGCATGATCGCTATTTTATGGACAAAGTGATGGACGCTCTTTTTGTGTTTAGGGGAGATGGAATCATTGAGAATTTTCCTGGTAATTATTCTGATTTTAGAGCGTATGAAGATTCAAAGCCAACAGAAAAAATTACTGTCAAAAAGAAAGAAATTTCTCGTGTAAAAACGAGTCCAAAAGGCAAACTAAATTTCAATGAAAATCGTGAATTCGGATTGTTAGAAAGCGACATTGCGCGTCTTGAAAAGAAAAAAATAATTATTGAAGCACAATTTGTAAACAATGAAATTTCTGCAGAAGACATTAATAAAAAGTCCATAGAATTACAACAAATAGTGATCGATTTAGAGCAAAAAGAAGAACGTTGGCTTGAACTCTCTATGAAATTAGAAGGATAAAAAATTACGCATTTACAATTTCACTTTCTTTTAAAAGTGGTTCATTATTAAATCGCAAAACCAATTGAGCAACCGCAATGGTGTCTTTTTCACAGTATCGAACAATCCGATCTAAGTCATTTTCTTTGTAATAAACCATTGCAACATCACTTCCGCTGATGTCGTCTTTTGGGGAAGGAATTCCCAAAATAGACGTCAATAATTTTAACGATGTATAATGTTTATAATCACCAAACTTCCACAATTCCATCGTGTCTAAATGCGAAACTTCCCATGGTTTCTTACCAAATAAATTCAGTTTTGTTGGCAGCTCTATTTGGTGAATAATCATTCGTCTTGCGATATAAGGAAAATCAAATTCCTTTCCATTGTGCGCACATAAAACATGTAGCTTTTTATAAAAATGCGTTTCTAACAGCTCTTTAAAGTCAAGTAATAGTTGCTTTTCATCATCACCATAAAATGATTTTATTCGCAACTGTTTTGTCTCTTCAGCCGCGGTAAAATACCCCACCGAAATACATATTATTTTTCCAAATTCTGCCCAGATTCCAGCACGTTCATAAAAATCTTCTGCCAGAATTTCTTCTTTTCGTTGGTAAGCTGTTTTTTGCTCAAATAATTCTTGGAGCGTTTCAGATACCTGATCCCATTTTTTTTCTTGGGGAACGGTTTCTATATCTAAAAACAAGATGTTTTGTAGGTTTACATGTAAGTTCATTGTTGCAATTTTTTTAGTGAAGATACTAAAAATAAAAAAGCTCCGAAAATTCGAAGCTTTTTAGTTGAAGACTTTGTTTGTATACTTTATTTGATGACTACTTTTTTTGTAGCAATATTATTGCCTTCTAGAACCTTCATGATGTAGATTCCGGCGCTAATTCTTGAAACATCTAATTGTTTTCTGTTGCTTGTAAATTTTTGGCGAAACACCTGTTTTCCTAGTACGCTATAAATTATCACTTCTTTTTCTTCAGAATTAGAAGTAGCTATCGTTAGCTTACCATTCTTAACCGGATTTGGATACGCAGAAAATCCTTCAATACTCTTCCCTTTAAAAGTAGTCTGCCCAAAAGAGAAGGCGCCAATACAAAGGGTTAATAATAGAGTAAAAATGTATTTTTTTTTCATTCGAAAAAATTTATAATGTAAAAAGAATCCTAAAGGTATAAAATAATTTTCACTTTTGTACGTTACTTGTTTTTTTTAGTTCAAAAAAACTGTTTTTTTACACACCCTCAAACAATTATTTCGTGTAAATGAAGCGCTTATTAACAAAAAGTTAAGTTACTGTTAAGTCTTTAAATCATTTCCATCGCTGCATTTTATTACAATTATTATGCATACTTTTGATGTAAAACAAGATGTAATCAATCATGAAAAAAAGTGACATCAAAATTTTATTAGTTGATGACGAGCCTGATATTTTAGAAATTGTAGGATACAATTTAAAAACTGAAGGATACCAGGTTTTCACCGCTTCTAATGGAGCAGAAGGTGTGATCTCTGCGAAAAAAATCAACCCTCATTTAATTTTACTCGATATCATGATGCCAGAAATGGACGGAATTGAAGCTTGTGAAAAAATTAGAAAAATTAAAACTCTTGAACATGTAATTATTGCATTTTTAACTGCTAGAGCAGAAGACTATTCTCAAGTGGCTGGATTTGATGCTGGTGCAGATGATTATATCACCAAGCCTATAAAGCCAAAATTATTAGTTAGTAAAGTAAAGTCTTTATTGCGTCGATTAAAAAACAATGATGACCAAGACACAATAACAACCATTGGAAATATTGTAATCAACAGAGAAAAATACCTTGTATATAAAGAGAACCAAAAAATTATACTCCCTAAAAAAGAATTTGAGCTATTTTCTTTACTAACCTCTAAACCAGGGAAAGTTTTTAAGCGTGAGACCATTTTAGATACTGTTTGGGGCAACGATGTTATTGTTGGAGGAAGAACCATTGATGTTCATATTCGGAAATTAAGAGAGAAAATTGGAGACGATTACTTTAAGACAATTAAAGGCGTTGGATATAAATTTACCTTAGAAGATGAAGACCATTAAAAATGTTGATTTGTGAAATTTAAAAAAACATATTCCTTTGCTTTCTTATCTGCATTATACCTAACGGTTTTGGCAGTCTTTATTTCGGTGACCTCTTATTTTCTGTACAATTCCATTGGGTTTGTAGCCACAATTATTGCCGTTCTATTTCTTTTTATACTTTCTTTTTTTATCATCCAATATAGGGTTGAATACTTTATTTATCAGAGAGTTCGAAAAATTTATAATGATGTTTCTTTACTAGATATTGATGATTTACATAGGCGGTCTGTGACTACAGATATGGAAACCCTTTCTAAAAGTGTACAAAAATTTGCTGAAGGGAAACGTATCGAAATTCAAAATTTAATAGAAAAAGATTCTTTTCGTAGAGAGTTTTTAGGAAACGTTGCTCACGAATTAAAAACACCTTTATTTACTGTACAAGGCTATGTACTAACCTTAATTGAAGGCGCAGCGAATGATAAAGAAATTCGAAAAAAATATTTAGACAGAACCAATAAGGGAGTTGAAAGGTTGGTAGCCATTGTTAAAGATTTAGACATGATTGCAAGGTTAGAATCTGACGGTTTAAAAATGAATTTCGCTCCTTTTAACATCTTAGAGCTCATACAAAACGTATTTGATTTATTTGAAATGAAAGCGAAAAAAAAGAACATTTCCTTGACTTTTGATTCCGTTTATGAGTTCCCTATTTTTGTGTTAGGAGACATGGATCGTATCGAGCAGGTTTTAATCAACCTTGTTGTGAACTCTATTAAATATGGCAAAATTGGAGGCGTTACTTCTATCGGGATTGAATCATACAACGAAAATAAGTTCATCATTAAAGTTTCCGATAACGGTGAAGGTGTTAAACAAGAACATCTTTCTCGTTTGTTTGAACGTTTTTATCGAGTTGACCAAAGCAGATCAAGAGAACAAGGTGGGTCTGGACTTGGTTTAGCTATTGTAAAGCATTTGATAGAGGCCCACAATGAAACTATTTTAGTAAAAAGCACCTACGGAGAAGGTTCTGAATTTTCTTTTACTTTAAAAAAAGCAACCTAAAATACCACTAGCTTTTTATCAAATCAAATCCAATATCTTTTCTGTAATTCATCTTTTCAAAATGAATTTCATCAATGCTTTTATATGATTTTTTCAACGCTTCTTCAATAGTGTCTCCAAAAGAAGTAATTGCCATAACCCTTCCGCCGTTTGTGAGCGTTGTCTCATTTTCTAGACTTGTTCCTGCGTGATAAACTGTTGATTCTTTTACTTTTTCTAAGCCTGTGATTTCTTTGTTTTTTTCATAAACCTCTGGATACCCTCCAGAAACCAACATCACTGTAGTTGCTATTTTTGGATTGATCGTAATCGATTTTTCATGTAGTGTTTGGTTTGCAACTCCATCGAACAGATCAAACAAATCAGATTCAATTCTCGGAATTACAACTTCTGTTTCTGGGTCTCCCATTCTCACATTGTATTCAATTACTTGTGGGTCACCGCCTATATTCATCAATCCGATAAATATAAAGCCTCTATAATCAATTCCGTCCTTTTGCAAACCGTTAATGGTTGGTGTTACCACACGATCTTCTACTTTCCGCAGAAATGCTTCTGTGGCAAAATGCACTGGAGAAATGGCGCCCATTCCGCCCGTATTCAATCCTTTGTCTCCTTCTCCAATACGCTTGTAATCTTTCGCAGAAGGCAATATTTTATAACTTTTCCCATCTGTTAATACAAAAACCGACAGCTCTATTCCGTCTAAAAATTCTTCAATAACAACTGTTGATGACGCTGCTCCAAACTTTTGATTAGACAACATTTCTTCTAGTTCTGCTTTTGCTTCCTCCAAAGAATCTAAAATTAACACTCCTTTTCCAGCCGCCAAACCATCAGCTTTTAAAACATATGGTGGATTTAATGTTGCTAAAAATTCTTTTCCCTCTTGCAGTGTCTCATCGGTAAAAGACTGGTATTTTGCTGTTGGGATGTTGTGTTTTTCCATAAATTGTTTGGAAAAGTCTTTGCTTCCTTCTAACAATGCACCATCTTTTTTAGGCCCAATTACAGGAATGTTTTTTAGAGCGCTATCAGCCAAGAAAAAATCATGAATTCCATCTACCAAAGGAGCTTCTGGGCCAACAACAACCATATTAATTTGCTGTGATAAAACGGCTTGTTTTACCGCTAAAAAATCTGTTGGGCTGATATTGATGTTTGTTGCAATTTGAGAAGTTCCTGCATTCCCTGGAGCCACAAAAAGACGACTTACTTTGTTGCTTTGAGATAGTTTCATTGCAAATGCATGTTCTCTTCCTCCTGATCCTAAAATTAGAATATTCATGTATTGTGTTGTTGTATTTGAGTGCAAATATACTCAAAGCAGATAGGTTTTAGGAAGTTTAGACGTTGTTATTTTTTCCTTTATTGAGGCATAAATTTTCAAATATAGCTGGGTTACATTTGGAAATTTTAACAAAAAGAACGAGTATAAAACACGAAAAGGTATTTGTTTTGAGTATGTACTACCTGAAAACGGTATCTCTGTTTAAAATCCCCATTTCTTGAAATATTTATATGCAGAAATGAGATGATGATAAAAGAGGTTGACTTTTTTAGCAGATCCTCTTCTGTGAATATGTAGCACTGTTTCTGCTGGATAGTAAATTTTTTGTTTGTTAATCTTGTCTATTTTTCTACAAATATCTACGTCTTCCATGTACAGAAAATAGCGAGGATCAAAGCCGCCAACTTCAATAAAATCATCTGTTTTAAAAAGCAAAAAACAACCGTGAATAAAGTCAGGGTAAAAAGGTTTCGACGCGTTTAATTTTTTGTCTTCTCTTTTTTGCACACGGGTTTTAAAAACCCAAAACCTTCTTAGGAACATTTCTAAAACTGTTGGGTACTCTCTGCATGTATATTGTAAGTCTCCATTTGGGTACTCTATTTTTGGAGAAATCATAGAAAGTCTTGCATCGTTCTCCAGCGTGTGTATCAAATTAGGAATCACTTGAGGCCTAAAAACAACATCTGGGTTAAGGATTAAATGGTGTGCTGATTGCTTTTTAATCTTTTCAATCACTACATTATGTCCTTTCCCAAACCCCCTATTTTCGCCCACAAAAATATAGACGATCTCTGGGTGATTGAATTCTTTTTTAAGAATATTTGTAGGCGAATTGTCGACTAAAAACAATTTTTTTGTTAGCGTCGTTTTTAAAAAACATGCAACAGTTCTTTTCAATTCTATAATGTCTTCCTTATATAAAACAATTGAAGCGGTTATGTCTAATTTGTTTTCCATATCCTAATTAGTATGCTTTATCTTCTTTAGAAAAAGCATTAAAAAATGTCTGAGTAATAATTTTAAGATCCAATAAAAAAGACCAGTTTTCAATATAAAAGATATCCAAACGAACCCTATTTTTAATATCCGCTTTCTTTTGAATCTCTCCTCTGTAGCCACTTACCTGAGCCAATCCAGTAATCCCTGGTTTTACAGCATATCTTTTTATATAATTACGCACTTCCTTTTCAAATTGTTGTGAGTGTAAATTCATATGTGGTCTTGGGCCAACCACACTCATATTTCCTTTTAATACATTGAAAAACTGAGGCAATTCATCCAAACTTGTTTTTCGTAAAAACGCACCGATTTTAGTAATTCGAACATCCTCTTTTGTAGCATGAAGGACATCTGCAAGTTTGTTTACCGACATCGAACGAAATTTATAACACACAAATTGGATTCCGTTCAAGCCTTCTCTCTTTTGTTTAAAAAACACAGGCCCTTTTGATTCTAATTTAATCAATACCCATAATACTGGCACTAGCCAAGACAGCACAAAAACACAAACGAATATCGAAAAAAAGATGTCGAAAAGGCGCTTTATAAAATGATTTTCTGAAAGTTCAAAGGGCAACTTCTTGACATTTAAAATCAATGTAGAATCATGATAAAATTCTGCCGATACATTTTTATTGTACAGCTCATTTGCGTTTGGAATCAATTTCACAGCGCAATTATTTTGATTTGAAGCCTTTTTAATTTCTTTAACTTGTGCTTCTTTTAATTGGGAAAGCACGCAATAAACTTCATCGATATCATTTTTTAAAATATACGAAGCGCTCTCTTTTATGTTGCCTAAACAGTCGTTCTTTTCCGTTTTTTCATCAGAAAAAAAACCTATATATCGATATCCCAAGTCTTTTTTGTCTTGAAAGAATTTAGTTATTTTTTTAGAAGTATCGTCTTCACCTATAACAACAACATTTCTATAGTTCTTTCCAAAAGATCTGTATTTTTTTAAAACATAAAAAGAAAGAAATTTAGCCACTACGATTCCAAAAATAATACTCGCCAATACATGGGTTTGGTTACCCACAATATCTCCTTCTCTAAAGATTCCGAAATAGGTAAAATACCCAAGTATAAAAAGGAAAAACTGCCGAACCAGTAGTGGAAAAACCCGATAACTTTTTGTAAACCGATACACCTTGTAAAACCCTGTAATAAAAGAAGAAACGAACCAAAAAAGAGAAATATAAGTAAGAAAAGCCGTGTTTAAATATTCGGCATCTGAAATAGAATACACCATCAAATTAATGATCAATATATCGATCATTAAAAATAAGGGTCTAATTAAATGTGAATATCTTTTTTTCATTTATGGATCAATAATTCCTTGTCAACAAGGTCTTTAAAATGTTCTTTGAATTTCTCTATAGAAAAATTTAAAGAATGGCTTCTTATCTCTTTTGGATCAAAATTCAATGTTTCAAACCTTACAATGGCTTTCGATAAAGAACTAACCGTTTGCTCTTTAAAAAAGACGCCTGTTTTATTTTCTACAACAATATCTAAAGCTCCTCCTGCTTGGTATGCTATTACTGGCGTGCCACAAACTTGTGGCTCCAATAACGCAATTCCAAAATCTTCTTTCCCACAAAAAACAAACGCTTTTGCTCTTTTTAAATATTGATTGGAATCTTCTGGAAATAAATACCCTTTAAAACTTATATTCTTGTTTGCTTTTCTTTTAAGCTCATTTAGTAACGACCCGTCTCCAATAACAACTAATTTTTTACCGTTTTTATTGAAGGTTTCTATAAGAATATCATACCTTTTGTAGGGTTCTAAACGGCCAACTGTAACATAAAAATCTTCTTTTTCTTCCTGAAATTCAAAGTCGTTTATGTTTACCGGCGGATTTATTGTTGTTATTTTTCTATTGTATTTATTCGTTGCCCAATTCGATACAAAATCTGACACTGCAACTATTTTTGTCGGCTTTTTAGACATTTCTATATCAAACCGTTGCATTGCAGGAATGATAAATGAAAACCATTTTTTGTATCCTCTAAAATAGAGGTTTTCTTCTTCCCATACATATTTTAAATTTCTTGCAACCAAATACGAAATGTGTACACTTTCGTCAGAAAACGCGATTCCTTTAACAACCGAATGTGTAACACTAATTATCAATGCGTTTTTTTCCTTTATCTTTAATTGTTTTAAAAAAAATGGGAAAAGAGGTAATGCATATCGAAACTTTGTCCCAAAAATTTGTAAAAAAGTAGTTTTAATAGTTATGGGAAGGAACCCAAATATTCTTTCAATATTTTTTTTAGGCATTGTATTTGTCAACGTGTATACTTTGTCGAAAGTATATACCTGATGTAAATATCGAGCAACCTGCTCCGCCCCACCATAAGCGTCTAGCCAATCAATTACTAAAATTACTTTTCTTTTTTTCATCCTTTTTTGACTGTAATTTTATTGTGTAATAAAGATATAAAAATAGCAAACAAATAAACCCCTAACTGCCTATGAAATATATTTTCAAATACTCCAAACAAGAAAAATGACAAGACTGTTAGTGTGGACATTGTGTCACTTCTAAAAAAATAAAAAGAATATCCAAACAAACATAAAAACAAAAATAACCCAATAATTCCTCCTTGCAAAAAAATGTCAAAAAATTGATTATGCGTATTAAATTCTGTTGCTAAATAATAGTGTTTTTTAGACACGTTCTCAATACGTTGATCATAACATTCATTTAAATTTGTTTGAATTGTTTTGACGTTTTTAAACCCCAGAAACACATTGAATTGAGGGCTGCTAACTTGGCTAAAAACACAATTCCAAATAACAAACCTCGGTTCTTGATTTTTTATAACTTTAATGGTTTCTTGCAATGAATTTTTAATATGAAACCGCTCTTTTATATTTTCATTTAATAAAAATATTCCTGTAACAGTTCCTAAGAAAACAACGATTGTAAAAATCTGTTTTCTTTTTGAAAAACGATATTTATGTATTCCTTTAACAAAAAGAAAAAGCACAATTAAGAACAGCGAAAGTCGAGCTGCTATAATAATTATAAAAAAAAGAAATAGTAATCCTATAAAGTTATAGCACCTTTTTAGAGTTTTGTTTTGAGCGTCCTTTTTTAAAATATCAATTACCAATACTCCTAACACACATAAAAATCCAAAATAGGGTCTATGGATTAATAGCAATTGATTGGCCTCTGAAGTGTTTCCTAAGGGAATTGTTTTGTGTATGAAATAATAGCCTAAAATCTGAATTAAAGAAATAATAACCGCTAAAAAAACACCCAAAATAAAACCCTGTTTTACCATAGATGTATTTTTAATATTAATTGACAATACGCTTAAAATAGGAATTATCAATAGGTGTTTGTACAAATTGAAGTTCGTCAAAAAAGCAGAATTCAACAATGCTTTTAATATTAGAAAACCAATAAAAATAACAACTAATTTTATATAAAAGTTAGATGAAAAAACTCTCTCCTTTTTAATAAAAAACAACAGTAAAAGTAGTACAAGAGCAAGGTTTGGTATTGCCATTGATAACGGCAAAGAAAAAAGCAATATTGCAAAAACAACATCAAACAATAGGTCTGTTTTTTTTATCATCACCTTTTTAAAATACGTTTTAAATTAATCAAGAGCTTTAAAGGTACTATATATAATAAAACACTTCTAAATAAGCCGTATATCGGATAAAATCCAACGT
>Ga0209035_10000845_pt1 | contig 12222 bp, 15 predicted proteins | sample MarorgKNORR_S2LV_6_FD_188220 | JGI IMG/M metagenome (GOLD analysis project Ga0209035, IMG submission 188220) | Marine microbial communities from the Southern Atlantic Ocean, analyzing organic carbon cycling - AAIW_A/KNORR_S2/LV (SPAdes) (version 2) | ecosystem: Environmental > Aquatic > Marine...
TCAAGCGTTACTAAGTTTTTAGTAGTTGAAATAAGGGCTCTTGCAAAACCTTCATGAGTTTGAAGTTCTTCATATTGAGTAACCCAATTAGGATATTTATCTCCTTCAAAAAAATCATTTACCTGACCTTTTGCCATTTCAGGGTATTTTAAAATCATATTATCTATCTCTTTTTGATATACGTTTTTATCATTTACTTCTTCATATGCATAGAAGCCAGAAGATGCTATATAGAAAAGATCCTTTATTAAATCGGGTTCAATATCTGCAATTTTTGAGATTATTCTTCCTCCATTTGACAATCCAACTATGGATGCTTTTTCTATCCCTCTACTCTTCATTAGCTCTATAACTTGTGTAGCTCTTAATTCATCAGTCTGAGGAAGATTTGGGTTATCAGAGTAACCTCTGCCATATAAATCCATCATAATAACTCTAAACCCCCTCTCTTTGACGGAATTAAAAGTTGTTCTCATTATATAGGAGGGAACTGAAAATCCATGAACCAAGACAACATTTCCAGTTTCTGAGTTACTGTTAGCCTCTTCAAAATATGTATAGCCTTCAGAAAGCTTTATGTATTCACCAGGATTGTTTTTTAGAATTTCCTTTCTAAATAATTCATCTTTTAGAACGGTTTCATAATTACTATCTGGTAATTCGCATGATATTAGCGTTAGACTTACAGTAATTAAAAATGAAAGTAGTTTAGTTTTAAGCATAGTAAGAGTTGTAAAGATAAATTGATAAAAAGATTATAGCAGCAATAATCAATGAAATTATAGTACTCTTATCTAAGCCAAAATTAGATGCCCCACAGTGAGGACAAGTATAACTAGTGTATCTTCCCATACCTTGTTGATACCATGTTTTACAATTTTTACAAATCATATTGACTCAGTTTTGTTGGATTTTCTCCATTCTTCATATCTAATATACAGATCTTCATCTTTTGCAATTTCATGAATGTCTTTCTCACCAAATCCAAGATCTGCAATCTCTCTTGTAATTTCAAAAATCTTTTTCAATGTAATCTCTTTATTTTCCTTACCAACAGTTTCTATATGAGTGTCAAGAGCTAGAAGGTATTCTAATTTTAATTTTTCGGGAATTTCCATATTTTATTAAAAATGTAACTAAATAATTATTAAATATATCTTTTTCATAAATTTACACTGAATTTTAAAATAAACACAATGAAAAAATTATTAACCTTAACTGCAATAAGCTTTTTAGCTGCATGTGCTTCTCCTGATGCAACATCTTCTAAATTCAATGCTGGTATTGAAAAATACAATGCTAATGTTGAAAAAGTTGATGCTGAATTTAACTATTTTGAAAATGGAGATTTACAATCTATGTTCGATACTGCTTCTGAAGATTTAATCTGGAATAGTCCACAGGGGGATTCACTTTCCAAAAATGAATGGATGGAAGGAATGAAAGCATGGCATGGTAACTTTGAAAACTTTAAGTTTACAAACAGACAGTACTACCCAGGTGTAGATGATACTGAGTTTTTACCTGATGGAGGTGTAAGATCATATGGTGTCTGGACTTATAACCATGTAGAATCTGGTACAGAATTTGAAACTTCTTATTATTCAGTTCAACAATTTGACGAAGAAGGTAATACAGCTTTTATATGGGAGTTTTTTGACTTCGGTAGTATAATGCTTGGATTACAATAGTAATTAAATTAACAAATTAAAAAGGGGCTTTATGCCCCTTTTTTTATTCTACTCTCTGGAATGTTTTGAAAAAAATTCCCATAGCAAAGAACTTGTTTTAAGATCATTATCTAAACTATAATCCCACCAATGACCACCTCTTAGCATTTTATAATGTACAATGCTAGGTCCATTTATATCTGATTCATATGTGTATTTTTCAAAATCTACAGGACCCATATAGTTAGCCCATGAAGTACTTACCATACTATTGAAAATAAAAGAATCATTAGAGTTATTATTTAATTTCCAAAAATCTACAACCTCATCAACAGTTTTAAAACCTTGTGGGTCAAAACCATTATATGCTACAACGGCATCAGATGTTCCATGAATTTTTAAAAGTGGAGTTGGTGAAGAAGGGTTACAGGTATTATATGTATCCGTAAGCATTGTCCCTGCTACATCACCAATTGCTGCAAAAACATTATCTGTATTACATGCTAAAAAATGAGAGAACATACCTCCGTTAGAGTAGCCTATTGCATAAACTTTATTTAAATCAAGAATATTATTTAGATTTATTTCTTCTAACATTGCATTAAAGAATCCTATGTCATTTACATTACTTTTATTAATAAATGATGGAGAACTACCATTTGTTGGTGCTGCATTCCAATGAGTAGATCCTCCAGGCAATAATGCACCTTGGGGATAAACTAAAACAACTCCATTCTCATTTGCTACATCTACTAAATCTGACATATTATAAAACTGGTCAGCTTGACCTGAGTAGCCATGAAAATTAAAAATTACAGGAAGATTAGTTCTTGATTGAATATTTGGAGGTATATAAAGTAAATATTCTCTATTTAAACCACCATGTTGAAGATTGTAGGTTGAGAGTCCTTCGTAGTATTCAAAATTACCAGATCCTTCTTTGGATAAATTTTCATCAGAATCTGATTTTGTACAACCAAAAATTAAAATAATAATTAATGTAAATGACACTCTCATATTAAATCACTAAAACTTAAGATGTCTTACAGTTTCTGCATTATTCATTAATTTTCTTAATGAATCAACACCAATCTCAATATGCTTTTCATCAAATTGTTTTGAGTTAATTTCATCTTTTTCAAGAGTTTTAACACCTTCAGGAGTCATTGGAGAATCCGAAACTAACAACAATGCACCAACAGGGATTTTATTATGAAAACCTACTGTAAATAGTGTAGCTGTTTCCATATCAATAGCATAAGCTCTAGTTTTCTTAATGTAATCTTTAAAACCTTTATCATATTCCCAAACTCTTCTATTAGTTGTGTAAACTGTTCCTGTCCAATAATCTGTTTTAAATTCTCTTATTGTTGTTGAAATTGCTTTTTGAAGTGAGAAAGATGGCATCGCAGGGACTTCTGGGGGAAAGTAATCATTTGATGTACCATCTCCCCTTATAGCACCTATAGGAAGAATAAAATCACCAATATTAATTCTATTTTTTAAACCTCCACATTTACCCAAGAAAAGAACTGCTTTTGGAGATATTGCAGAAAGTAAATCCATAATTGTTGCAGCATTAGGGCTTCCCATACCAAAGTTTATAATTGTAATATTATTAGATGTAGCAGAGGTCATATTTTTTTCTTTTCCATTAATCTCACACCCTGATTTTTCAGCAAATATATTTACATACTTATCAAAATTTGTTAAAAGTATATACTCTCCAAAACTATCAAGTTCCAATCCAGTATATCTTACCAGCCAGTTATCTACAATCTCTGATTTTGTTTTCATATGCTTATTTGACATACAAAGTTACTGATTTTATAATTCTATGTTAATTATATATATCAATTCACTTTTAATCATGTAATTATTAGTTTTGTTTACTAAAATGGAAGTAACAAAAGAAGAAGAATACTGGAATGCCCTTACACACTTTATAGGACTTATTGGGTCTATAGTTGGTGTATTCTTTCTTTTTTCCTTTAACAACAATCTCACTTCTTTAAGTACTATCGGAATTATTTTGTTTGGATTTGGATTAACTAGCGTTTATTTATCTTCAACATTATACCACTATGTATCTGAACCTGTTCTTAAAGAGAAACTAAGAATATTTGATCACATAAGCATCTACTACTTAATATTAGGTTCATATGCACCTGTTTGTTTAATTACCCTGCTTAACATGTCAGGACTATATATTTTTGCAATTGTTTCTCTTATTGCTTTATTTGGAACTTTTTTCAAATTGTTTTATACTGGTAGGTACGAAAAGCTTTCTCTTGTACTGTACTTATCTATGGGATGGTTAGTGATTATCGATATTAAAACACTTTTTGAAGTTGTAGAGTTTAATGGATTGTTATTGTTAATTTTAGGAGGTGCAAGCTATTCCATAGGAACTATTTTTTACTCTCTTGATAAAAAATATGCTCATACAGTTTGGCATCTATTTGTACTAGCAGGAAGCGCATTACACTTCTTTTTTATTCTTCTCTATATTATATAGACCTTCAACTAAACTGAATTTTAAAGTAAATAATATTAGTTTAACTTTAATAAATAATGAGAAATACAACTCTCCTATTAACACTTCTATCAATTAATATTAGTTATAGTCAAGACGATCATAAAACTCTTCTTGAAGGGACTTATTGGGGTCAACCTTTTGAACTTAGACAGGTAACTTTAAGTAATGAGGATTCTTGTGGTCAGCTATCTCACTCTCAAGTTTTGTGGTATTTTAAAAATGAAAATGAGCCAGAAAAAATGGATATAGGAATACTTACTTTTAATCAACTCGAGGACTGGAAAACTTTTATTCTAATGATTTCAGGTGTTTCAGATCTAAAAGAAGTGGGTTATATTAAAACTAATATAGTTTATAAGAACTTTGTAGCATTTATTAATGAAACTCAGCCTTTATTTATATCAGTAATTACAAATCCAGATAATAAACTTGCACTTATAAGAAAGAATTTTTTTAGTGAACAAGAAACTAATGAACGATACTTAGATAAGATTGGTTTGCTATGGGAAAATGATAAATGTGAAGGTGGGGTTCTAATTGACTAGATTTATTTAACTAGAAGTTTATAATCTCCTGCAACTTCAATCCCTGCTGAATACCCTATATCTTCAAGAATAATTTTTTTACTTTTCTTATTGAATAATTTTACATTAATCTTAGCATTCATACTCTCATCTATTCTACCATTCATAAAACCACTTATAGGAGCTGCAAGTGTTGTAGCCTTCTCTCTATGGGCATTAATATTGAGTTTATATGACTTATTTTCCATCTCTATTTTTACATTTTTTTTACTAATCTCACAAGAATTAACTTTAGTTCCGTTATAAGTTGTAAACTCAATAAGCTTATTGTCAATTAACACTCCTGCTATGTGTCCAATAAATGAACTTTTAAGCCATGGGATAATAGCGATAGAGGATTTAATAGAAATGTTTGGTTTAGAAAAATGATTGCTTTGCATCCAAATGTATGCTTTAGGAAAAGAGTGTCCCCAATCTTTCTCCATATATCCTTTGCCTCCATCAAAAGAAATATCAATTCCATTGTGATTAATAACACCTGAAATGCTATGATTCATACTAAGAATACCGTGATAACATTCCATAAAAGGAATAAAAGAATAAGGGCCCATAATTCCTGGAGAAAAGAAACTATTAGACCAAGGATGTTGATTTGTAAATACTAGTTGACCTTTTAGGTTAGGTAAATCAAGAGAAACTTTATCATAAGTAAAAATATTATTACCTATTGAAAGATTGTGTTCTTTAGGAGTAGGCAAAAACATATTAGAATCAAATTTATGGTAAACAGCTTCGTGATTTTTACCATCTAAAACTTGAATAAAAGACTGTTTATTACCATGTTCGTCCATAGCAATACCTGGGATAATTGCAAAAGCATTATTTTGATCTTTTGATACAATCTTATAGTACCAACCTTCAAAGTATCTTTTAGTCTTACCCCACCCATGATAAACATGTGGATTCCAAATTGCATGAAGTCTATTTAATTGATTCAATTTCTATATATTTAACTTAAGTTATAAAAAGATTCAAATAAATATGAATTTTAAAACAAAAAAACCTACTCTTTTACTTGTTGATGTACAGAAAGCTTTTTTAGATAAAGATTATCCTGGAATTAAGAGAAATAATCCTGAAGCAGAGTTTGTTTGCGGAAAAATACTTGGAATATGGAGAAAAAAGAAATTCCCTATTATACATGTAAGGCACAGTTCTAATAGTCTTGATTCTAAATTACATGAATCTAATCCTGGTTTTGAATTTAATGATTTTGTTACTCCTAGAGCCGATGAGATTGTATTGAAGAAAAGGGTTAATAGTGCTTTTATTGGAACTGATTTAAAATCAATTCTTGATAAATCAAAAACAGAGGTACTCATTATAGTTGGCATGACTACAAATCATTGTATTTCAACTACCGTAAGAATGTCTGGTAATTTAGGTTTTGAAACTTATTTAATCTCAGATTCAACTGCTTGTTATAATACAAAAGGAATAAACGGTGAAATGATTGATTGTGAAGTAATTTACCAAGCTGCTCTTGCTAGTTTAAATGAAGAGTTTGCTTCTGTTATTGACTCCAAGGAGCTAATAAGTTTAATATAATAACATATATATCAAAAATAAATACTACACATATCTCATAGTTTTAATTCTTGCAGCTGAATCTATTTATATTCTGCCTTACGTATTGGCTAGAGTTTTTAGACCAACATTTTTAGATGTATTCGATCTTACAAATTTTGAATTAGGAACACTTTTTTCAACATATGGTATTGTGGCATTTTTATCATATTTATATGGCGGAATATTGGCTGATAGATATTCTCCAAGGAAATTACTCTCAATTTCTTTAATACTAACATCATTTGGAGGAGCAATTATGATGACTTATCCATCATACATGGTAATGCAGTTATTATTCGCATATTGGGGATTTACTACTGTATTTCTTTTTTGGGCTCCTATGATTAAGGCTACAAGAATGATTGGGGGTCAGAAAAGACAAGGTAAAACATTTAGTTTTCTAGATGGAGGAAGAGGAATTGTAGCATCTTCAATAGGTGTAATTGGAGTAATTATTTTTTCAATTCTAATCACAACAGATATATCGACTGCTAATATTCAAGATAAACAAAATGCATTTAAATATGTAATTGCTGTTTCATCTATAATTGTTTTTTTATGCGGTTTAATAGTTTACTCATTTTTAAAAGTTGAAATTTCTGATGATGAAAAAATTGGTGATTTCAAAAACATGAAAAAACTTCTTAAGTCAAAATCTATATTTCTAATTTCACTAATTATCCTTTGTGCTTACATGGGATATAAAATTACTGATATATACTCTCTTTATGCTTCTGAAGTGATGATGTATGATCAAATTAATGCGGCAAAAATTGGTGCTTACCAGCAATATCTAAGACCTATAGTTTGTATATCAGTTGGTTTGTTTTCTGATAAAACAGGTAATATTAATAATATATTTTTTGGTTTTATAATTATGTTAATAGGATCTATAATATTTGCTAGTGGAATAGTTAGCTCATCTGTTAATATATTATTCATTATCTCCTTAATTATTGTTGCTACTGGAACTTATGCAATTAGAGGACTGTATTTTTCTATTCTAAATGATGGTGATATACCTGTGGCATTATCTGGAACTGCAATTGGTATTGTTTCAATTATAGGATACTCTCCTGATATATTTGCAACCCCACTTTATGGTTATTTATTAGATACATATCCTGGAATTCAGGGTCATCAATTTATATATATGATTCTTGGAGTGTTTTCATTAATTGGATTATACACAACTTCAAAGTTTAAAAAACTGATAAAGTAGTCTTATTAAGAAATATTACTAAATTTATAACTAATCTAAAATCATATTTAAATGAAAAAAATATTATTATTATTATTATCAATTTTTATGATCTCAACCTCTTGCGAAACTCCTGAATCTTCTTCACAGGTAATTGGATTTAGCATTAATAATGATGGTGAAAGATCGGATATTACTATAGAGGCTGATATTACAGATATATGGCTTGATTATATAGATGCTCATAATGATAGAGATTATGTCAAAATAGCTGAAATGAATTCAGAAGATATTCAGGTATGGGGGCCAGCTGGTCAGTATATAGAAGGAAAAGAAGCTCATGTTGAGTTTGTCAAAGAATGGGTTCAGGCTACCAATGTAAAATGGACTCCTCAATGGTTTATTAATAATAGTGGTGAAAATCCTGATTCATCTGGAGTCAATAATTATGTAACTTCAGGTCACCAAGTGACGTTTACTATTGATGGTGAAGAAACTATTTTTTATCAAGTTCATGATGCTGTTATTCGTGATGGAAAGATTATAAACTTTAATGTATACGAACAGCAAAGAGCTGTTTCTGAGTAATAAACTAAAGACCTCTTCGGAGGTCTTTTTTATTTTATTCTACCAAAAAAAGTTCTTCTGGATTGCTCAGAAAGAGATATACCTGTAGTTTCATTATAATTAAAGGTCACTAACACTCTTTCCCCCTCTTCTACAGAAGTAACTTGATGAATAGACTTATTCCCTTTAAATATCATTAGATCTCCTTCAATACTATTTACTGTAGTCCCTTGAACTTTTTTATCTAGTATTTTTTCTACAAAATCATAATCTTCTTTGTTCTCTTTATATCTAATATCATTGAAAAACTCATAAATACCACCTTTAGAACAATTTTTAACTAATAAGGTTATAGTAAAATCTGAATTATCAAAATGCCAACCTAAGGCATCCCCTTTATCATAATAATTAATATTAATACTAGAAAGATCATCTTCGTAAGGGTGTAATTCATCCTTATTTAGTAAGTCTAAAAAAAAAGATTTAATAATTGATGAATCATATATTTTTTGAAGAATTGAATTTTTTGGAATTAAATCATTAGGAATACATTTTTTTGTAGTACTCATAATTCTATTCCGTGAACTATTCTCAGGAAAACTATCATCATATTCAGAAATATAAACATTGTATTCAGATGAGCTTCTAAATGCACTTTCTTTAAGATCACTTGCCTCTTTTTGAAGAAGGTTCAAGCCAGAATCACTTATAAACGAGTTAAAAATTAGTATTCCATTCTTTTCTAGAGATTCCCTGTAATTAGAACCATTAGTAAAAAATTCTTTATTATAAGTACTTCCTAAAATAAATTTTAAATCAGAATCAAGCATTTGGTAAATTTTTATACATTGATAACTATAACAAATATATTTTAAATAGTTACATCATTAGTCAATTGAAAGATCTTTATCTTACCGTATTAATCTTAGCATCAATATCATTAAACATATTAGCATTAATGATGGTTTCTGGACTAGTTGATGAGTTTATTAGTCCATTTATTCCATTAATTATTGGGTTTCTACTATTTTTGTTTCCAGCAATAAAATATTTTACCAAAAAATGAAAAAACTATTATTACTTATTTTATTTTGTTCATATTTTAACTCTGTTGTATGTCAGAAGTATTACGACAGTAATGATTTAAAATATTATCTAGATTTTTCTAATAAAAATGCAAATCTTAAGTTTCAAGACTACAAAATAAATGGCCCATTAGAGGAAGTTAAATCCTTTTATGGGAATACTTACACAATTATAAAAGGAGACAGTATTCACTGGATACTTCAACAAAGCATAATGAAAAATAAATACCTCTCCTACCTAATAATAAAAGGGGAATATAAAGATATTGTCAAACTTGCAAAAAGAGAGTCTTTAGGAAAGAAGTTAGAGATAATTACTTCTGATAGAATTTACTCAGGTTATTTCTTGGACTATTTCAATTTTGTTAATGAGGATGAATATGTAAAAATTAATAGAGATAGATTAATTGGAGATTACTTAAAAGATGAAGGTCTTATTGGTGATTATGATATCAAGATATATAGAAATAATGGTGTGAATTATTTTGATCTAGATATAGAAGGAGTAATAAAATTATCGAGAAAAGAGGTTGTAATAGAAACAAATCTTCCAACATTAACAAGATTTGTTGGTATTTATGATGCTGATTTAAATACTAATATTGAGTTTATAAAAAGAGGTATTGTCTCTGGTAGAATTTTTTTAAAGAATAAAGCGATTTTCTCTTTGAGTTTAGATCTAGAAAAGAAAATTGGTACCTTAACCACACTAGAGGTTACTGTTAACGATGAAAATGTGGAATTAAACAAAAGGAAGACTACTACTTTCTTAATAAAAGATTAAAATGAGAGATTTTCTAAACTATGGAAGTTCAATTGACATTAAAGTTCTAATTTTCACCGTATTATTTATTGTTATTTGGAAATTATTTATCAATAAAAAAATTAAAAAATGAAAAATCCTGTAAAGTATATTAGTTCAATAATTTTGATCATTCTTCTTTTAATGTTGATCATAAACATCTTCACTTTTTAAAATCTATAATTTTTATTTAGAATTATTATTAGTAGTTATTTTTTAATAATATTGTAACCTAACAGTAAAACAAACAAAATGAAAAAAATTACAATTACATTATTATTAATTCTATTTGTATCATCATTAACTGCTCAAGTTGGACAAGCAAGAATTCTTGAAGTTAAAGATGGTCATATGGATAAGTTTATGTCTGGAGTTGCAAAAAAGACTCAGATGTATAACAACAGTGAAGATTCTGAAAAATTCTACACATTTCAAATATTAACAGGACCTAATGCAACTGACTTTATAAGAGTTAGATGGATGGAATCAATGAATGAATTAGATAATCCAGTTGATGCAGATGAATTAGCATATTGGAATAAAAATGCAAGACCTCACTATACAGAAGGTGCTGCAAGAATATGGTCAAGAAATGCGAATTTATCTCATGTTCCCGAAGAATCAGGAAACACTAATTTAAGAAGAGTTATTTATTATAACTATAAAGACTCTGGAGAACAAGATTTTTGGAGATTTCGTCAAAGAGTAAAAAAGGCAATGGTAGAAAGTGGATATGGGTCTGCAATGAATGTTCTTGGATGTGCATCTGGATGTAACGGTAATTGGGTTCAAGTTAGATTTCACCATGATGGATATGCAGGTCAGTCTGCTGATTATGGAGAACCACTTCAAGCTATGATTGATAAGTACAATGAACTTTATGGAAATGATGCTTATGAACAAGATTCAGATAAAGTTGATGCAACTTTAATGCCTGAAGGAAGAAGAATTAGACATTTAATGTTAATGCCAGAAATGAGTAGCAGTTGGTAAGATTAAATTTATCTACATAATATGAAAAAGACCTCCTAGTGAGGTCTTTTTTTTTATATTTAACTCAATGCTGAAGATTGCGTTTAATGAAAACTATATATATCCTCTTGAAGAGAATCATAGATTCCCTATGATTAAATATGAATTAATTCCAGAGCAACTTCTTCGCGAAAATACTTGTACAAATGATAATTTTTTTAAGCCAAATAAAATTGATGAGAATATAGTTTTATTGACGCATGAAATTGAATATTTTAAAAGATTTACTTCCCTTAATTTATCTAAAAAAGAAATACGAGAAATTGGTTTTCCATTAAGTAAAGAATTAGTTGAAAGAGAAATGGAAATTGCACAAGGGACTATTAAAGGCATTCACTACTCAATTAAGAATGGGATATCAATGAATATTGCAGGTGGAACTCATCATGCTTTTTATAATAGAGGAGAAGCATTTTGTATGTTAAATGATCAAGCTATAGGTGCTAACTATCTACTAAATGAGCAATTAGCAAAAAAGATAATGATCATTGACCTTGATGTTCATCAAGGAAATGGAACTGCATCCCTATTCAGTTCAAACCCTAATGTATTTACCCTTTCTTTTCATGGAAAGAAAAACTATCCTTTTAGAAAGGAAATAAGTGATCTGGATATTGAGTTTAATGATAATACTAAGGATGACGAATATCTTGATAAATTAAAAGAAACAATCCCTAGAGTACTTAATAAATTTGAACCAGATTTCATCTTTTATCTATCAGGTGTTGATGTTTTAGAGAATGATAAACTAGGAAGATTATCTCTATCAATAGAAGGTTGTAAGAAAAGAGATAAGTATATTCTAGAAATATGTCATAAGAATTCAATTCCTATGCAAGTTTCAATGGGAGGAGGTTATTCTCTGATATTAAAGAATATTATTGAAGCTCACTCAAATACTTTTAGATTAGCTCAAGAGATATATTTTTAATAATTTAGAAAGAACAACATCATTATGAAAAAACTAATCCTAGTATTAATTACTTCCATTCTTTATTCTTGTACTAATTCATTTCAAATTCAAGGAATAAGTGATGAGGTCGAAGTCCTAAGAGACAACTATGGTATAAATCATATTTATGCTAATAATCAAGATGATTTATTTTTTATGCAAGGATACCTTGCTGCTAAGGATAGATTATTTCAATTTGAAATATGGAGAAGGCAAGCAAC
>Ga0209035_10000846_pt1 | contig 12200 bp, 5 predicted proteins | sample MarorgKNORR_S2LV_6_FD_188220 | JGI IMG/M metagenome (GOLD analysis project Ga0209035, IMG submission 188220) | Marine microbial communities from the Southern Atlantic Ocean, analyzing organic carbon cycling - AAIW_A/KNORR_S2/LV (SPAdes) (version 2) | ecosystem: Environmental > Aquatic > Marine >...
GAGGTTTTTGCTTGATAGCATCGCTGTAGGTGAAAAGGGTGCCTCTGGGCGTTCTATTAGCCGTACGGAGTCTTACGGCCTCATAATCAAGCTTTATGCCGGCAATAAATGCATCTCTATGTTCGGTGCTAATTAGCTTGCTAGCGACGCCTACGGCTCGTGATGCATCAGAGACGTAGATGGTCTGATTGTTTTCATACCCGGGTGCAATCTTAACGGCTGTATGTGCCTTGGAGGTGGTGGCGCCGCCAATCATGAGGGGAATGTCAAAGCCTTGGCGTTGCATCTCTTTACCCAAAGTTACCATTTCATCTAATGAGGGCGTAATCAGCCCTGATAGACCAATAATGTCGACGTTGAGTTCTTTAGCTGTGTCCAGAATCTTTTGGGCGGGTACCATTACACCCAGGTCAATTACTTCATAGTTGTTACATTGGAGTACTACACCGACAATGTTTTTACCGATATCGTGCACATCGCCTTTAACCGTTGCCATTAGAATTCTGCCATTGGCACTGGCGGCGACATCTTTTTCGTCTTCGATATAGGGCTGTAAATGGGCCACGGCTTGTTTCATTACGCGAGCGGATTTAACTACTTGAGGTAGAAACATTTTTCCAGACCCAAACAGGTCGCCGACAATATTCATGCCGTCCATTAAGGCGCCCTCAATGACATGTAACGGCCGTTCTGCCTCTAGGCGAGCTTCCTCAGTGTCTTCTTCAATAAAGGCGGTAATACCCTTAACTAGGGCATATTCTAGGCGGCGATTAACCGTACCTTCGCGCCAGGTTAAATCTTCAGTTTTTGCCTTAGTTGTGCCGTCACCGCGGTAATTGTCAGCGATAGCGAGCAGATTTTCAGTTCCTTCGGTGTTGCGGAATAAGACCACATCTTCGACTACGTTACGCAGCTCTTCCGGCAGGTCGTCATAGACCGCCAGCTGGCCAGCATTAACAATGCCCATGGTGAGACCTTCGCGGATGGCATGGTAAAGAAATACTGAGTGAATAGCCTCGCGCACGGGATTGTTGCCACGAAATGAGAATGAGACATTGGATATGCCGCCACTAATCAGAGCGTGGGGCAGATTCTTTTTAATCCAGCCGCTGGCTTCAATGAAATCGAGGCCATAACGGTTGTGTTCTTCAATGCCGGTTGCCACTGCAAATACATTGGGGTCGAAAATAATGTCTTCAGCGGGAAAGCCAATGTCATTTACCAAAATATCGTAGCTACGGCGGCAGATTAACTGGCGCCGCTCGAGATTGTCGGCTTGGCCATTTTCGTCAAAGGCCATTACTACAATGGCGGCACCATGCTTTTTACACAGTTTGGCTTTTTCAATAAACTCCGATTCACCTTCTTTCAGACTAATACTATTGACCACCGACTTACCTTGAATGCACTTTAGGCCGGCTTCAATAACCTCCCATTTCGATGAGTCAACCATGATGGGGACTCGTGAAATGTCGGGTTCCGAGGCTATTAGGTTTAAAAATTTAGTCATAGCCGGCAATGATTCAAGCATGCCCTCGTCCATGTTTACATCTATGATCTGCGCGCCATTTATAACCTGCTGACGGGCAACTTCTAGGGCTGCATCATAGTTCTCTTCAAGAATTAGACGTTTAAAAACAGCGGAGCCAGTGACATTACAGCGCTCACCAACATTAACAAATAGGGAGTCTGCGTTGATGGTAAAGGGTTCAAGGCCCGAGAGGCGACAGGCTGGTTCAATGGTTGGTATCTTGCGGGGGGTCAGATTGGCAACGGCATCGGCAATGACACGAATATGGTCCGGAGTAGTACCGCAGCATCCGCCAACAATATTGAGTAGGCCAGAACTAGCAAATTCTGCCACTGTTTTAGCCATAGCATCTGGATCTAGATCATAGCCACCAAACTCATTGGGTAGTCCCGCATTTGGGTGTGAACTGACCATGGTGTCGGCGATGGTGGAAATTTCAAGAAGGTGAGGGCGTAATTCTTTGGGGCCAAGAGCACAGTTTAAACCAATACTGATGGGCTTGGCGTGACGTACCGAATTCCAGAAGGCCTCCGGAGTTTGCCCAGATAATGTTCGCCCGCTGGCGTCGGTAATAGTACCGCTGATCATAATAGGCAGTTCAAAACCCTGTTTGTCAAACACGACCTGCACGGCAAACAGTGCCGCCTTGGCATTTAATGTGTCAAAAATAGTTTCGACCATGATCAAGTCGGCACCACCTTCGATCAAGGCTTCACATGATTCGATATAGGCCTCTACAAGCTCGTCGAAGGTAACGTTGCGTGCACCGGGGTCATTTACATCAGGTGATAACGAGGCGGTGCGACTGGTGGGTCCCAAGATGCCCGCGACAAAACGTGGGCGCTCAGGTGTCGAAAATTCATCTGCAGCTTTACGAGCCAGCTGAGCAGAGGCGACATTTATCTCTCGCGAGATGTCCTGCATTTGATAATCAGATTGAGAAATGGTGGTGGAATTAAACGTGTTAGTCTCAACAATGTCAGCGCCAGCGTTTAGGTAGGCTCTGTGAATATCGCAGATAATGTCCGGCTGAGTAAGGCTGAGTAAGTCATTATTGCCTTTGATATCGCAGTGCCAGTCGGCAAAGCGCTCACCACGAAAGTGTTCTTCTTCCAGCGTGTGGCGCTGGATCATAGTTCCCATGGCACCATCTAAAACTAGAATACGCTGTTGAGCTGCTAGAGTGATTTTATCAACCATAATGCTTTCTATACCCTTATTATACTGCTTTATCGAAATATTTCGATGGATGGGTATCATACCAGCTATTATTTATAATGCGACTTGTAATTGTTACTTTTAGCTATGACTAAGTTAATCTATAAGCTAAAATAGCCGGCGATAATCGAACTTAATAGAATTGGGATAGAGGTATGTTAAACGTCAACATTACTGAATCAGGCCAAGAATATTTGGCGGGGCTGCTTGAAAAGCAGAACTGCGAGGGTATTGGTATCCGTATGTTCGTGTCAGACCCTGGGACGCCCAAGGCTGAGACCTGTATTGCTTATAGTCGACCTGGTGAGCATGATGAAGAGGATCTGGTTGTCGAATATGGCAAATTTAAAGGCTACTATGAACAACGCAGTATTCCATTTTTAGACGATGCTAAAGTTGACTTTGCTGAAGACAAATTTGGTGGTCAGTTGACTATCCGTGCGCCAAATTCTCGGTTACCCAACATAAATGACGATAGCCCGGTTGAAGATAAGGTTAATTATTTGCTTTATAATGAAATAAATCCCAGTTTGGCGTCACATGGTGGAGTGGTATCTTTGGCAGAAATGTCTGAAGGTTTTGCAGTGTTGGAATTTGGAGGAGGCTGTCAGGGCTGTTCGGCGGTTGACTTAACCTTGAAACAGGGCGTTGAGAAAACGCTGATGGAAAAAGTTCCAGAGCTAAAGGGTGTGCGTGACGTGACCGATCATACCGACAAAAGTAATGCCTATATGTGATTTTGCTGTACAGCCATTTAATTTACGTAAAAAACCCCGCGAAAGCGGGGTTTTTTGTTTGGTATGAACTAAGGCCCGCTGGAGGGGGTTAACTAACTTCCACTATTTGCTGAGCCGCAATTAATTTACCTTGCTCGGCTGACTTTTGAAATGATTCGATCTGATCAAAGTTCATGTAGCGATAAATCTCTGAAGCCATGGAGTCAATCTTAGTCGCGTACTCCATATATTCGGCAACTGTGGGTAGGCGGCCTAATATACCACCTACGGTAGCAAGCTCTGCAGAGGCGAGGTAAACGTTAGCGCCATCCCCTAACCGATTGGGGAAGTTACGAGTTGAGGTTGATAGCACGGTGGCTCCGGCGAGGACTCGTGCCTGGTTACCCATGCACAGTGAACAGCCGGGCATTTCGGTGCGAGCACCAACTTTACCGTAGATGTTGTAGTAGCCTTCTTCCATTAGCGTATGAGCATCCATACGTGTGGGCGGGCATATCCAGAATCTAGAATCGACAGAACCTGCTTCATCAAGGAGTTTGCCTGCCGCGCGGAAGTGTCCGATATTGGTCATACATGAACCAATAAAAATTTCGTCTACCTTATCCCCAGCGACTTCGGATAATAATTTGGCGTCGTCAGGATCATTCGGGCAACAGACGATTGGCTCTTTAATGTCGGCCAGATCAATCTCAATGACGGCGGCATACTCTGCGTCCGCATCAGCTTCCATCAATGTGGGGTTGGCCAACCATTCTTCCATTTTAGTGACGCGACGTTCTAGCGTGCGTACATCGCCATAGCCCTCGGCAATCATCCAGCGCAATAAGGTTGTATTGGAGCGTAGGTACTCAGCAACAGAATCTTGGCTTAATTTAATGGTACAGCCCGCGGCTGATCGCTCGGCCGATGCATCGGAAAGTTCAAAGGCCTGCTCTACGGTTAGGCTTTCGATGCCTTCACCTTCAATTTCCAGAATACGACCACTGAAGAAGTTCTTTTTACCTTTCTTTTCCACCGTCAACAAGCCTTCTTTGATGCCGTAGTAAGGAATGGCATGTACTAAGTCTCGCAAGGTGATACCTGGTTGCATTTTGCCTTTAAACCGGACTAGCACGGACTCTGGCATGTCTAATGGCATAACACCTGTGGCCGCCGCAAAGGCTACTAGGCCTGATCCGCCGGGGAATGAAATGCCCATTGGAAATCTTGTGTGTGAGTCTCCACCCGTACCTACGGTATCGGGGAGTAACATGCGGTTCAGCCAGCTATGAATAATGCCGTCACCTGGGCGCAATGAAACACCGCCGCGATTCATGATGAAGTCGGGCAAGTTATGCTGAGTATCGATATCAACAGGTTTAGGATAAGCCGCTGTATGGCAGAACGACTGCATGACTAAATCTGTGGAGAAGCCTAGGCATGCTAGATCTTTTAGTTCATCTCTAGTCATGGGGCCAGTAGTATCCTGAGAGCCCACGGTTGTCATTTTGGGTTCGCAGTAGGTGCCAGGGCGTATGCCGTCGGTACCGCAGGCTTTACCCACCATTTTTTGTGCTAGGGTAAAGCCAGCATCTGATTCGATAGGTGGAGCTGGATGACGAAATGCATCTGAAGGCGCAAGACCCATGTGCTCACGTGCACGTTGAGTGAGCCCGCGGCCAATGATGAGGTTTATACGGCCATCGGCCTGAACCTCATCGAGAATAACGTCTGACTTATGTTGAAATTCGGAAACCACTTCGCCTGCTTCGTTGAGTATTTTGCCCTCATAAGGGAATATTTCAACAACATCACCATTGTTGATGTTGTCAACAGGGGCTTCGAATACTAGGGCGCCAGCATCTTCCATGGTGTTAAAGAAGATTGGGGCCACATTGCTACCGAAACAGATGCCACCGGAGCGCTTATTGGGTACGCCGGGCATGTCGTCACCGAAGAACCAAAGTACAGAGTTTGTAGCTGACTTGCGAGATGAACCAGTACCAACAACATCGCCGATAAAGGCAACAGGCAGGCCTCGACCCTTAAGTTCTTCTATTTGAGCCATGGGGCCAGTAACACCATGCTCTTCTGGGTGCATGCCATCACGTGTCATTTTAAACATGGCGCGAGAATGGAGAGGGATGTCTGGCCGTGACCAAGCGTCCTGTGCAGGTGAGAGGTCATCGGTGTTGATCTCGCCTGTGGCTTTAAATATTACCACTTTAATGCTTTGCGGGACGGCATCGTTAGAGGTGAACCATTCGGCATCAGCCCAAGACTGCATGACGGCTTTAGCATCTGTATTGCCAGAGTCGGCTTTTTCAGCAACATCATGAAATGCGTCGAACACTAAAAGTGTGCTTTTTAACTCTTCAGCCGCTTGGCTTGAAAGCTCTGCATCATCTAGCAGGCTAACCAGTGTCGCGACGTTATAGCCGCCGTGCATATTGCCGAGCAATGTAACAGCGGCAGAGCGGTCAATCAGTGGAGAGCTTGCGTCACCGTTAACGATGGCACTTAAAAATCCAGCTTTAACATAGGCTGCTTCATCAACCCCGGGTGGCACGCGATTAGCGATTAGATCGACTAGAAATTCTTCTTCACCTTGTGGTGGATTTTTTAATAGCTCAACCAGCCCTGCGGTCCATTCAGGATCGAGAGGCTTTGGTGGAATTCCTTGTAATTGACGTTCTGCAACGTGAGCGCGGTATGCTTCAAGCACTGATAGCCTCTCCCTTAATTAAATAATTACTATAATTTTAAAGCCACAGCTGTGGGCTTTAATCGGCGCATATTATACTGTTATTTATTCTTTAATTATAGGGTGATTGAGCGGCCTCAGGTCTGGTTAATTGATGGCATCTCTGTTCGATAAACGCCTTCAAAGTCAGTTATAATGCTTCGCGCTGTACTTTTGAGTTTTAATATTTAGCGATTTTAGCGCCTATAGAGCGTGTTTATAATCACTATTAGGTGGAGACCCATGTTTTTAGCTGTTACCGATAGCGACACTTTTACCTAAGCAGGACCTTCCTCAGCCCTAATCAACCAAGATACCGATAATGAAAACACCACTGGAAGAAATTCAAGACTTTTTACCCTGCCAAACCCCGGATAAGTGGATAGAGAATGCCCTGGATAATCCTGTCTTGATGTTAATCGATCATGCTAATTGTGAAAAGAAAGCGGCTAGTACCGCGCTTAATCTGATCTATAGGTACGTTGATAACTTTGAGTTAATGAACAAGATGTCGAAGCTGGCACGAGAGGAAATGCGTCATTTTGAACAGGTGATCGGTATTATGAAACGCCGCGGTATCGCTTATCAACATGTGTCAGCGTCACGCTACGCATCAGGTTTAAGAGATATGGCGAGAACTGAAGATCCAGGAAAGCTAATCGACGTATTGATTATAGGCGCGTTCATTGAAGCTCGTTCTTGCGAACGTTTTTCTCGACTTGCTCCCTATTTAGATTCTGAGTTGGAACAGTTTTATAGGTCTTTACTTAAGTCGGAAGGGCGGCATTATCAGGATTATCTTGGCCTCGCAAAAAAAGCGGCGAAGGGGGAGTCACTAGATGAGCGGATTACAATGTTTGCTAAGATCGAGCAGCAACTTATAGAGGAGCCAGATACTGAATTTAGGTTTCATTCTGGCCCAATACATTAGCCGGATCATCATTATGTAAACCGTCAATTTGTTGCAGTAAACCTTTCTTTTCGCCTTAGAGTATAGGCTAGTATAAGATGAATATCAGTGTTGATAACAATTAGTCCACCAATTTAATAGAGGCATAGAAAGTAATGATTACTTTTTGCAAGAAACAGTCCTGGATTGTAACGATTTCTCTTTTGTGTTGCTTTAATTTAGCGTCAGCATTCGCCTCTGAGGTTTCCGAAGAGCAAGCTGATAATGATTGGAACGTTAAGCAACCGCAGGGTGAGATGAAAACGATCTCGATTGACACCACAGAAAGTACCTGGTCAAACCTTAGTGTCAGTGGCGATGGGGAGACTCTAGTTTTTGATATGTTGGGTGACATTTACACTATGCCTATTGGTGGCGGTGAGGCGACACCAATAGTGCAGGGCTTCGATTGGAATATGCAGCCCACCTATAGTCCTGATGGTAACACTATCGCTTTTATCAGTGATCGGGATGGCGCATCTAATTTATGGACAATGGATGCCAGTGGAAGTAATCCTCTCCAGATTAGCACAGAAAAAACGGCCCTTGTCCACACGCCTAGCTGGAGTCCCGATGGTAACTATATTGCAGTGACCAAAGGTTTTATGTCGTCGCGTTCTATCCCTGCAGGTGAGATTTGGATGTATCACCGGTCTGGGGGCGGGGGTGATGGTGTCATGGTTACCAGTCGAGCCTATGGCCCACATACCCAAAAAAATATGACTGACCCTGCTTTTTCGCCAGATGGAAAATACCTTTATTACACCGATGATGTTACTCAGGGCCGAACCTGGGAATATGGCAAAAACTCGACCACTGAACTATTTAATATAATGCGCCATGACCTTGAGACTGGTGAATCATCCAGTTATATCGGCGGTGCAGGGGGCGCAATTGTTCCTACGCCCTCACCAGATGGTAAAAGTATGGCTTATCTTAAGCGCGAGGACACCAAAACAGTCCTTTATCTCAAAGACCTTAAGTCTGGGGTTGATCGCAGGCTGTCTACAGAGATGGAGCGAGACCATCAAGAAACATTTGGTTCTGAGGGTAATTTTGCTTATTTTGACTGGACTCCAGATGGTCAGCACTTGATCTACTGGACTGGAGGTAAGTTCCACAATTTGAATATTGAGAATTTAGATGTTTCTGTTATTCCAATGCACATTAAAACCGAGAAACAAGTGCAGCAGTCGGTGCGTTATGCGGTAGATGTAGCACCAGATATCTTTGATGTGAAAATGATCCGTTGGGCGAGCATGTCTCCCACAGGAGGTTCGGTAGTTTATCAGGCGCTGGGTAAGCTATATCTTCGTGATGTGAAAAGCGGCCGAGTAAAACGATTGACCCGACAGAACGATCACGACGAGTTTTATCCGAGTTTTGCTCGTGACGGCAAATCAATAGTCTATACCACATGGAATGACGATGACCTCGGCACGATCAAGGTGGTCAGCGCTCGTGGTGGTGAAGGGTTAACGATCACCACTGAGCCAGGCATCTACGTGGAACCTAAGTTTTCACCCCAGGGAGATAAGGTTGTTTTTCGCCGTTTGACAGGCGGTTATCTATTGTCACCTGAGTGGTCCATGGAACCTGGTATTTATATCGCTGACCGCAAGACCAAGACGATGAGTAAGATCCTAGAAGATGGCTTTAATGCACACTTTGCAGCTGATGAAGAGCGCGTGTATTTTACCAGCTATGCACCTGACAGTAAGTACACCGAGCTTGATCTCTATAGTGTTGATTTGCAGGGTAGCGATGAGCGTATGTTGTTGACGGGCGACAAGGTTACTGAATACCAGCTTTCTCCAGATGGTAAATGGATCGCCTATACACACCAAAATAACGCCTTTGTGGCACCATTTCTGAGTACCGGGACACCGCAGGAGTTGGGCGCTGAAACTGACGGCCTGCCGGTGGCCCAGGTATCCAAGCGCGCCGGTGAATATTTGAATTGGTCTGAAGATAGCAGTCGGCTTAGTTGGTCTCATGCTGCCACTATTTATAGCCGCAAACTGAATCAGGCCTTTAGTTTTCTCGCAGGGGCACCCAAGGAGTTGCCTGAGCCTGTGTCTGAAGGTTTACATTTGGGATTTTCCCAAGTCTCGAATAAGCCCAGTTCGACAATTGCATTGGTAGGGGGTCAGGTGGTTACTATGCGCGATGCGGACAATACTCAGGAAGTCATCGACAGGGGTGTGGTGTTGGTACAAGACAATCGTATTATTGCGGTGGGTGCGATGGGTGAGGTTGCTATTCCGTCCGATGCTCAGCAAATTGATGTCAGTGGTAAAACACTAACACCAGGTTTAATTGATGGCCATGCCCATGGTTCTCAGGCGAACGAGGAAATTATCCCGCAGCAGAACTGGAAAAATCTCTCTAGTTTGGCTTTTGGTGTTACCACTATCCATGATCCTTCTAATGACAGCTCTGAGATATTTGCAGCATCGGAAATGCAGCGTAGCGGAAAGATTTTGGGGCCGAGAATATTCTCTACCGGAACGATTGTATACGGCGCTAACTCGCCCACCGTGCATGCTCGAATTGATAGCTATGAGGATGCATATTTCCATTTACAGCGACTCAAAGATATGGGTGCGGTTTCGGTCAAAAGTTACAATCAGCCTCGTCGAGAACAGCGTCAGCAAGTACTTAAGGCAGCTCGTGATCTAGAACTAATGGTAGTGCCAGAGGGTGGTGGTAAACTGTACCAAAATATGAGTATGATCGCTGACGGCCATACCACATTAGAGCACTCACTTAATATTGCTACAGGGTACAGTGATCTCACTCAGTTCTGGAGCCAAACGGAGATGGCTTACAATCCGACACTCGTGGTTGCCTATGGCGGATTGGAGGGCGAAAAGTACTGGTATGACCGTACTAATGTCTGGGAGAACCCGCGCTTAATGCGATATGTGCCGCGTTATATTATTGAGCCCCGCTCGATTCGTCGGGCCACTGCCCCAGATGACCACTATAACCATATAAAAGTGGCTTCTTATGCGAAACAATTGCGAGATGCGGGCGTACGGGTATTGATTGGGGCTCACGGCCAGCGAGAGGGCTTGGCTGCACACTGGGAAATGTGGATGCTTAATCAGGGTGGATTTACCCCTTGGGAAGCACTGCGTGCAGCAACCCATGATCCGAGTATTGCTCTTGGCATGAATGATGATTTGGGTTCTATTGAAGTGGGTAAGCTAGCGGATATAGTTATCATGGATGGCGAGGTGTTAGATAATATCCGTCGTAGTGAAATGATCACACATACCATGATTAATGGCCGCTTGTACAATGTTGCCGACATGTCAGAGCTAGGAAGCGGAAAATCAAAAATAGACCCTCTGTTTTTCGAGCGCTTGGATATTAATGCGATGCCGGCGGCAACAGCTAAGGCTATAGCGGAGAAGTCCTCAAGGCATCATTGGGTGCACTAAAATAGCTAGAGAATAGCGTGTTAAATCACGACAACTCGAATGTACATAAAAAAGGCAGCCTTAGCTGCCTTTTTTACAGTTACACAGGGTAACGATTGCTGTGTTCTATCGCTCGTCAATCGGCGTATAGTCACGTACATCTGAGCCGGTGTAAAGCTGGCGAGGACGCCCGATACGATATGGGTGTGTAATCATTTCGTTCCAGTGCGAGATCCAACCAACGGTACGACCTGTGGCGAAAATCACAGTGAACATCTCTTCCGGAATACCGATAGCTTTGAGAATAATGCCCGAATAAAAATCGACATTAGGGTATAGCTTCTTGGAGACGAAATATTCGTCCTCTAAGGCGATCTGCTCTAATTTTTTAGCTAGACGGAATAGAGGGTCATTTTGTACGCCTAAGACCTCTAAGACCTCGTCGCAAGTCTGACGCATAACCGTGGCGCGTGGATCATGATTTTTATAGACTCGGTGACCAAAGCCCATTAACCGGAAGGGATCATTCTTGTCTTTAGCTTTCTTAATATATTCTTCGATATTGTCTTCATGGCCAATTTCAGTAAGCATACTCAGCACTGCTTCATTTGCTCCGCCGTGAGCGGGGCCCCATAACGCAGCGATGCCAGCGGCAATACATGCGAAAGGATTGGCGCCAGATGAACCGGCTAAACGCACGGTGGATGTGGATGCATTTTGTTCATGGTCGGCATGAAGTAAAAAGATTCTATCCATTGCTTTTGCGATTGCAGGGTGGCACACATACTTTTCGCATGGAGTACCAAACATCATGTGTAAAAAGTTTTCTGAATACGACAAGGTGTTGTCTGGATAGATGTAAGGCTGACCAACAAAATGTTTGTAACACATTGCGGCGATCGTCGGCATTTTAGCGATTAAGCGATGCGCGGAAATTGATCTATGTTCTTGATTGGTGATATCCAGTGAATCGTGGTAGAACGATGACATTGCACCGACAAGGCTGCACAGCATAGCCATTGGGTGAGCGTCATAGCGAAAGCCGCTAATAAAATGTTCAATCGAACGGTTAACCATAGTGTGATATTTAATGGTGTGCTCGAATTCGGCTTTTTGTTCTGCGGTCGGCAACGTACCTTCAAGCAGTAAATAACAGGCTTCAATGTAGTCTGATTTTTCCGCTAACACCTCAATGGGATAACCACGATGAAGTAGTATCCCTTTTTCGCCGTCAATGTAGGTTATATCTGACTGGCAGGCTGCTGTTGCAGAAAAGCCTGGGTCGTAGGTGAAGAAGCCATGACTCCCAAGAGATCCTACATCGACAACATCTTGCCCTAGCGTACCTTTGTACACGGGCAGTTCGATTGGCTTTTCGCCGTCGATTGTCAGGGTCGCTTTGCGGTCGGTCATGATAAATCCTCAGAAAACTAATTAGGTTTGGTCGAAAACTCGGTCGGCAACTATAGATGTTCAGTGGAAATTGTCAATGACATGTGAATGTTAATAGGGTCCTATCAAAGGGCCAGTAGTTCTCGAGTTGGCGATCCACCGTAGGGGGTAGACGTTAATTTTGGCTCAATGCTAGATAACGGTTATTCACAGATCGGATAGG
>Ga0209035_10000847_pt1 | contig 12196 bp, 11 predicted proteins | sample MarorgKNORR_S2LV_6_FD_188220 | JGI IMG/M metagenome (GOLD analysis project Ga0209035, IMG submission 188220) | Marine microbial communities from the Southern Atlantic Ocean, analyzing organic carbon cycling - AAIW_A/KNORR_S2/LV (SPAdes) (version 2) | ecosystem: Environmental > Aquatic > Marine...
AGTTGTCCTCATCTTGGGTATTGGATTATTCTACATTGCAGACAATTCAGATGGTCTGCTCTCGGGTGATGAGGGGGTTGTCGGCAATTGCGCGGACGGCGAAGACAATGACAATGACAACCTTGTTGATCAGAACGATCCAGGTTGCCGACCCAACGGTGTCTATGACAAAGAGAGCTTTGAACACACCTCGTAGTTCCTCCGAATGGCTGAAAGCCATGGGCGGGGCGCCTTGTCCATATGACACGCGAGCCGACACCGTGCCGCGAAGGCGACCACGGTAAGTTCGAAATCACTGAACGAGATGGATGGGCTCGCCTCGGCAAACTTCACACATCCACTCACGTGCTCAAAACACCCTGTCTTCTCCCAGTCATCAATCCGAATATCCGTACCGTCGAGCCACGTGAGATGTGGGAGCAGTACGGCTTCGAGGCTCTCATCACTAATTCGTATGTCATTTGGAAACACGAGAAATTGAAGGAACAGGCTGTTGAAGATGGAGTTCACAAACTCCTAGATTATCCAGGTGTCATCATGACTGATTCTGGAACCTTCCAGAACTATGTCTACGGTGATGTTGAAGTTGGTGTAGAGGAAATCGTCACCTTCCAACGTGATATTGGAGTCGATATCGCCACCATGCTCGATGTATTTGGGACCCCAGACATGACCAAAGAAGAGGTTGAAAAAGCGGTTCAAGAGACAATTTCTCGCTCTGCTGTATCACTCGAGGCAGCTGGCGAAACCATGCTCAATGGACCGATTCAAGGGGGTGTCCATTCCGATTTACGAAAACAAAGTGCTATTGGAATGGGTAGACACGGGTTCGCAATCCATCCGATTGGGGGGATTGTTCCATTGATGGAACGCCAGCGCTACCGGGAACTGGTCGAAATCATTCTCGCCAGTCGTGAGCATATTCCATGGGATCGCCCTATCCATATGTTCGGTTGTGGCCATCCCCACTTGTTTCCAATTTGCGTTGCTCTTGGTGCAGACCTGTTTGATTCTGCTGCCTATGCACTATTTGCCAGAGATGATCGTATGCTCATGCCTTGGGGCACAGTCAAGTTGGGAGATTTGGAGGAGTTCCCCATTTCAACAGCGGCCCTTTCAGGACAGACCCCTGCGGGCGTACGCTCGCTACCCGATGATGCACGCTGTAAATTGCTTGCCCGCCACAACCTCGAAGTCACTGCCTCCGAACTTTCTCGGTGCCGTCAAGCTGTACGAGATGGGACGATTTGGAAGTTAGTTGAGGAGCGAAGTCACACGAATGCGGCTTTGCGGGAAGCGACAGAATATCTGTATGAAAATATGCCTGAAACTCTCATCGCCGCCACAAACCCGCTAAGAAATGGCGGTGTGCCAATGAGTCAGGATTTACCAACTTCACCGCCTGCCATCGCTGCTCTAGGGCGTTTGTTGAGTTCATTTGAAACAGATTCCGGGCGAGCCATTTTGATTTCAGGGGCCTCTGGGCCTTGGCGCAATCGCATCAGTGGTTTGGTACACAGCATCGCCCATCGTTGGCCTGATGCTGCGGTATTCATTGAAACGCCCCTCGGTTTGCTGCCCTACACGATGGAGGATGTCAATCCATGGGCACATTTGATGGGTCCCTCTTCAATTTGGGATGGGATGCCACCGGATGATCGAGATTTTGATTTACAGGCCCTGATGGGCGACATTGAACAAGTGGTTGAAATTTCATTTGAGAACAACAAAGAATCCAATTTATCGCTCATTGAATCCGCATTTGGTGAAGGTTTGGGTGAAGAAATCAATAGGGCTGAATTGGACCGTGAAATGATTGAGGACAAGGTCTGCTATTTCCTTGACATTAACAGGGACCTCGCTGAACAATTACTAGCAGGAAGTAGTTTCGTCTATAGCAAAACAAAACGGGTTAAAAATGTTCATGCATCAGATGGTCAACACATCATTTCACCACGCTTGAGAGATGGTGGAATCAGTCTGACTTTGGAAGGTGCCAGACGCCTCCACGGCAGTGAGATGCCAACCGTCGTAGTCAATGAGGATTCAATCCCATTTACTCGCAAAGGTCGCAATGTGATGCATGGATTCATCAGCGATGTCAAAGGGGAATTAAATCCAGGTCTCCCCTGCCTTCTCGAATCAGAGGATGGCACATTCTTGGGTCATGGTGTTGCTATGTGCACGGCCTCAGAAGCTCGATGCTTCACCAAGGGCATCGCGGTCAAGGTCAGAGATGGCGTCGGCGAGTGATGATTGGAACGACCCATGGGATGTTTGATAGAGCATCGTCAGGTGGTCCCCCCCGACGATTCATAGAATCGACGGGGTGTGTTTAGTGTCAGGGGAGTGGATTGTTGAAACCCACGACCTCACCAAGAAGTATGGCGAACATGTCGCATTGGACAGCGTCAATCTGAATATTCGCCCCGGAGCGACTGGATTACTTGGGCCCAATGGTGCGGGTAAATCGACGTTACTCAAAACCATCCTCGGTCTTATCGCTTTGACCAGTGGAAGTGGCAAAGTTCTCGATCACGATATTGCTACTGAAGGGCCAAAAATACGGCAGAGAATTGGATATATGCCGGAATATGATTGTTTGATCCCAGATATGGAGGCCATTCATCAGGTTCGATATGCTGGTGAATTGCTTGGAATGAATTCCAATTCTGCGACCCAAAGGGCTCACGAGGTACTCGAATATGTGGGATTGCGGGACCAACGATATCGCGCAGTTTCAACATTTAGTACAGGAATGGAACAGGCCACTAAATTGGCTTGTTCCCTGATTCACGATCCGGATTTACTGATTTGTGATGAACCGACCAATGGTTTGGATGCAACTGCACGCGGATTCATGCTCGACACCTTATTTCAGGTAGTCAAGCAAGGTGGCCGATCCATCATCATGAGCAGTCACCTGATGGATGACGTCGAGCGCATTTGCGACCGAATGTTGATGATTCACAAGGGGCAGGTAATCGCCCAAGGGCGAATTCAAGATTTGAAAGCCATCGATCGAGAAATCGAAATTTCCGTGTGGGGTGGTGCCAACCGCATTGAAGAGAAACTGAAGGACATGGGTCAATCTGTGCGTCGAACTGGGCGTGTGATGCGGATTACTCGTATCGATGAAACCACGTATCGAACCATCATCAAGGCGGCTGCTGAAACGAATGTCCAAATTCGTAAAATGGAGGATTATGAACCGAGCCTTGAGGACCTATTCATTGTCATCATGGACCGATTAGGTTACTCTGTGAAGTCGAGCAAAGACTTGCTCGCAGGACCTACACCTACGATGGACCAAGCCGCACTTCAAGGGAGGAAAGTCGCATGACCGAAGAGGAAGATTTCGGTCTCGATGACCTCCTTGAAGGTTTTACTCCAACACCTCCTACTCAAGATCCAGCACCACCGACAAACCTTCCAGTTCCAGCACCTCCATCTGAAGCTGAATTCATGGGTGAATCCGGTGCTGTAACCGGGAAGGCCCGAATGGAAGCAGCCTATGGTACCGGAGATGGTGAAGGTCAGGGGGTGGCGATGGTCGCCCAGTCTGCGAAGGTAGAGGCTGGTACAATTTTCCATCAGGTTTACCGGCCCTGGCGGGGTAACCTAAATCCCCGTTGGGTTCGCAATTGGTCGATATTCCGTCATCACGTGTATGGTTTGTTCAGCAAGGGGCACCGGCCTTGGCCAATGACCACTAAATTGTTTATCGCCATCGTTCTTTTCGGTTCACTGATACCGATTTTAACTATGGCAATGAGTGTACTCACGGGCCTGTCAGGGTTGATGGAATTTTATGGGGTATCGAGGGCCAATCTTTGGGGCCATGTACTGGGTGTATTCCACAATACGTGTTGCTGGCCGTTGCTAACAGCATTGGTTGTGGGGGGCCTGATTTCTGAAGACCGACAACATGGAACATCTGCAATTTATTTCTCAAGGCCGGTGACTCGAACCGATTACACACTGATGAAATATCTTTCAGCATCTGCAATTCTCTCGATGATTATTGTATTCTCATATTGTGCCTACTACGTCGCTGCCATTATTTTCAACAACGAAGGTTGGGCCTACTTACTCGACACCCTTCCCTTCTTCCTCGGTGGATTGGTTGCCGCCGTCATGCTGGTCGTGACCTTCACCAGCATTGGCCTAGCTCTTTCCAGCCTCAGTTCTGGCCGCTTCTTCCCGGCTGTCGCTTTCTTAGGCATTATATTTGGTTCACGAATCCTCGCATTCCTCATCAAACTCTTGTTTGAACGAGATACCCTATACCTGATTAGCCCTTACGATAATTTAGCTCACGTTGGACAATGGATGATGGGTCTCAATACGACCTATGATTTCCCGCCAGCATGGTCCTTAGTCTCCCTTTTGCTGATGAACGGAGTATCGTTATACATTCTCATCAGTCGGGTGAACTCATTGGAGGTGACTAGAGAATGATGCCTGATTTCGACCAAGTCGGTGAGGGCCAAACTCAACAAGAATGGCAGAAGCCACCAGCAGCTCCTGCCATAATGGTCGATCATGTTTCCAAGTGGTACGGGCAAGTCATTGGTCTCAACGATGTGAGCCTCGCCATCAGTGGTGGAGTCACAGGTGTCCTTGGGATGAATGGGGCCGGAAAGTCGACCCTTTTGAAAATCATCGTTGGTCGCTTAAGACCCAGCCAGGGCCAAATTAGATTGTTTGGAACTGATCCATTCAAGAATCCTGCCCCCTATCATCGATTGGGTTATGTTAGTGAATCTGAGAAGTTGTATGATTGGATGACAGGACTTGATTTTGTCACCACATTAGCGCGTTTACATGGTATGACTCGAGATGAAGCGAGGGCTCGAGCTGAGCACGTCCTTGACTTCGTAGGATTGTCTGATGTTGGTAACAAAGAGATTGGCAAGTATAGCAAGGGCATGCGCCAGCGGGTCAAAATCGCCCACGCGTTGGTCAACGACCCTGATTTGATTGTGCTGGATGAACCCTTGCAGGGTTGCGATCCATTGGCAAGAACAACGATTATGAATGTCATTAGAGAGTTGGGTGCGATGGGCAAGACCATCCTTGTCACCAGCCATATTCTTTCTGAAATCGAACGTATTACCGAGCAAATTGTAATTCTGCACAACGGTCGCCTGTTGGCCCTTGGAAACCTGCATTCGATTCGTGAATTACTCGATCATATCCCCCATAGAATCCTGTTGCGAACACCAGATCCACGCAATCTCGGTCGAACCGTGCTTCCACACCCTTCCGTCTATGGGGTTCGGTTCCCCACTCCAGAGGAATTGATTATTGAAACCAACAGTCTATCTGAAGTCCACCAAGATTTACCTCGTCTCATCATTGAATCTGGTGTTGAGGTTACAGCCATCGAAAACCCGGATGACAATTTACAATCTTTGCTCGGTTACTTGATTGGGGGTCGTTCCTGATGCAACCCATTGCCCCCCCACCCGGCCCACCTAAACGAAACCTTTCGGAAACCGTATGGACAAAGTTAGATCGAAAAGCGACTGCAATTGCTGAGTTTACCATGCGGCAATATCGCAAAAAGCGCTCAACTTGGACGGTCGGGGCCGTTGGCGTTCTTCTCGTGGTCATCGTCTTGCTCTTCTATATTGATGCGATGAGTGAAGGATTCGAATCGGAGGATAACGATGGAGATGGCCTCATCGATGAAGACCCCTCATCTTGGACGGATTGGGAGAATTCACAATATGCAAATCGTTCAATTAGTGGTCCGATGTCTGATGACGATGGTGATTGTTTAGATCTAGAACCATGGATGCGTGATACAGGTAATAGCGATGGTATTGATTGCAACGTCGTCTACAGTTATGATCGGAATGGGATGGTGACATCTGTCAGTTCAGATATGAATGTAGACGAAGATCCGAACGAGAGCGAATTTCTTGAAGAAGCGTCCCACCGTGCTTTCCTTCTTGGGTTTGGGAAATTCGGCTTTCTCTTCATTCTAGGGATTTTTGTCCCCCTCTTCCTCGCAACGGGACTGATTCGAGATGAGATGGAGTCCGGTACCCTGCATTATTTGGTCGGCAAACCGATTGCAAGGGCGGAGATTCTGATGTATCGCCTGCTTGGATTCGTTGGTTTGGCATGGCCTTACTTCGCAGGTCTCTTTGTTCTGTCAGCACTTGTGACTGGTTTCTTTGGACCAGGGGAATCGATATACAGATTCTCTGATTTAGGCATCTGGTTTGGGATTCTCATTGCCACTTTCCTCACCGTTCTTGCCTATGCTGCAGTGTTCATCACCTTCGGTATCGTCGCAGGTCGTTTTGGTGTTCTTGTGGCACTCTTATTTGCTGTGTGGGAATTCTTCATGATGTTCTTAGCGATGATTGGAGTCACACGGGAAATGGGCCTCGCCTCGATGTCGGTTTCGTTTTGGGGCTCTGAAATCATCAATTCCACCGCTTGGCTGGTCTGGGGGGATTACGCGATGATGTCAGGTCAAACCATTGCGATTGACATTGCTCTATGGACGGTTTGGTATAGCCCATTCCCAACAACCTCACCTCTCCTGAATATGGTGATTTCAATTGTCGTCTTACTCATCATCACCGCGTTGTTTGTATTGATTGGTCAATCATCATTCAAGAAACGTGAACTTAACTGAGGTCGTCCAATGGAAAAAACACCACCCTCTACATTTGGAGGGGATCTTTCATCACTTTGGCGATTAGATACCTTGCCTCCTTTGCGCCGACTGTCTTGGTGGTGGTGGTGGTGGCTGATCGTTCTGCCCGACGCTGAGAATCCAAAACGAAGTCGCCAATTGATGGTTTTGTGGTCGACAAAAGATGCACCGCATGTCCGAGTCAACGATCACGATTGGAACCCGGAAGGTAGGTTCCACATCGATAGTGATGGTAGGCACACGCTGCCCGGAATGGTCTGTGCGTGGTGGTATGATGGCAAAGATATGCACGAACCCTATCTGATGCGCGAGGCCCGAATTGCCGCAATAGACGGCCAACACCCCGATTGGCCAGGATCTGGTGAATTCTCCGGTTCGGGTGCAATTGTACCCATCACAGATGATGATTTGTCAATGGGTATGGCCGATGATGGTAGCCACTTTTGGCTTCGGTGCAAAGGTGATGATTCAGCGGTCGAAAACGGTGCCCCTCAAGCATTTGATCTGAAGATTACACCTTGGACCAAAGCAGCATCTTCTGCCGCTTATTCAAACAACGTATTCGGCAACAACATGGGGTATGATATCATCCGTCTTCACGCTTGTAAATGTGAAGGGATGGTCGACGAAGATAGTGTACAAGGAAGTGCTTACTTCCAAAAGGTCACTGTACAAGCCCCCTCTATACCTTGGTTTTGGGGTTTCCTGCATTTTAGTGATGGAACCTATCTTGATTGGTTCATCCCGCACGCATCATTTTCGATGACAGCCCGTGATTCACGTGCGTGGAAACTACGTGATGTGACCCAAGTCCCTCTCAAGACTGCGGGTTTACTACACGATGAGAAACGTGGCCGTAGTGAGCGATTCGAAAGATGCGAGGTTGAATTATTACCAGCAGAATCGGAAGATGAGTGTGATGCCCGTGGTGAGAGGCTTCCTCGTTTTTCGATTAGAATTTGGAATGGACGAACGCAAGTAGGTCTCAAAATTCGTGCCGCTAATCGCGCACATTGGACATTTGATCAACCGACCCGTGCAGGCCTTGTCAGCCACCTCACATACAATGAATATCCACTGGAAGTCGAATCACTAACCATTCTTGATGAGAAAGGTGTTCGCACATTGGATGATTTCGAGTGGGTGCATGGAAATGCAGAACATGCATGGGGACTTTTGCATTAGGGTGTGTTTTGGCAGGGTAGCATAAGATTCATGACCGTTCGGAGCACAGCAACAGATGAGGGGAAGCCATGAGCGATGAAGAAATGAAGAGAAGTATGGGTTCAACAATTGAACCACCATCGGTTGGCAGTACTGAGTTTACACCGACACCGGAACCTACACCCCTCAATGAAAATGAGAAACTGCGTGCGACTCTGCGGCTGTATGATGAAGAAGAGCTTCTGATGACACGTCGCCCCTCATTGTTCGCGTTCATGCCGGCTTATTTTGTCGGTTTATGCGTCCTCGGTATTCATCTGTTCTTTGGCTGGGCTGAAGCCCCTGATGACGCCACATTGGTTGAGTCGATATTCTACTTCTTGGTCAATATGAGTGGTTGGGCTGGCGGTGCAGGCTTTGCCTTCGTCATGCTGTTCTTCACATGGCTTAACCGAATGGTCAACCATCCAGCCAGTGGAAAGTGGATGACCACAGTCCTACTTCTGTCATCATTGACGCCTTTCCTCTTACAGATTGATGGCGTCATCCGGCTGTTCTCTGATTCGACATTTGAGATGCCAATCGAGTGGAATTTCACACTATTCGGGATATTTTGGACAGTCGTCATTTGGGGCATTACATTCTGGTACCAGAAGAGCTTCCTCTATGCGGTTACCACCGATCGAATCATCCACCACCAGTCGTTTGTCTACGAGCGTGACGGTTTGACTTTCCTTCACGAGAATATTCGGGCCGTGATGAAGCGAAGGTCACCAATAGGTGCCTTATTCGGGTATGCAACAGTTTACTGTAACATCGGAGATCAATCCCATGTCGCAACAGAGACTATTGGTGGGGCGGTTGCAATCACCACTCCGCCCACTGAAACAACTACCACATCAGGTGGGATTCTGAAGTGGATTGGGCGTATTTTCTTCCTCGTCACCTACCAGCGTACAGTGAAGGTCGATCGATTCACACCCGACATCTCGTTCTATGGGATCCGACATTGGCAAGAAACCTATGATTTGATGTTGAAAATGATGGATGCCAACTCCGCTGTCACGAAGGCAGAAGAACAACTCGTGGTTCAGAAGCAGATGGTTGAATTACTCTCAAAGGACCAAGCGGATGGCTCGGCAGACGATCTACCTGAAATGGACGAGTTAGAGGATTTCTGAGCGACCTTTTCACGCCGCTTTGTTCATAGGGGGTTTCGACCCCGCAGGGGTCGATGTCAGACGAGATTATGCTACAGGCCGCGCAAGCCATGTCCGCTGGAGACTTCCTAGCGGCGATGGATGTTTTTGAAACCCTTATTGAATCCGAGCCCGAAAATTTTGCAGGTCACTATGGTTGGGCCGAGGCCGCCTTCATGGAACTGACTGAGAATATGAACGATGATGTGAATGCTGGTTTGATTCGAAAGCGATACAAAGACGCAATGAAATTTGATCCAGATAATCTGGAAATAGTCGCATCATTCGCCTCGTTTTGCCTTGATTGCAATCGAGTCCCTGCAGCGGTCAAGGAATACACACGTCTCCAAGAAATGGCTGACGCCCAAGAGGTCGATGTCAACGATATGCTGTATGAGGCGGCACGACAACTAGTCGAAGTTGTTGAGATGCAAACCGATGGTGATCGGAATCACCCCATGGCACAACAATATCTCAAAACAGCGCTAGAGTGGGCTGTGACAGGTCTTGGTTTCGTCTCGACTGGAACTGTTGTAGATTTACTCTCTGAGTGAGGTTACACCATGGCGGTTCGTATCGCCTTTGCCGTTGGTTATCTGGGCAGAGGCTACAGTGGATCCCAAGTTCAACCGAATGTACCTACAGTTCAAGGTGAACTTGAAGAGGCCCTCATTCGCTTGCAATGGTGCAAGCATGGTACACACCCAGTCACTTTGTCCAGCCGTACAGATGGAGGGGTCGATGCTCGAATGAACATTGGTAGTTTTAACCTTCCATCACAAATTTGGGATGATGTTGGTGAACGAGGAATCATCACAGCCCTCAATGATCAGATTCCAACAAATATTCGCGTTTGGGCTGCACAGTCTGTAGATTTAGATTTACGAACACGGGATGCTAGTTCTCGTGCCTATCTGTATCGTCTTCAGGCCTTGGACGGTTGGCCATCTACTGTTTCGGTGAGTGATCTGAATTCTTGGTGCTCAATTTTTGTTGGGGAACATAATTTTCGAAATTTCTGTCGATTCCAAGAGGGGCGCTCCACAGTGAAGTGCGTACTCTCCTGCGAACCCTGGCTTGATGCAAATGGTAACATTCTCGGTTTCTCAATTGAAGCCGAGGGATTTGTTTGGAATCAAGTTCGCCGTATTGCTTCCGCGATGCTTGGAATGGCCAAAGGTCAATTCACTCCAAATGATATTCTTCAGGCCCTCATATCCCCTGAGGTCCCAGTAGATTTCGGACGGGCAGAACCCGAATGGCTGACGCTCTGGTCGGTTGAACATACAGGGACTCCGTACCTGTGTAGTCAATCGAAAATTGATTTTAATTTGCCATTGGTTGCGGAAACCCCACCAACAGGACGTGCCTATCAATTGTGGGTGGACAAAGCCAGGGGGGAACAAGATCAGTTGCATCAAGCAGCTTGGCTCGCCCACCTCAATTCAAATTGAGAGTGACTATATCCCCGTCTGAAATATTGAGCGTATCTCGCAAGAATTCGGTTGCAATGACTTCGACCACATCGATGTGCCTTGTCAAATCAGGAATGAGAATCGCACAAGTCAATTCTTGTTCACCTGAAAGAATGATTGCATGAAATGCTGTGGCACCCCCAAACGAACGCCCTTCTCGCAAGAATCCACGAACTCGGAAAGGATTGATCTCAGTGACGTCAATACTTGCTGCATCGGCTCTAATTTCATCACCGATGTCCAGTGTATCAACACCTGATAAATTTCTAAGTGCGACATATGCAGCCAAATCTTCACCAGCGACTTTAACATTCAAAGTTCCAGGCCACGCTTCATTCTCAAGAATCGATTTGAATTGAGTCTGATAGTGTTCTTGGGCCATGAAGATGTGGGCGCGCCCAAGCCCGCTACTGACCTTTCCCGTGAGACGCATGGGCGAGCGCGTGCGCCCCACCCTCATAACCGTTCAAGCGTAAACGAATCCCCTTCGCTGACCAGGCCCCATCCCATCGCAGTCAATTCCCCTACTTCCTGTGAAGATGGGTTACAGAGCGGATTTGTATGATTCAGATGTAAGAATTGAATATCTGGATCACCCGCCTTTCGTTTCCCAAGTCGTTGAAGGCTCTCACTTACAGTGGGGTGAGGAATCGCGGTCATATCGCGATGCTGCAACTCATTCCCACTCCAGAATGTCCCGTCGATAAGTGCGATATCGATATTCAAATCGGACAACCATTGTCGGATTGTAAGCCCACACAGCGTTTCACTCCATGAATCATGGTCGGGCATGAACAGAAGGTTGAGCCCATTCCCTTCGATGATAAGTGCATGATTGTCACTCAATTCATCGCGGTGTGGAACCGGGACTGGCCGGATGCTGAATCCACATCCAGGGGACGGTTCAAACGAATTTTCTGGAACCCATACATTCGGTATGATGACACTATCGTCACGCAGTGCCCGCCAAAGAGGATTGTTTTCGATAAGGGATGAAACGGATTCACTACAGTGAACTGTGAGATTTTTTACCCCCATAACTTCCTTTCCGAACAACCCTAATCCATCGATGTGGCCAAGGTGGGCATGAGTGATACTGAGTGAACTCAGTGCCCCCTCTACAGAATCGATTGAATGCCAAATTTCGAACTGTTCACCCATTGAACGACTGGCTTCTATCAGATGTTTCGAGCCATCAATACCGACGATTCCCAGGCTCACTGGAAAGCGACGCAATGCACCATTCGCACGCACGCGCTGACAGCACTCACGTACACAACCAGGTTGAGGGACACCCCCATCCTGTGCCGTACCAAGGACAGTCACCTGCACGTCTCGCATGGTTGGCCCTAGCCCCCTTTCGCCATGAATGTCTTGGCGTAAGCATCAACAGCCAATCGGCGTGTGCGTGGTGCATGGCGCGTGAGCACCGATGGATGGCCGAGCGCTACGAAGAGTTGGTTGCAGGTGGTCTCAATTGGGAACCTCCGACCCTAGAAAGTGCCAGTGAACCAGAATGTACCGTCGATGGCCAAAGGATGATCATGCTGTCAGCGAACAATTATCTAAATTTGACAACCCATCCAAAGGTCATTTCTGCAATGATTGAAGCGACACAAAAGTACGGTGCTGGAAGTGGTTCAGTACGAGCCATTTCTGGGACAATGGACATCCACCTT
>Ga0209035_10000850_pt1 | contig 12190 bp, 11 predicted proteins | sample MarorgKNORR_S2LV_6_FD_188220 | JGI IMG/M metagenome (GOLD analysis project Ga0209035, IMG submission 188220) | Marine microbial communities from the Southern Atlantic Ocean, analyzing organic carbon cycling - AAIW_A/KNORR_S2/LV (SPAdes) (version 2) | ecosystem: Environmental > Aquatic > Marine...
GTATTCTGATCCTTGTTTTTTTTGCAAATTTCGTGCATCTAGATCAATTACATTGTTTGTAAAACTAAGCCCTATCAGTTTAAAGCCAGTTCCTTTAACTTGAATCTCAATATTGGTTAAAGGTGCTTTTTGAATTAACTTATTTTGTGGTACATTTATATAGCTAACTGGAACGGAAATAACAGTCTTATATTCTTTAGATAATTTTATCAACGACCAAAATAACAATGCAAATACCAAAGCAACAAAAAAAGTTTTCGGTATTTTGTTCTCTTTTATTTTTGTCTTTTTATGCATGCAATCAGCTTGGGTTCAATTAGTATCTGCAAGCTACGTAAAGCAATTTAAAACACAAACGGTTTCTAACTTTATTGCATAAAAAATGAGCACTCAATAGCAATTGAGAGCTCATTTTTTATTATAACACTTCTGTAATTACTTTTTCTCTACTGAAGTTAAGTATCTTTTACTCAATTCCATTGAAATTGCAGAGCGTTCAAATTTAATTTTTCCAGCGCCTGTTTCAATAACTACCGTCTTATCGTTTTCATTGAATTCCATGATCTTTCCATGAATTCCACTACTTGTAACAATTCGACTTCCTTTTTTAATTTCTGCCTGAAATTTTTTCTCTTTCTTCTGACGTGCCATTTGTGGCCTAATCATGAAGAAATAGATGACAATAATCATTGCTAAAAACGGCAACATACTTCCTATTCCTCCTGTACCTGTTTGTAAAAAAATATTCATGATCATTTATATTGTTTTTTTAGTGACAGTTCCTTTCAATCTAATTGCTTCTCTACCGGTAGCAGTATTCGTGAAAAATGTAACCGTTTTAGATTGCATTCCCACTTTTCCAGCAGTATTAAATTTTACGGTAATATTTACTGAATCTCCTGGTGCAATTGGTGTATTCTTTGGCCAAGAAGGAACCGTACATCCGCAAGTAGTAATGGCGTCTGTAATTAATAGTGGAGATTTCCCTGTGTTTGTAACCACAAATATTCTTTCTACAATTTCTCCTTCAACGACAGTTTCAAAATGGTAATCTGCATTGTCAAACTGAAGAATTGGAGCCCCTATATTAATCTTTAAATCTCTTTTTTGAGCTTCTACTAAATTTTCTTTCTTTACTTTTTTAGTAGCATTCTTTGAGTCACAAGCGGTAAAGGCTAAGGACACAATTAAAAAACTCAATACAACTGTTTTTTTCATGATGATTTCTTTGTTTTATTTTTTGTAAAAATAGTAATTTATAGCAATCCTCTTCCAATTTTTGTAAGTCTTTTCTCTTTCGAAAGATCTTTGGATATTTTATCTAAAACACCATTGATAAAATAGCTGCTTTTATGTGTCGAATAATCTTTTGCAATCTCTATATATTCATTGATCGTAACTCGAACAGGGATTGAAGGGAATTTTAAAAACTCACAGATTGCCATTTTCATTAAGATCATGTCTATATCCGCAATTCTTTCGGTTTCCCAGTTTGGAGTTTTATCACTGATTTCTTTTTCAAAATCGGTATGATTCAGCATGACTTTTCTAAACAATTCCAACACAAACTCTTCGTCATCATTATCTTTATATAGATTTCCTACAGAAAATTCGCGATCTTGTTTTATCTTATTCAAACTTTTCACGACCCACGTATTTACAAAAGGAATATCATCCAACCAACTAATCGTTTGATCTTCATAATATTCAGAAAGTTTGTCTTCTGGGGCAATAAGTTCTTTAAAGAAATCGATGAGGAATTTTTTATCAAACTTAAAAGAGTCTTCTTCAGAATTCATATACTCTTTATACAACGTACTCTTTTCTAGTTTACTCCAAACAATAATTACATACTCCTCATTTGCGCTCCAATTATCCAATTTCTTGTCGGCAATATATGTTGCTAAAGATGGGCTTTTGAGCAAATTACCAATAACCTTATTGTTTATGAATTTGGTATTTGGATTTAAATCTTCTTTGGTGGCTAAGTGTTTCTTTTTAGAGATCTTTAATTTATTTACAGCCTGCTTCTGAACCTCTACTAACAACTGGAGTTGCAACACGTATAAATCCAACAATTTTTGATTGCTGTACTTTAAGAATTTTTCTTCTTTAATTAAGTCGTCCGATTTTGAAGTTATCATTGCGTAAACGGATTGCATTACCTTAACTCGAATATGTCTTCTATTGATCATTCTAAAGAACTTGTTTAAAAAAAGGCGAAAGAAAATTCCGTCGCCCTGCAAAAGTAAAACTATTTATTGAGTTTTTCTAGTTGTTTAACTCCTTTTTACGAGTATCTATTCTCTCTTGCGCAATGTCTAATGCCGCTTTGTGAGTTGTTGTATTTTCTGCTTCAGATTGCTTGAAAATAGCCAATGTTGTATGGTATATGTTTTCTGTTTTTCTGATGATTTCATCTTTTCCATATCCTTCTAGCTCAGCATACACATTGATAATTCCACCTGCATTGATTAAAAAATCTGGCGCATATGCAATTCCTTTTTCTTTCAACAGCCTACCGTGTTTCAGCTCATCAGCCAATTGATTATTTGCAGCGCCCGCAATTACCTTAGCTTTTAATTGATGGATTGTTGCGTCATTGATTGTTGCTCCTAAAGCACAAGGCGCATAAATATCTACATCCAATCCGTAAATATCATTTCCTAGCACCACATTGGCATTGTATTTCTTGCTTAGCTCTTCTAAACGAGTTTCATTGATATCATTGATAATCACTTGCGCTCCTTCGTTAGTAATATGTTTTAATAAGGTTTCTCCAACATGACCAACTCCCTGAAGCAATACTCTCTTTCCTTCTAAATTATCTGTTCCGAATTGATGTTTAGCTGCTGCTTTCATCCCCATATAAACACCATAAGCAGTAATTGGAGAAGGATTTCCTGCACCGCCTTTGCTTTCTGAGATTCCAGTAACATGAGGAGTTACCTCACGTATCACATCCATATCACGAGTTTCCATTCCAACATCTTCAGCAGTAATGTATTTCCCACTTAATGAATCTACAAACTGTCCAAATCTACGCATCAAATCATCGTTTTTTTGCGTTGTTGCATCACCAATAATAACTGCTTTACCACCACCAAGATTCAACCCTGTAATTGCCGCTTTAAAAGTCATGCCTCGAGACAAGCGCAACACATCATTTAAAGCGTCCCACTCACTCTGATATGTCCACATTCTTGTACCTCCCAACGCAGGTCCTAAAACCGTATTATGTATGCCGATTATTGCTTTTAAACCTGTATCTTCGTCATTGCAAAAAACAATTTGCTCATGTCCGTCAAAAGAGTTTTGTCCAAATACTGGATCATTTTTCAAGTCTTTTACATCAATTGTAGTTGTAATCATTATATATAGTAAAATTTAATATTCTTCAAAAATTCAACTGCAAAAATATGATATTAGCAAATCAAATCAAAAAAATAGCAAAGAAATTACACATTTAATACTAATTTTAACTTTCTTATATCAACCTCAGCAATACTGAATCTATAAATGAAAGCATTACAATACTTAAACAAATACTTTTTAAAATATAAATTCAGATTGGCAATTGGAATTATAATTACTGTGTTGTCAAAGTTTTTATTGTTAGAAATTCCGCAGATAATTAGAAAATCTTTTAATCTTATTGAAGCGTATCAATTGGATGAAATTGGCTTGGAAAAAGTGAAAAACGAACTATTTTTAAATGTTCTAATCATTATTGGTGTGGCCATCATTGCTGGTTTTTTAACCTTTTTGATGCGACAAACTATTATTGTGACTTCTAGGTTGATAGAGTTTGATTTGAAAAACGAAATCTATCAACAATACCAACAGCTCTCTATAAATTTTTATAAGAAAAACAGAACGGGTGATTTAATGAATCGCATCAGCGAAGATGTTTCTAAAGTGCGGATGTATTTTGGACCTGCAATTATGTACAGCATGAACATGCTTGTGCTGTTTATAGTTGGCTTTTATCAAATGCTCACAATAGACGCGAAATTAACTCTTTACACGTTACTTCCGTTTCCTGTTTTATCGGTGTCTATTTTTGTATTGAGTAAAGTAATCAATGAAAAGAGCACCATCGTGCAACTGTACCTCTCAAAATTAACCACCTTTAACCAAGAGTTTTTCTCTGGAATAAGTGTGGTAAAGTCGTACGGAATAGAGGCGTCAATTATCAAAAATTTTGATCAACTAGCTGACGACAGCAAGCATAAAAATATTGACCTGTATAAAATACAGGCCATCTTTTTTCCCCTAATGATTTTACTAATAGGAATAAGCAATTTACTGGTGATTTATATTGGTGGTCAGCAATACATTGCTGGAGAAATTAAGATCGGAGTGATTGCTGAATTTATGTTGTACGTAAACATTTTGACATGGCCTGTTGCAATTGTTGGCTGGGTCACTTCTATTGTCCAGCAAGCAGAGGTTTCTCAGCAACGAATTAACGAATTTTTAAAACAAGTTCCTGAAATTAAAAACACAAACACTAAAGACACGGGTCTTAAAGGTGTGATTGAATTTAAAAAGGTTCGTTTAGTGTATGATGACACCAATATTACAGCGCTTGATTCCATTAGTTTTAAAGTAAACTCCGGAGAAACTATTGCAGTCTTAGGAAAAACTGGATCAGGAAAATCAACCATTGCCAATTTAATTTCAAGATTGTATGACACAACAGAAGGAAGTGTTTTAATCGATGGAATACCTATAAAAGAGATCAACTTAAATGCGCTTAGAGATCAAATCGGTTTTGTACCACAAGATCCTTTTTTGTTTTCTGACACTATAGAAAACAATATCAAATTCGGAAAAGAAACTGCAACAGAAGCAGCCATTATAGAAGCTGCAAAAAATGCAGTAGTGCACACTAATATTATTGGATTTAAAAACAAGTATAAAACAATATTAGGCGAAAGAGGTGTTACACTTTCTGGTGGTCAAAAACAACGAGTATCTATTGCAAGAGCGATACTAAAAGATCCTAAAATTTTAATTTTTGACGATTGCCTATCCGCAGTAGACACTGAAACTGAAGAAGAAATTTTGACGAATTTACATCGTATCTCTAAAAACAAAACCACTTTTATCATCAGTCATCGAGTCTCATCAGTGAAAAATGCACATAAGATTATCGTGCTAGATGCTGGAAAAATCACACAGCAAGGAACTCATAATCAATTAGTAACAGAAAACGGATATTATAAAGAATTATACGAACAACAACTTTTGGAAAAAGAAACATAAGGTTTCCTTAGAATACCTGAAATATTTTTTTAGATTTGTTTGTAAAACAAAAGTAACGTTTAATTTTAGTACACGATTATTATGAATGAGAGAGTAGAGCAAGAAGAAATATTTTCGCAAGTTTTAAGAGCAGGAAGAAGAACTTATTTTTTCGATGTAAGAGCCACAAAAGCAGATGATTATTATTTAACGGTCACTGAGAGTAAAAAATTTACGCATGATGACGGGTCTTTCCATTATCAAAAGCATAAAATTTATTTATACAAAGAGGATTTTTCTGAGTTTAACGAAATGTTAAAAGCAGCAACCGACTTTATTGTGAATGAAAAAGGACAGGAAGTAATAAGTGAGCGCCATCAAAAAGACTACAAAAAAGAAGAAGCTACTGAAAAAACTATCGAAGAAGTAAAAACTACTGAAAGTTTTACAGACATTTCTTTTGATGATATTTAAGCAATTACAGGTCTCTTTTAGTGAAGCAGACAGTGCTTTTCTAACTCATAAAACCTTAATTCAATTTCATAAAAAACCGCATTGATTTCGATAATTATTGAAATTAATGCGGTTTTTTAATTTGGAGATATGCTAAAGTACTTTTTTCATTGTGTTGCTTTTTGAAACGGTTTCCTCCCACTCTGCAATGGGATTGCTGTCTTTTGTAATTCCACCTCCAACATACAGATGCGCATGTCTATTTTCAATATTCATACACCGAAGATTTACATAAAGCTCAGAACTGCCCATATTTAATTCTCCCAAAAACCCTGTATAAAAAGAACGGGCATATCTTTCTTTTTCTACAATAAATTGTTTTGCCGCTTCTCTAGGGAGTCCGCAAACTGCAGGCGTAGGATGCAATGCATTGACCAATGTTTTAAGTGCTAAATTCCGAGGAGTAAACTCTCCAGAAATACTTGTTTTTAAATGCAGTAAACTTCCTGCTTTAACAGTTTTTATATCACTTTTTTGAATGTTTACACATACTTCTGAGAGATTACTTACAATATAATCCGTTACAAATTGTTGTTCGTCTAACTCTTTTTGATGCCAAACAACCTCGCTTGTCCCGTTACATAATTGTGTTCCGGCAAGTGCCATTGTAGAAAAACTATTTCCAGTAACTTTTAGCAGCGTTTCTGGGCTTGCACCTAACCACATGCCAATTTCTGGATGATACCAGACATATACAAATGCATTTGGGTAATTGTGCATCAGCTTCTTAAAGGCTGAAACGACATCAAAATCAGTCAGTGCAATTGTTTCTTTTCTTGACAACACTACTTTTTTAAATTGACCTTTTTTGATAGCTTCCACTCCACTTTTAACAAGTTTGAGGTGATTTTTTTTAGCAGAAATAGTCTCTGATAACAGACCTGATATATCTTGAGCTGTGTTCAATTCATTGAATTCTCCAACAGCAATCTCCTTCTCTAATAAAACAGCCGCTTTATTCGGAATTAAAATTGTCACATCTCTAGTGTCAAAAGGAGCAAATACAAATCCAGATTCAGTATAGTTTTTAGCAATGTGTAAAGTGTCACACTGCTGAAACAAGCCCTTTACTATATTTTGGTTGGGTTTTTTATAAGCTACAAACGGAAGCTTCTTTTTAACCGATTGTTCTATGGAATCAAAAATCACTACTATATTTTTAAAATTTTCTTGAATCGCTTTAGGTTGTCATTTCTTTTCCAATACAATATTGGTGATTTTTGCAATAGAAATTAAATCTCCTGATGCATTTACAACTCTGATTTCCCATAAATGCGTAGACCTACCTTTGTGAACAATTGTTGCCGTAGCCGTAACCATCCCTTCTTTGACACTTTTTACATGGTTGATACTCAGCTCTATTCCTTTGATAATAAATTTAGTATTATCAATAAAATAACTAGAGGCCAAGCTCCCTACGCTTTCTGCCAGCGCAGCTGTAGCGCCTCCATGTAATATTCCGTAAGGCTGATGGACTTTAGAATTTACAGGCATTTGAGCAACGACAAAATCATCTCCAAGATCAATATACTCAATCTCAAGAGTCTCCATTAAGGTGTTTTTACATCGTTCATTGAAGCGTTTTAATATCTCTGATTTTTCTAACATTCTATCTTCTTTAAATGTAAAAATACATATAATTTATTGTATTTTTGCCTATTGATTTAAGTAAATTCAGATGTATAAAATACGTGTTATATTAGATGTAAAAAAGGATGTAATAAGAACTCTTGTTGTAAACAACACTATTGGTTTGGAAGAATTGCACCGCACAATTTCAACCTCTTTTGGCTTTAACGGGCAAGAAATGGCGTCTTTTTACAGAACAGATGATGAATGGAATCAAGGAGATGAAATTCCGCTATTTGACATGTCTGAAGTTGGCGCAGGAATCTCTATGGCAACATGTTTTTTAAACGAAATACTTCCTTTAGAAAATGACAAGCTTATTTATGTGTATGACTTTATGCATTTGTGGTCTTTTTATGTTGAAGTAATTGAAATTTCTGACGAAACAACAGAAGACGGCCCCAAAATAATTTTGACCGTTGGTGAAATTCCTGAAGAAGCACCAGAAAAAGAATTCACATCCGAAGATCCAGAAAAAGAAGAGCCTGATACTGAATTTGATTATGATGATGATTTTAACAACTACTAAAAAAGTAAGCTACTTAAAAGAAAGTTTCCGCTATTTTTCATAATTTTTGCTGTAACAAATTTGTATATTGTTCGTCGAACAAACAATCAACAAAAATTACAACTTCTATTGGAAACAATCTTATCTCTTAAAAATTTAGACAAAAAATTCGGACGTGTTCATGCCGTAAACAACCTCTCTTTTGACATACAAAAAGGAAATGTATACGGGATTCTTGGCCCTAACGGTAGTGGAAAGTCAACCACATTGGGTATTATTTTAAATGTCGTCAACAAAACTTCTGGAAAATTCAGTTGGTTTAACGACGCCTTGTCTACACACCAAGCCTTAAAAAAAGTAGGCGCAATTATTGAGCGTCCAAATTTTTATCCCTACATGACCGCAGCTCAAAATTTACAATTGATTTGTAAAATTAAAAACATTCCTTCTGATGTTATTGACGAAAAATTAAAAACCGTAAACCTTTACGAAAGAAGAAATAGTAAATTCAGAACTTTTTCATTGGGAATGAAACAACGCTTGGCCATTGCCTCTGCCCTCCTAAATGATCCAGAAATTTTAATTCTTGATGAACCAACCAACGGGTTAGACCCACAAGGAATTCATGAGATAAGAAAAATCATTAAAGACATCTCCAAAAATGGAACCACCATTTTATTGGCTTCGCACTTGTTAGATGAAGTAGAAAAAGTATGTAGCCATGTAGTTGTTATCAGAAACGGAATAAAACTATATTCGGGTAGAGTTGATGAAATGACTGCTTCTAATGGGTTGTTTGAAATGAAAGTTGACACTAATGAAAATCAATTGATTGAACTCTTAGAAAATCATGATGCAATTCATAGTGTTAAAAAAGAAGAAGACTTGTTGGTTGCTATGTTAAACAAAGAACTTTCGGCTTCAGAAATGAACATCTTTTTATTTCAAAACGGAATTACCTTATCACATTTGGTAAAGCGAAAACCAAGTTTGGAACAACAGTTCTTAGATTTAACAAACAACAATTAATCAGCCACAAAATAACAACCTCATGTTTAGACTACTTAATATAGAATTCCATAAACTGAAACACAATACAGCTAGTAAAGTGTTAAGCATTATTTACTTCGCCTTATTAACTTCTATTGCATTAATTGCCGCCATTAAATTTGACATTGGCCCTATTAAATTTCATTTAGCAGACCAAGGAATTTTTAACTTTCCATATATCTGGCATTTCAATACCTATGTTGCGGCTTTACTTAAATTCTTTTTATTACTTGTTATTGTATCTATGATGGCAAATGAATACAGCAATAAAACGCTAAAGCAAAATTTGATTGACGGATTGAGTAAAAAAGAATTTATCCTGTCAAAATTTTACACGGTGGTTGTTTTTGCAGCCGTATCGACACTTTTTGTTTTTATAGTTTCCTTACTATTGGGACTGGTTTATTCTGATTATGATGAGTTTTCTATCATCACATCTGATTTAGAATACTTAGGTGCTTTCTTTGTAAAACTGGTTGGGTTCTTTTCTTTCGGATTATTTTTAGGCATCTTGGTAAAACGATCTGCCTTTGCAGTCGGCGCTTTATTTGTTTGGCTAATTATTGAAGGATTTTCAAAAGGATTTTTATACTGGAAATTACGAGATTATGTAGATGAAATTATGCAATTCTTCCCTTTAGAAGCTATGGCAAATCTTATCAAAGAACCTTTTACAAGACTAGGAGCGGTAAGGTCAGTAGCCAGTCAGATAGGAGAAGACTTGACAAAAGATTTCTCTGTTCAAATCACAGATGTACTCATTGTTTCTACTTGGACATTTATTTTTATATACTTGTCATTTGTGCTACTAAAAAAACGCGATTTATAATACTTTTCAACTATATTTGACGTTCGTGTTTTAAATTCGTCAAATGAAAGTCCTTGTTCGGTTGTTATTGTTTTTTGTGGTTGCTTTTTCCTATGGTCAAAAAGAAGCCAATATCTGGTATTTTGGTCAAAATGCAGGAGTAGATTTTAATACCAAACCTCCAACTGCTTTAACAAATGGTAAGCTAAACACCTTAGAGGGCTGTACTACTTTTTCTGACGCCAATGGAGCTCTGCTTTTTTACGTAGGCGCTCCTAATCCAAGTGCGGCAACTTTAACCGTTTGGAACAATTCTCAGCCTGAACACCAGATAATGAAATATTCCAACGGGGATCCTGCAACTAATTTATTAGGAAACACATCCAGTACGCAATCTGCATTAGCAATCCCCAAACCAGGCTCTACCAGTATTTATTATTTATTTACAGTAGATGATGATGGTGATGGTTTTCATTTATATACCATAGACATGTCTTTAAACGGAGGCTTAGGAGAACTCATTGACGAAGATGGTGATGGTGTGTTTTTTACCGATTTATCTGACGGAAAGGCCAATGCATGGACAGAAAAAGTAACCGCTGTAAGAGGATCTGAATGTAACACTTATTGGATTATATCTGCCGTTGGTACTGAATTTTATGCCTATAAAATTGACACAAATGGAGTCAATCTTACACCAGTTATATCTCAAGTTAACAATTCTGCTGCCAGAAGAGGCTATTTAAAAGTTTCTCCAGACGGCACAAAGCTAGCAATTGCTAATCAAGCTAATTTTGGAATTGAATCTTTGGTATACTCTTTCAATAATCAAACAGGAGCTGTTGCAAATGATGGCATTACTTTAATTAATGACCCTTCAGATGGTGAAGCCTATGGAGTGGAATTTTCTAGGAATTCAAAAAAACTATATGTCTCAACAGTTTCTGATTTTAGAAACTCTGTAAATTTCGGAAATGCTGTTACTTACAAACTTTTTCAGTTCGATCTAACAGCCACAAATATTACCACTTCTAAAATGCTAATCCATGAGCAAAATCCAAACACTGCTAATACAGCATACCCTCAAGGAGGGTTTAGAGGCGCTTTACAATTGGGGCCTGATGGAAAAATCTACGCGACGATACCATTAGCTTATAGTGATGGTTTCGCAACCCATTTAGATGTCATTGAAAACCCAAATGCAAACGCAGCGGATGTTATTTTTACTAAAAATGCGATTGACTTAGGTACTGGAAAAGGTACTCAAGGGCTTCCTCCTTTTATTTCATCGCTCCTATTGCCTATAGAAATTAAAGACACGGACACCAACCAAGTCATCAACAACCAAGACTTGGAATTTTGTATTGGAGAAACAAAAACCATTACACCAGAAATTGTAACAGGTACTAATATTACTCACACCTGGTCATTTAATAACGGTACTACAGAAAGTACAATCGGAACAACTGCTACACTTATATTAAACAATATCCAATCCAACAACGCGGGGCTTTATAAATTGGTGGTAGAAATGACAGACGATTGTGGTAATATCACTCAATTAGAAGGAGAATTTAATGTGGGTGTTTTTGAAAGCGCCAATGCAACAGTCCCTTCTGATTTGCTGTACTGCGATTCTGATGGCGACGGGCTGAACACATTTAACTTACAAACTGTTGTGAGTCCGCAAGTTTTAAACGGACTAGACTCAGCTATTTTTGACGTCGTTTATTTTTCCAATCAAACAGATGCTCAAAACAATGTAACGGCTAATGCATTGCCAGAACCTTATACCAACCCAACTGCGTTTAGCAGTCAAACCATTTATGTGAGAGTGCATAATAAAAATGCTCCAAACTCTTGTTTTGCATTGACTAACTTTTCTTTATCGGTTACTGGAATTCCTGTTCCACAAACTCCTATTCCTTATGAAATTTGTGACGACCTTGCTAGCGGAACGGATACAGATGGTTTTGTAATTAGTTTTGTACTCTCCACAAAAGACGCGGAGATTTTAGGAACTTTAAGCGCCACTCAATACACGATTTCATACCATACGTCATTACTGGATGCACAAACCAGCAGTACCACAAACCCAATTGACAAAGGTAATCCCTATCGAAATACAACCGTAAACACGCAACAAGTATTTATCCGCGTAGAGAACAACGACAATACCAATTGTTTTGACGCTTCTAAAACAATGGATTTGGTGGTAAGCCCACTACCAATTATTACAAGCTTTGTAGAATTAAAACAATGTGATAACGATACCGATGGTAAAAGTTTCTTTAATTTAAATGAAGCTGCCTCTGATATTTCTCCGTTAGATTTTACCAATGAAACCTTTGTCTTTTATCCAACATTGACAGATGCAACGGCAGGTACCAACGCCTTTTCTAATGCGCAATCAATGCTTTTGAAAATAGAAA
>Ga0209035_10000851_pt1 | contig 12182 bp, 1 predicted proteins | sample MarorgKNORR_S2LV_6_FD_188220 | JGI IMG/M metagenome (GOLD analysis project Ga0209035, IMG submission 188220) | Marine microbial communities from the Southern Atlantic Ocean, analyzing organic carbon cycling - AAIW_A/KNORR_S2/LV (SPAdes) (version 2) | ecosystem: Environmental > Aquatic > Marine >...
CCAACTATAACATATACGAGCATCAAACCGATCCACCAATGCTATCGTATCAGAGTTACCTGGGCCATCAACCAAGGTCACCCCCGTTTTGGCATATCTGAAGTCAGCAACACGTGAACTCATTGAGCCAGTCGTGTCGTACTGTACTTTAGCAACAGTCATTATTTCATATCCTGTTAAATTCACCACCGTCAATCCCGAAGAATCAACATAATTGGTGTAGAACACCATGCCGCTCACTGTACCCGAGGCGTCAGTTTCACCTGAGCCCACGCGTCTACTATTGGCATCAATCATGCTCACGCCTGTTCCAGCGACACCGCTGCCATCAGCTTCGATAGTTACGTCCAGCAACCTTGCTCTTTGCAAGAGTCCTGAACCCGTCGCTACCACCGTGGCTAGATCAATATCTCCTTCAACCCAAGTAACCAAACCTGATGTTGTAACATCGTTTGTATTACTACCAGTAGTACAATCAGTACAGGTAACTTCTCCTGAACCATCGTTATTGATAGCAACATTGTTGCTTGTCAATGCTAGGCTATCGAAACTCCAGTCGTTGGAACTTGCTGATAGAACATTGATTGCAGCTCCTGCAGCATTGGTGATTGTACCGCTTAGGTCCATCTTAATTCCAGATGCTAGAACAATACCATCTTGCGATTGGTTGTCTAGATTGGTGTTAGTCAACCCTAATGCGCCACCTGCTGCGGCTGTTGTGCGAACACCATAGCGACCGTTGTTGACTGTTAAGCCATCCAATTCAACAGATGAACTGCCGTCAACCAATACACCCTCATCTACTGGGTCATTGACTGTAACAGAGTCAATAGCGCCAGCAGCAAAGTTGCCAGCAATGTGGATACCTGTATCGGCACCATCAATCACACCATTTGCTAATGAAGCAGTTCCAAATTCTCTACCCCAGTTTGCATCCATCAAGTCATTGACTGAATCTCCACCACGGAATACGAAGTCATATCGGTCACCGTAGTAATCAGCGTAGTTGTGCATAATATCGATGTATGCTGATACATCAGTTACACTTGCACTACTGACATCAACAATTGGCCAGTGCATTTGCCATCCGTTTGGTGTAGGTGTCTGGTAACGGTATGCGTATGATAGACATACGTTGTAGTTACCCCAAAGTCCATTGTAACCCTCTGGTGGCATGAAGTCACCATATCCGCCATGGTATGGAGTGTAGTAGTAACCCCAGTACTCGTACGGGTAGTAGTTCTGTGAACCTGTCAGACCCTCTGCCTTTTCGATTGTGAAACCGAAGTCGCTTGGGTATGAGTTAGCACCGTAGTAGTTACCTGAATTAGTGTAAGGTCCGTAGTTGTTCATGTAGTAGTAGTAACCATACTGATAAGCTCCACCTGGGCTGTATTGGTAACCATAGTAATTACAGTCGTAACGAGCCCATCCATCGTTTCTTGAAGGATGGTCTGGGTTATTTCTGTCACCAAGGTTTGATGTAATACCTGAATGGTAATATCCAGTCATTAATTTACCTGCAGCGTCCACTGTGAAATTCTCAATCTCATCGCCAATACCATTTGCATCGTTATCAATACCATCATTGAGTCCAATACGCATTCGGTCGTGGATTGCGAAGTAACGGCTTGTGTAGTAGTTGTACATTGGGTGAACGTTTCCGCCCATGTAGACGTTATTGAAACCAAATTGGATGTAATTGTAATCAGCTGCCAATCCAGTCAAATCAATTTCGTAGGTTTCCCAACCTCGTGCCTGACCTGATAGTAGAGTTGAGCGGTAGATACTTGGTAGCGTCATTCCGCCATCAATTGTTACACCAACTGTGTTATCATTGAGGGTGAAGCCATCAATTGCTGGGGCTGCATCCTTGATCATTACGCCAGTAGCTGCTCCAGATACACCGATGTTCTGAATGGAGCTGGTTCCGGAATCTTCTATCCAAATACCAACACCAGTCTGCTGAGCATTGTATACAGATGCATCGTTGACTATCAGAGTACCTCCATCAACCTTGATGGTTGCCATAGTCGCAGAGGTTGTTTGACTACCATATACTACGGCGCCATTCTTCAACTCAAGCGTTCCATCACCGACATTCATCGCCCCTCCAGTATTGGAGTTCTGATGCATATCACGGATGGCTCCATTATCTACAACGAAAGTACCGCCGTCTTGGATATCCATTTCCCAGCCGTAAGCGCTGGTCACTGCCTTCATGTTACCAACTTCGCCACCACCCTCGGAGAGCAGAAGTTCGCCTCCGTTCTGGATAGTGATTGTTGGGTTGTTGTTAGCTGTGCGGTTAACCATCAACTTTGTTCCATTCAAGTGCAACTTGCACCCGTCAATAACTAAGTCAGTTGAAAGAGTAATGATTTGCATTGTGTATAGGTAGTAGCCGTTGGATAGAGATGTGTTTGTATTCAAGAATCCACAATCCTTAGTTGCGCCGTTCCAATCTTGTGGGAACGCTTCTAACTTAATGTAGACTTGATCACCTGGACTTAGCGGCATGGAACAATCCATGCTGTTAACCTGACATGATGGCGTATACCACATGTCTGCTGGTCCTGTCTCGTTCTGACCTGCACCGCCAGCAATGGCGATTCGGTGGTCTGTGTACGAGTCAGTAACAGAGGTTGATCCACTAACCTTCTCTAACTTATCTTGAAGCAACCAAACAGTAGCATTTCCAGTACTATCAGTACTAGCTGAGCCAACTGATGTGACATCAGTAACTACACAAGCAGCACCTGGGCAAGTACCCGAAGTTTCTACTGTAGTTGTAGTAACTGAGTGGTCAGCAACGAATACTGGTACGAAGTTCATTACACGGTATGCTGCAACTTGTGCAGTTCCACCGATATACATTGCACCTGAGGATGATGAAACATCAACCCAACAGTTGGACATTCCTGTCCAACCGTTTGCATCAGCACAATCGTTGCCTCTCCATGAGACTCCGATTAACCTAACATCACCGTTAGTGCTTGCTTGTGCTACATACGCGCCCGAAGATGTTTGACCAGTTATTGCCACATCTGCGACAGTAACCTTTGCATTACGGGCATAAATGATGTTTCCGTTAGAGGAACTACCATCCATTGAACCACCTGCTACAGTCAATGTGCTTGAAGCACTGCTTGAAGTACACGAAGCAGTTGCCCATACACCGTTGGAATCGCCAAGGTCAGCGTCATCAGCACGGACATTCCAACCGCATCCTGCGATTGTAATACCATCAGCGATTAGACCTGTGATTGACACTAAGTCACCGCTTGCTGCAGTTCCGTCCATGCGTAGGTATCCATCTAAGTCAACACCTGACATTGAGCCAGGAGTAGTCCTTGACATCACCATATTACCAGTACTGGTAATTCCGCTAGCGGACCAACCTGAGTCACCAAGCACAGTACCTGCGGTACCTGCTGGAGCCAACGAGATTGAACCTCCACTAATATCGGTTAATGACATACTGTCTGTAGCATATGATACTACAGCATTTGCATATCCTGCTGCATCAACATTGTTAGCAAAGAAACTTGTTCCTGAAGTCGCTGTTGATGTTTGGCCTAGACCAGTTCCACCAACTTCTGTGCTTGATAGACCACTTGTTGACATGCTAACATTGCTAGCATGCATTGAAGCAGAGTCACCAAAGATACCGTTGTGTGCTGAATCTGTAATAGTTAGATTCTCTAGGTAAATATTGCTTCCGTCACCAGTCTTGAGAGCACCTTCAGTAGATGAACTACCCATGTTACAGTTCGTTGCCGAACCTTCTAACCATGTTAATCCGGAGTCATCAGGCAAGTCAATACAGGAGTCAGTTGCATTGGTTATTGAAACTCCAGAGAGATCAAAACCAGTACCTGTTCCTGAACCGTGCTTGATTGCAGTACCAACATCCGTAAATGTGACTGTGTCAAAGGTAAAGTTACCTACATTTGCGTTGTGGTGAGGTGCATTTCCGTGGCGGCTACCTGCACTGATTGCAACATCTAAGTTGCTGAAGTCAGTGTTGTTGAACATGTGCCTGTCATCAGTGTCAGCACAACCGCTGGTGAACGCAATACCCTTACCGTCTGAGTTACCAAGATTGGTAATTGTCACTGGGTGGGTTGCATTTCCTTGAGTAGTCAAGCGAGAACATGTTCCCGCCATATCTAATCCTTTACCTGGTGCGAATTGAACTTCAACACCAGCATCAATCACTAGATTCGCTGTTACGCGTAGGTAATCACTGCTTGGCACAACACGAATTGGACTCATTTCTATGTCCCATATTGTGTCTTCAGTAATATCTGCGTAGACATCCATACCTGCACCATCGAATGGGATGGTCTTTGTACGGATACTGCATTCGTTGCTTCCGCTGTTGTAGCAGTAGTATGCACCATAGTAACCAAACCAAGGTGTAAGTTGTGCGTTACGGATGTATGAAGCACTGTTCGGCATTTCAGGCCAATAGCCACCCCAACCATAGTACGCCATCTGCATCGGTGTTGTTGATGTTGATGTGCTGAAAGCTGCGCCACCGTGACGGATTACGTGGAACTTGTGACTACTGTTACCACTGTAAGTGGTTCCGAAGTAATCAATGTCGAATCCTGCTGGGATGTCAATAACTTCTCCACACTGATTTCGGTAGTTGTTCCAGTAGTATGTGCAGTAGTATGTGTATGGATTTCCGTTAGAGTTGCCAGTAAATACTTCATCGTAATTGTACAATTCAGTCATTCCTACTGGCATCTGCTCGTTTGCATGGTTGTTACCATCTGTTGCGATTCGGTAGTTGTAATCATATGGGTTTGCACCAGCAAGATATCCAGGGCCTTGCTCTCTTAGAGATGCACCAATAGCTGTTGCTCCACCCTTTTGATAACCGATATTCTCGTAATCATAGTAAGCAGATGAGCCAGTATCGTAATGATACTCAATTTCATTAGTCACATCGTACATCTTAATTTGATAAGAGCACTTGTATTGTTGACCAAATCCGCAATTCATGTCATGCCACTCAACAGTAAATACTTGAGTTGGCGTTCCAATCGTATAACTTACAGCAGTAGCGTTGTTCCAGTTGTTGTTGTTATCCTGTGCGCGAATACTGTATTCAACACTGTTCTCACGCTCTGTACCTGGAATAGTCGCAGACCAATCACAAGTCATCAATTCGCACTGAGTACGAGTCTTGCCTGCTTCCTGAGCCATTGCGCGAGTAACCCAATTACCCCATGACTGGCTTGTTGAATTGAACACTCGGTACACAAGATGTGGTCCCTCAAGGTCCCCATTTCCATCTACACCAGCTGAAACATTCACACCTGTTGGAGGGTCTCCAGCATCTGCTAGGCCTACTGTTACTGTCCTATCATCCTCACTGTGAGTGTCCATCAATCCTGTGTGATCAAAGGTTGGTGGATAGATATCAGGCATTGGCCTAACTGGGCTTACCTTTTGCATAATTATAGTGTTTGCAGACCATCGTCCATCGTAACCTGGAGCCATCCAACCGCTGAATTGTCGGTCGTAATTGTAGGTACTGTATGAGTAGAGGCAGTAAGGATTACTGCTGGAGCTGCTCAAGAAGTACAGTGGATGGTTGTTACTGTTAACACAGAATTGGTTTCTTGTAGAAGCACTTGATGTGTAAGTTGAGTTAACACTCAATGTACCGAACTTCATAGTAATATCACCAGGAATTGGTACTGCTGAGTAACAGTCATCGCAATTGCGACCACCGCCCTGAGTACCTACTGCTGCGCTTGTAACAGGTTGGTCGATTCCAGTTTCATCACCCAATCCGACCATTGTGAATGCGCCAGCTGCAGCATTGTACCACCAAATGGTGGACATGCCTGGGCCGTCAATCCCACTTAGTGTCAAGCCAGAATCTTTTGGATTGATAACCTTACAGGTTGAAGACGAAGCACAATTTGCGTAAGAATATCCGCTAATAGTTGGACTGTATCTCATCTGGTACGCTGCATTAGTGTTGAAACACTGGTTATTACCTGAGCCACATGTGGAAGTATCATACTCCCAAATGTATTCTTGGGTATCTTCGTAGTATGTAAGTTGCTCATCCATGTATCGGTAAACCGAATAGTATCGGAAATTGGTTAATTGGTCAATTTTTAGTTGCCACTTGTTGTTACCAGTTCCATCACTACTGAAAGCATCTGCCTGTTCATCTGGTTGCACGAAGTAGTTGTAAGGGGAACTTGGAGCAGTTACACTGCTTGGGGTACCAGTTCCTCCTAAGGGCAAGGTCTTGAAGTTGGGATTACCGGTTGTTCCGGCAAGTGTACCTTTCAAGTCCTGGAATGCCCAGAAATACTCAACATATTCGCCTTCCTGAACCGCAGGTATTACGGCTCGGAAATTGCACCAGTATCCAGCAATACATGTACCCAAACTGGTCGCACGTACGTTGGTCCAACTACCATTATCAACACTGTAACTTAGTGATGGTCCACCACTAGTCGTGGTGTCTACACCAGTTGTGTCTTTAAGTTGTAGCCAGAAGGTTCTCTGCTCTGCACGGTGAGTTATTAGGTCAGTGTAAGCCACAAATGTGTCCTCTGGAGGTGCGGTATCAGAACCGCCACTGTAATCCAGATGCAAATGTGGGTACTTGGCAGCACTTGTGCAGCCATAGTAACTGTAGTAACCAGTACTACACCAATACCAGAACGGTGCGTTAGCGGTATTTCTCAGACCAAGTCCAAGGATGTTTCCGCTTGAACCTGCTCCATTACCGTCAACTGCGTCTTGTACGTCATCGACTCCATTTTGGTTCATTCCAATGGATCGTATGCTTCCACCATTCCAATAGTAACCTGGGTCACTAACTGTCGTGGACGAAGACGAAGCTGCGCTGTTTCTGATATAGCGGTTCAAATACATACCACTACTATACAGATAACTGCTAGGATCAATCATATTACTAGATTGGCTAGAACCAGACTTCAGTACAGCAACTTCGAAATTACGATTCCCGCCTGTGTACCTACCAACGTTAGATTTGAAATCTACATTGTTGACAGTTGCACCAGTTGGTAACGCACTATTGAAGTCAAAGCGATACCAAGTATATCGGTAGTACCAATTGTAAACGTTCGAACCGGTGTAGGATACACAGGTAGCGGATGACCCTGTACCTCTGCAAGTGTATCCCAAGCTGGTGCTTGAGAATGCATATTCGTATGTGTATGAAGCCCATCCCCATCCGTATGGTGAGTAGCTGTAGTAGTACGCATATCCAGCCCGCTGAGCGCCCTTATCCATAGTTGGATCAATAGCAATTGGGAACGAGCGGTTATTACTGTCCATCAGCCATGTGTTCTCAACAACTGTTGTCAGAGTAACTTCCTCTCCCCTAACCTGAATTAGGTACTCGCCGAAGTGAGGCCCTTCATCAGATAACTCAATACTTTCAACGAGAGGTTGCGGGATCGATACCAATTCCTCACCTGTTGCCAAATTGCGGATACTGAGGGATTGGTTAGTCTTCACCAATTCTCCATCTGCAATAGGCGACATGCCTAGGAAGATAGCATATCCGGCTGGCAGAACCATTGTTTCTGCGATACCGAAGTATCCTGACTCCTTCTGGTGGTCAAGCAGGTTTGGTGCTTCTCGGAGGATAAGGTTCTGCTTCAACTGAGTTGGAGTTACCTTGTAATCAAGCGAGATGCCGGTCATCAAAGGATACCTAATCACATTCGCACCAACATCGATAGGTTCACCGCTAGGCTTTGCCATGTAAGGTTCCGGAGATAGCGTGTTGCCATCTAGAACCACTACTTGTGGCATAATACCGTAGCGAATGGTTTGCCCATCGACTACCATTTGGACACCCTGACGAGCATCGGTTCCGAAGTAGGCTTCGTATGTGTTCTGTGTTACACTCCATCCTCCTTCATTGGACTCGATTGTCAAGTCTATCTCTTCCCATGAACCATCGTCCAAGTAATGGACTGGCACTGGAGAGACAATAACTTCGAAATCGCCATCTTCCTTTAGGAAGGTTTTGGCGGTTTCGGTACGGGCACCGATTAGCTCAGCACCTGCGTCATATCCAAATTCATCATTATCTGCCGGATTCATTGCTTCATCCGGTAGAGTCAGCAGGTCATCAGTAGACTCTGCTCCATCATTTTCAGAAGTCTGTAATTTCTCCGTTACCGGCGAAACCGCAGCGCTCCAACTCATTCCAATCATCAAGAGAGTTAGCAATAGCCAACTGCCCCCGAAAGTCACTTTATTCTTTTTTGTCACCATTGTTCATACCCCAAACTGTCGTATAACACTCCTTCGCACGCTTTGTCGCGCCTATAACGATATGGGTACGTATCCTTTGATGCTTTAATTTGGAACGAGGTCTGGCGACCTTATTGATTGTTAAAAAAAGTCAGAAAAAAATGTAGTACAAATGTTTTGTAACACTTTTTTCACTGCCATAAGTTAGTAATAATTCCACCCCGTTTTCTATATAAATAACCCATATTTCGATTAGATTTTATTAGTTTGAAAATCTTGAAATGGTTGGTAATCAGTTATTATTGATTAAATTCCCAAGAATCTGACAATAGTTGATGATCGATTTACACATTCACAAGTTGTATGTCGAAACTAATCGGTTAAGGGTTTTGTGTTCTAAAATTAAAAAAGGACAGGGGGCCCTTAGGGCCCCCTGTCCGAGGGTTTCCCGCTGATGCGGGTCTTGTGTTTGCTTGCTTTCTCTTCCAATTCAACTTCAGTAGTCGAATTCGTCAGAGTCGCCTTCGCCGCCACCGCGGGTTAGGATGAATGCTCCTGCGATAACTGCCACTAGGACAAGTATGCCGATTGCAATCCAAGCTTGGGTTGGGATTTCTCCGTCTCCACCTTCAACACCGATGGTGTCGTCAACATTCACGCCTGGTCCACTGTCATCAGTAAATCTCAAACCTGCACTGGAGTCTGCTGTCTCCATGTTACCAACTGAATCCATTGCATTCACTGAGTAGTAGAAGACACCAGAACCTGAATGCCTGTCGATTGTAACATCCATGCTAGAATCAGCAGTAGTGTGACAACTGTTTGCAGTAATTAGGCTTGTAACCTCAAGTGAGGTGTGTTGCGATGGCGACCAGCAAATCATCCAGTGGTTAACATCAGATGAATCAGCGGAAGTCCATGTAAAGTGAATGCTTGATTCACCAGAACTTGTAGCCTCGAGGCCTGTGGCCCCTGCTGTTGGATCAACTTGGCCATCTGCTGTAGCACTTCCTGAATCAACAGGTGTACCATACAGAGAGTTACTGTTGGAATCAACCTCACCGTTTTCTACGCGCACGAGGAACTCGTATGTTGTGCCGTGTGTTCCAGCAATTGTGTGGGTTGTTGTTGTCAAATCAAAGGTACTGCGTGTACCGTCAAGGGCTGCTCCATCGTCATTGACATACAAAACACCGTAGTCGTTTGCGCTAACTAGGGAGCCGTTAATTGCCCATGAAAGGTCAATTACACCAGCAGAGCCGAGCGTTGCTGTCAAGGAATCAATACCAATTTGTGGTGGTTGTCCAATAGTAGCAGATGCGAACACTCCATATCGAGATGATGTGCGAGATGGAAGAGAACCATCATTGCTCCATGACAGACTAATTGTGTCTGCATCAATCTGAGTTTGAGTTGTACCTGACAACTCAACCCATCCAGTGCCACCCTCATACCAAAGGGAATGGCCAACTGACGGGTCAGCGTCTAAAGTCAGAGTCAAGTCTTCACTGTTCACATCGGCTGGTGCAAGTACTGCACTCACATCAATATTGAATGTGCAAACAGAATCCCAACCTGAGCTACCACTTAGCGTCTCGCCTGTGGCATCATCAGCATCTGAGAATTCTGCAGTGTACTGCTGACTTCCAGCATACCGAATATCGTATTCTGCATCCCAGCAATCTCCAGAATCAGCATTGGAATAGTTATTCCACACGCTGAATGTTAACTGTGCAGATGCTCGTGCACCCCAGTAATCCGATACTGTAACAATCATTGTTGGGGAACCCAACCACATGATATTCATGTCAACCGTACAATCCGGACTTCCGCCCATAATCATACCCGTCATTGGATCTTCCATACCACTACAAGCATCCAACTGTGGGTCCATCTGTTGACCTGACATTGACCATGTGTACCCAAATGGGTCTGGGTTTCCGTCTTGGTCTAAATCAGGCTGGCCAAGGTGTTCTGCACGTGCAGAGAAAGTGATTCGTGTTCCATCAATAATGTCACCCTCAACTTCATCCATCGTCAAGTAAGCCGATGGACCCATGTTAAGAACTTCAAAGTGCCCAGTACGCATATCGTTGGCTGAGTTCATGTCAGCCTTACAATCAGGGTTACTACCTGTTCCGCAATCATTGGCGGGGTCGGTGTCAGTTAACGATGCATCAAGTAAATCGACTGTAGCACTCAATGAAACCATACCTGGGTTAAGCATTATCTCGGCGCAAGCAGTTGCTTCAAGCTGAGATGGGAACATTTCTCCCAAATACTCGTGCGCTGTAGAACCTTGTGGATCATCTGGGTTGTCACATTCGTTTGCCATAAAAGGCGAACCCATGACATCCTGACCATTTGAATCCTTTACATTGAACTGAACTGCCCAATCATAGTTGATTGTTCGGTCACTACCACTGTGTGCAACGGTTGCGAATACCCGAGTCATTCCAGCATCCAAGCGGCCGCTTTCTTGACGAGGGTTGCCTGCTTCAACATTGACAACTTGTGCATCGTGATAGGAGGCAAAGGTTGCAGTTAGCAATGCATCATTGTTTCCGTTACGGTCATCAAGGGTCACGGCGGTCTCCTTCATCTCATTGACAATGTTCGATTCGTGGCCAGGGCCACCGTAATCAGTTGCTACCAATTCGTAGATTTTATACTGAGATAGAGACGACTGGACTGTGAATACTCCTACGCCATTTGCGTTAGCCGAATCTCCTTGTATAGTACCTGCAAAGGTATATGCTGTCTGGAAGGCAGGAATTTGGCGAGTTTCGCCAATGTCACTTGCATTCTGCATAGTTGGTGGTTCCATTGAAAGGTTGCTGTACACTTCAATGTCATTTGCTTGGCCTGCGCCGAACAACTCACCGAAGGATACTGTCCATGTGCATGAAGTTGTAGTCGCTGGGTCTGCTGTAGGGCAGTCATCAAACGATCCATCACCATCTGCATCAAACATTGAAACTGGTACCCAGTTCATTCCGTCATCCATGTAAGCCTGGAATAATCCGCCCATAGTGACATCCATCTCAACATCTCGAGGGTCCCAAGATGCACTACCATTGACAAATGCAGTCATAGTAAATCCATGTGGTCCAGCTCCTGCCATTGGGTCATCTCCTGAATCCCAAGCAAGTTCTGTTGAGATATCATACCAATCCATTACATTAACATCGTAATCTAGGATATTGTTATTCAAATCTGTATCTTGATCACCAGTATCAATTTCGATATGAATTGTATACATACCTGGTACTGCTGGTGTCCAAACTAGGTTTGCCCCAGTTGAATCACGAACAATATAATGGCCGTTAGCCAAATAATCGCCAGAAGTAAAGGTTTGGATACCGCAAGAAATTGTGTCATCACAAACTGCTGCGTCTTCTGCATCAATAAACAATGGTGTTGCTTCTACACCATCGTCAACAGTTACAGTTACTGTCAATTCTGATATATCGTTGTCACCATCGTTCAAGATGACGATGTCAAATATTACATCCTCGCCAGCATCAACGGAATTTCTCACGTTGCCAGTCATATCGGTCGTTGATTCCCGAGGTGAATTTGCACCCATCAACCAAACCTCATAATCGGCTCGGCCATTGGTGTCATCCACCTGCTCTCTCTCATTCAATTCAATTGGGCTTAGGCTTGCTACGATGCTCATTAACATCAGCAGTGCTAAAACCAAACTTGTTGCTCTCTTCATGTCACAGTCCTCCCGCTAAGGGATTGCTCCACCTATTCAATCCATATTTATACTATGCGCGGGTCTTTGTTAGGTAATTCAGTTGTAAACGCACAATCGTATTGATTTTGGTGCATAATTTTTGTATCATTCAATATCACGTAGGGCCTCAGCAGGATGTATGGATGCGGCCCTTCTGACAGGC
>Ga0209035_10000853_pt1 | contig 12144 bp, 12 predicted proteins | sample MarorgKNORR_S2LV_6_FD_188220 | JGI IMG/M metagenome (GOLD analysis project Ga0209035, IMG submission 188220) | Marine microbial communities from the Southern Atlantic Ocean, analyzing organic carbon cycling - AAIW_A/KNORR_S2/LV (SPAdes) (version 2) | ecosystem: Environmental > Aquatic > Marine...
TGCTTGGGCAGAAACTGTACTCATATTGTATACTGCAGTTTGAAAAACAATAAAAACTTTGTATTAATTAGCTTGGAATAATTTTTGAATTGATTCTTCATAAGGGGCTGTAGCCACACCTTTTTCAGTTATTATACCTGAAATTAATTCTGGAGGAGTCATATCAAATGCTGGATTGATTACACCAATATCGTCAGGAGCTGTTTTTCTGTCACCAATACCAGTCACTTCAGTTCCTTTTCTCATTTCAATCACAACATCTTCAGCTTTAGTTTCCATATCAATTGTGGATAGTGGTGCTGCAACATAAAATGGGATTCCATGTTGTTTTGCCATTGTTGCTACCTGATATGTTCCAATTTTATTAAAGACATGACCAGTTTTTACAATTCTATCTGCACCAACTACAACTTTATTCACTAATCCATTTGCCATTGAATATCCAACTGCTGTATCAGGAACAAGGCTAACATCAAATCCATCATGTTTTAATTCAAATGCAGTTAAACGAGAACCTTGTTGAATAGGTCTTGTTTCAGTAGCAATAACTTTAACATTTTTTCCACTTTCCCTAGTTGCACGAATAACACCTAATGCAGTTCCATATGCCACAGTTGCTAATGCACCAGCATTGCAATGAGTCATAATTGTATCATTATCATCAAAAAGAACGGAACCATTTTTTCCCATTGTTTTATTAATTTCAATATCTTCATCTGCCATTTTTTTAGCAGTATAGATCACTAATTCTTTAATTTGTTCTACGGTGTTTCCAGTCTTTGCAGCGACCATTATTTTTTCTAATCCCCAACCCAAATTTACAGCAGTAGGTCTTGTTGCATAAAGAATTTTTCTTGCAACTTCCAAATCAGATAGTAATCCTTCTTTTGTTATTGCTTTACTTTGTAAAACTGCTAATCCCAATCCAAATGCTCCAGATACTCCAATTGCAGGTGCACCTCTAACTATCAAAGTTTTGATAGCATTTGCGACTTGGTTAAAATCATCATATTCCACAAAAATTAATTCATTAGGTAATTTGGTTTGTTCAATCATTACAACTTTATTATTTTTCCATTCTACTGTACGTAAACCAGTAATATTTTCCATATTTACTTAAAAATTAAGCTTTTTAAAAATCAATAGAAAAATTAGTGTAGATAGATATTTTATTGAATAGAAAAATCAGAAATATTGAATATTAAAACTCTAAAAAAAATTGATTCAAATTCAATGTATGAAGTATATGATAAATGGCCAGAAATAGCAAAAAAGTCCTATAATTCAGATATTCAAGTAGCAGAATTCAAAGATATTGATCATATTGTGTTTGTAGGAATGGGTGGTTCAGGAGCAATGGGGGATATATTTTCATCAATACTTTCAAAAACTAATACACATGTGTCAGTTGTAAAAGGATACGTATTGCCGAAAACCATAGATAAAAATTCTTTAGTAATTTTTACAAGTGTTTCAGGAAATACAGTAGAAACACTATCCGCAATAAAAGAAATTAAAAAATATGATTGTAATACAATTTCATTTTCTTCTGGAGGATTATTAGAAAAATATTGTAAAAAAAATAATTTTGAACATAGAAGAATTATTAAAAATCATTCACCAAGAGCGTCATTCATTACATATCTTTATTCAATGATAAAAATTCTTGAAGATATAGTACCCATTAAAAAAAATCAAGTTACTAATTCAATTAAAGAATTAAAAATATTGAATGAAAAAATTTCATCAAAAAATTTAACAGATAAAAATCCTGCAATTAAAATTGCAAAAGAAATTTCAGGAATTCCTTTAATATATTATCCATGGGGGTTACAAGCATCAGCTATAAGATTTAAAAATTCATTACAAGAAAATACAAAAATGCATGCTATTGTAGAAGATGTAGTTGAAGCTTCACATAATGGTGTAGTTGCATGGGAAAAAAAATCAGAAATATTTCCAATAATATTAAAAGGACATGATGATTATATTAAAACTAAAGAAAGATGGGAAATTATTAAAACATATTTTGAAAATAATGGAATAAAATATGGAGAAATTTCATCCATCAAAGGAGATATTTTATCTAAATTAATTTATTTAGTCTATCTGTTAGATTATACTTCAATTTACAAGGCGGTATTAAATAAAATTGATCCTACACCTGTAAAATCAATAGATTACATTAAATCTCAACTAAAATGACTGAGTTTTAATTCTACAACTTTAAAAGGCTAAAAAGAAAATCACAGTTATGAAAATTATAATAGGAATTCCAGCTTTTAATGAAGGCAAAAATATAGCTTCAATTTTATTAAAATTAAAAAAAATATCTAAAGATATTATTGTATGTAATGATGGTTCTACAGATTTAACTGGAAATATTGCAGAAGAACTAGGTGCAAATGTTATTCATCATAAAAAAAATTTAGGGTATGGAGCTGGAATTAGATCAATTTTTTTAAAAGCACAAGAAATGAATGCAGATATTTTAATAACATTTGATGCGGATGGACAACATAGAGTTGAAGATATTAACTCAGTTCTTAAACCCATAATAAATAATGAAGCAGATATGATAATTGGTTCAAGATTTTTAGATAAAAATAATGAAATACCGAAATACAGGGAAATAGGAATTAAAGCAATTACTTCCATAACAAATTCATCAATTGGAAAAAAATTATCAGATTCACAAAGTGGGTTTAGAGGGTATAATAAAAAAATTTTAGATAGTATTGTTCCATCTGACTCTGGAATGGGTGTTTCAACAGAAATTTTAATTAAAGCAGCAAAAAAAAAATTTAAAATAATTGAAGTCCCCATAGTAGTATCATATGAGGGTGATACCTCAACACATAATCCAGTATCTCACGGAGCATCTGTAATTCTAAGTACGATGAAATTTACATCAATTGAAAGACCATTAACATTTTATGGTATACCAGGAATTACTTTATTTTCAATAGGATTATTTTTCATAGTTTGGACATTACAGATTTTTTCTGAAACAAGGCAAATAATTACCAATATCACGTTAATTGGTACAGGAAGTATAATGGTAGGTATTTTATTATTAATGACTGGAATCATATTATATACAATAGTAAATGTAGTAAGAGAGAAAAGAAATTAAATAATTAATTTAAAAGAAATAGATGATGATAATTGAATGAAAAAGTACAAAGAGAAATTTTTAATTTATTAGTAAAAAAGGGTGTAAAAAATTTTGTAGGTGTACCAGATTCAACTTTAAAATATTTTATTGATGAAGGGTTAAAAAAAGAAAAAATTTTGATTACAACAAGGGAAGAAGAAGCAATTGGTATTGCAACAGGAATGAGTTTAGTAGGAGAAAAATCTTTAGTATTTATGCAAAATGCAGGATTTGCTAATTCATTAAGTACAATCACTTCTCTAGTTCAGTTGTATCAAATCCCAATGATTTTATTAATAGGATGGAGAGGGTTTTTAAAAAATGATGCACCAGAACATGAAAAAATTGGGAAAATTCAACCAGAATTAATCAAAATAATAGGATTAGAATCAAGAATAATAGATGAAAAAAATATGGAAAAAAATTGTAATTGGGCTATAAACAAATTAAAAAAAGAAAAAACAGTAGGGCTAATCATAAAGAGAGATTTCCTTGATTAGAAAAGAAGCTGTTCAATTAATTGCTAAGGAAATTGGAAATCAACCAATTATTTCAGCAAATGGGTTTATGAGTAGAGACCTTTATGAAACAAATGAGAAAAAAAGTAATTTCTATATGATTGGATCTATGGGTTTGGCTTCATCCATTGGATTAGGTGTTGCATTAAAAAAACCAAAGAAAAAAATTCACATTTTTGATGGAGATGGAAATATACTAATGAATTTAGGTTCATTAGTGACCATAGGATCACTAAAACCAAAAAATCTTATTCATTTTATTTTTGATAATAATTCACATGAGTCTACGGGAGGACAGCCATGTAATTCTAGTCAAATAGAATTAAAAAAAATTGCAGATGCTACAAAATTTAAAACATATAAAATAACAAATAAAAATGAAATAAAAAAAATTATGTTAAAAATTAAAAAAGAAACTGGACCAATTTTAGTTATGGTTAAAATTAACAATAGTAAGACAAAAAGTATACGAGTAGACATTACTCCACCAAATATTAAAACTAGGTTTATGAAATCATTAAAATGAATGCAATTATCATAGCTGCAGGTTCAGGTAAAAGAATTAGCAAAGATGTTAAAAATATACCAAAATCAATGGTTAAAGTTAATGGAAAACCAATAATAGAATATCAATTTGATGTTCTTAAAAAAAATGGAATAAATAATATTTATGTAATTACAGGGCCATTTAGTAAAGAATTTAATTTAAAAAATGTAAAATATTTAAAAGATGTAAATTATTCAAAACATGATATTTTAGGAAGTTTAATGGAAGCAGAAAAATTTCTAAAAGATGATGTACTAGTATTATATTCAGATATTATTTTTGATTCAAAAATAATTAAACAAATTTTAAAATCAAAAAAAGATATTTCTATAGCTATAGATATGAATTGGGAAAAAATGTATGAAAACAGATCAGAGCACCCAAAAACAGAAGCAGAAAATGTTAAAATAAAAAATAAAAATAAAGTAATTAGAATTAAAAAAAATATATCAAATGTAAAAAAAGATGTGGGTGAATTTTTAGGAATTATAAAATTTACATCAGTAGGAGCTAAATCATTTAGAAAACAATATAAAAAAATAATAAAAGAAGATACAAAAATTTTTCATGAAGCACCATCTGTATCAAAAGGGTATCTTACAGATATGATTCAAGAATTAATTGATTCTAAAATTAATATTGAACCAATTTTTATTTCAGGAAAATGGTGTGAAATTGATACTATGCAAGACTTAAAAAAAGCTGAAAAAATATTTAAAAATTAATCTCTTGTAGATATTAAATTTTTTAATTCAGTCCATAAAATATCTTCCATAGAATTTCCAGTATTAATTAGATTTTTATTTTCATTTGGATCTAATTTTATATCATAAAGTTCTTTTGAACCATCATATTCATTGAAAATTAATTTCCAATTAGAAGTTCTAATGGATTTGACATTAGGTTCTTGAGGTGGTTCCTTTTGATCTAAAGGGTTTCCAGTTTCAGAAAAAGCATAAAGTTCATCAATAGATTTACCTTCAATTAGGGGTAGTAAAGATACACCATCTAAATTACTATAAGACTCATCTAAAGGAAAATCTAATATTTCTAAAATAGTAGGCATAAAATCAACTGTTCTAATTTGTTGCTCAATTTTTCTTTTTTCATAATTAGGTACTAGAAAATATGAAAATGTTCTAAGTGTATAATCATAACAAAAAGCACCATATGCCCTTTCTCCAATTTTTTCACCCATACTAATTCCATGATCAGACATAACTAAAATTATAGAATTCTTATCTAAATTTAATTGATATATTTTTTCTAAAATATTGTTTAAATATATTTTAGCTTCATCAAATAATTTGTCATAACGTAATTCATTTTCATTTTTATTTGAAAAAAATTCTTTACTAAAATTATCATATACTTTAAGAACATTATTCATAATACCAGTATGTATTTTACTATAGTGCAAATAAAGAAAAAAATTTTTTTGATTTAAATTTTTTTGATACATTTCATCTAACAAATTTTTATGTCGTTTAACTAAATTATCATTTTGTTCATCGTGAATTATGTAATCATTAAATCCTTGACGTGGAACAACTAATTCATTAATTAAATCTGCAGATGTATAATAATTTTTTTCTTGTAAATATTCAGTAAGTGTTTTGAATTTATTTTTTTTAAATTTAAAAGTAGACCAGTAACTATTAGTTCCAGTTCTTGAGCCATAGGATCCACTAAAAACTGCATGCATTGATGCAATTGTATGAGGTCCATAAGTTATAGAATTTGAAAAAAATATAGATTTTGATTCTAATTTTTTAAAAGTAGTAGAATCTTTAACTTTATCAAATCTTCCACCATCTATCATGATAATTATAACATTTTTTTGATTCATAATTAACGAAGAAATTTTTGTAACTAATTTTTTCCCTCTACATTAAACCAAGACATTGTTTCTGAAATAGCTCTTTTTGCATTATTTTTTCCAACAATGGATAATTCTCTTTGTGAATCTCCAGCTATTTTACCTCCAATTCGTAAAACCAAGAGTTTTCCTTTTCCTCTAAAATTATGTTTTACAAATGGTTTTAAGTATAGAGAATCATCAACATTAATAATTTCATGATATTTACTATTATCAGATTTCCAGTTTAATGTAATTGGAGTATCTCCAATATTATACACATATTGATGTAAACCAGATTCTAAATCTAATTGATCATCATTAGAATTAAAAGTATGAATTTCAAATGCTTTGGAAAATGAAAGTGCTGTTGTGGAAGCTAATTCATAGAATTTGTACGCTTTAGTATCAAATGGGTAAAACCAACTTTTTTCTTGTTCAGAATGTCTAACAATTACTTTATCTTCAGTTCTATCATTTGGAAGTAGATCTCTAACATTAATTGTTAATGACATTGCTATTTTTTCAAGTTCATTAATAGTAGGAATTTTTGTGGCATTTTCAAAATTTAAAAATTCATTAATAGGTATTGAAGTTCTTTTAGAAATTTCCTCTAAAGAAAGATTAGCAATTTCTCTATGATATTTTAATAATGAAGCACTTGCTGTTTTATTTGATGAAAAATCAAGTGCAAAATTAGATCCTAATTCTACAGATAATCCAGATAATTCTTGTTGAATATCACCAGTTAATTTTCCACCATAAGTTAATGCTAAGATTAATCCATTTTTTTTAGCTCCTTTTCTTGTAGTAAATGTATGTGGAGTGAAAGGTGTAATGTACATAGAATCTCCAGTGTTCATAACTGCAACTTTTTTATCTCCATCTGAATCAATGTAGTAAAAATTTACTTCACCAATAAAATATGTAAATTGATGCATAAAATGTCCATTATTCCATTGTACAGCAGGATTTGAAGGATCATTATTATCAACCGTGCATAATTCAACTATCCATTCAGGTCTAAATGGAGCTACTGAACTCATTGCAGTGTCTCTGTATTCATAAAATGGTTTTCCAGCTCGTTCCATAATTCTAGCAGATTTTTTAGATTCTTCTGCTCGCATAATTTTTACACCTAATGGACAATCATCAGGTATTACATAGAAATCTCTAGTATTAACAGGCCAAATTTTAATGGCTTTATTAATTAAATCTGAACTAAGAGGTTTTCTACCCTCAATTATTGCATTAATTTCATCAATAGAAATTTGTAGTTCATTTGATGCATCTATTGGTCTTCTTTTAATATCATTTAAAATTCCTAAAAAATTTTTTCCAGATTTAATTAATTCTTTATTTACTAAAACAGGTTCTTTTTCCATATAACTGAATACAAATTACTTCTAATTAATTATATGTTAATTATTAAAAAATTATTTAAAAATTGAAATCAAGACTTCCTAATTATAATATTTAAAGATATCCTAATTTACGTAGATTTTCTCTCACAATTTTATCTTTCTCATCATCGACGTTATCAGAATTTGAAGTATGTCTAATTCTTAACAATATTTCTTCCATTTCTTTAACAATATTTGGTTGTTGATAAATAATATTTTTCTCTTCAAGTGGATCATTTTTTAAATTATATAATTCATAAATAATTTTTAAATTTTCAATATCTCGAATAAATTTATAATTAGAAGTTCTCACACCAATTGACTTAGTAAATTCTTCTTTAACATTTGGAGGGTTTTCTATAATTGTAGGAAGTTCTGGATAATCTTTTCCCAATATTAGCGGTAAAAGACTTTTTCCATCTATTACATTTTTTAATTCTAAAGAAATAAGTTCTAAAACAGTAGGAAAAATATCCACATGTCTAACTTGTTGAGAAATTATTTTATTATCAGTAATATTAAATCCTGAAAAAATTAATGGTATACGTAATAAATCATCAAAAGAATGATGTCCTGTACCCATTCGAGATCCCAATAATATACGTTTTTCATAAATAGTTAATTCAACATCATCAATTTTAGAAGATTTAATTTTTTCTCTTGTGTTTCTTAAAAAATTACCTAATTTTTTTTTAACTGGGTATAAATTTTCAGGAACTTTATTTCCTAATTTCCATAAATTTGCTTCAGCAACACTAGATTCTAAATTAATAATTTTTTTACCATTATTAATAATTGGTATATATTCACCATGATCAGATGTTAAAATTACTAAAGTATTTTCTAAATCTATTTTTTTAAGAATTTTTCCTATCCAATCATCAATAGCAGAAATCTGTTTCTCATAATTACTCAGTCCATATTTTTCATGATCAAAATTCTCTTGGACTTTAATTGGATAATGTAAATCATTCAAATGAATATAAAAAAACCAAGGTTCGTGAAAATCTTTTGAAGATAATTTTGTAAGAATCTGATCACCTAATCCATCAAATAAACTAAAATAATTATTATATCCCATATTTGGATTTTCAAAATCACAAATTAGACCAAAATCAGAAGCAATTTCAGGTGCAGTTGCAAAAACCGAATATCCATTTTCTTTAAAAATTTTTATAAAATTAGGTATGCTACTATCAAGAATAGTGAAGTTACTTCCACTCATTCCCATGTTTGATGGAAACAATCCTGTAAAAATACTACTCATTGCAATTCCAGTAGATGCAACTGAACTAATTGCTTGTTCAAAATAGACTCCAGATTTTCTTAAATTATCTATATGTGGAGTGATTGAAGTTTTTTTATCTCCATAACATTTATCAGATCTTAGACTATCAATTACAAGAAATAAAATATTTGGTTTCATCATAATCTAAAATTAATTCTACTAATATTAGATTTTTATCTTAACATATTCAGATAAATCTTCTTTTGCTTTACAAATTTCACAGTATTGATTCCATTTTTCATCATGATTCCATTGTTCTAATCCTGTCTGATTATATCTTTGATGAGCCATTTCAAGCATTCTTCCTGTTTCATGTTTATACATGAATCTTTTTAATGCAATGAGTTCAGGTATTGTGAAGTATTTACTAATAGTTCCAGTGTATAGAGTTGCATCTCCACATTCAGTCATAAATTTGTCAACCGCATCTAATTCCCATTTTTTGACAGTGGATTTATCAACATTCAATTTTTCAACATAATTTAATTTTTCATTATATTGTGCTAACAAAAATCTTTTATTATTATAATAAATTGGACTACCAACATATGGCGTACAAATAAATGGATCAATTTCGATATTATTTTGAATCCAAAAATCAACTGTTTCCATTAAATCATTAATGTTTTCATGTTCATTTCCAATCATAAAAGTAGTTAATGGTCTCATTTGAACTTCCCTAATTGTATCAATAGTAATTTGGAGATGTTTTCGCGTTTGTCCTTTTTGAATATCCTCTTTCAATACTTTATCAGATGCAGATTCAAAACCAAATGAAATGTAAGTGCAGCCTGCATCCTTCATAGTTTGTAAAAGTGTAGGTTGTGTTGCAACACTTGGGGCATCACCTAATGTTCCCCATTTTACTGATTCATTTAATCCTTGATCAATATACAAATTACAAAATTCTTCAGTCCATTTTCTGTTACTAGTCATATTCTCATCTAAAACTGAAACAAAATCAACATCATATTTTTCATGTAATAGTTTTATGTTATCTACAGCATATTTTGCAGTTGGCCATCTAGCAGGTAGTTGAAAAGTATCATTTGCTTTATCAGATAATCGAACTAATTTTTCTCCTTTTTTTCTATCACCTTCACCATAGATATTTTGCAAGTCAATTCTTGACATTCCATTATGTGAACAAAATGTACAACCTCTTGGACATCCTCTTTCCCAAACTGCCGTTGCTCTTCTTTTTGCATTAAATGCCTCAACTGAATATGGATATGATGAATATTTGAAATAAACATCTAATTCATACAAATCATATGCGGGATATGGTACAGTATCTAAATTAGGAATTAGTGCACGAGGTTCGGTGTATTTAGGTAATCCATTATCATTTATACATAATCCTTTAATTTTTTCAAAATCATTATCTCCGTCGTTAACAGTATCATAAATTTCTGAAAATGTTTCTTCACCTTCTCCAATACCTATCAAATCAATTTGGGGGATCAATTGTAAGATTTCATCAGGATTATAAGTTGCAAACCCACCACCAGCAACTAAAATTGAATCTGGAGATATTTTTTTAATAATTGGAATTAATTCTTTAATTCGTCTATACATAGTAGTTAATCCACTAATTCCAACAATATCCCATTTTTCAGAGGAAATATCTTTTTTTATTTGTTCTAATGGAACATAATCACCACCATAATTCATTCGAATTGCATTAAGATCAAGTATTGCAACTTGGCCTCCTTTTTGTTCAACAATAGAAGCAAAAATTCCAGCCCAAAATGGAAAGTCAAATGGTTTATCATCTAATCGAACTTCAGGCTGTACCAGTAGAACTTTCATAATCATTCTGATATAATGTAAATTATAAACTTAGATGGTAGTGTAATGAAATAATTTGTTAAAATTTAGACAAGAATTCTGTGAAATTTAAACATGTTATACGTTTACCGAATAAGGAACCGCCCTCAGTTGAATTAATAGTAGATATATTTTCAGGGGATCTTAAAATGAATTCTTTTAATGTTGAGCTATAATATTCAAAAATTGGATCTAGTATGCAATTAGTTTTAAAGTATGGATTAAATATTTTTGGAAAAAGTTTTTGAAAATTTTCTTCATTAGATTTAATTTCTGAAATATCACCAACATTACCATGAGATAAAATTAGATCTTTTGGATCATCTTCTTCCCATCCATGATTCATACCAATTAAACAGATTGTTTTAGATTTTAGAATTTTCCAACCAATGAACCATCCAGATGTTCCAACATTTCCACCAGTTTGAATTGCAGGTAATTTATGAACAGGATTTTTTGATCTAATCATTAATGCAGAAATATAATTAAAAGATTTTTGACCTTCAGCATAATCAAATAATGTATGAATCCAATTAATTTTAATTCCAGCATTTCGAGCTTTATTTACCGTAGCTGGAAAAGTTAGTACAGAAAAAATTCCATTTATTAAATGACCAAATTCTTTTACAATTTCATCATCGTAATATTTTTGAATTTCTTCATATGCATCAATAGTTATAACAAAAAAATTTGGGAATTTTTTAGGGGTAACTCCAGCTTTTAATGCAGGAATTAAAGAACGGTCTGTACAAATAATTGCTCCACGATAATTGCTTTTTGCTAATTTTTCTAAATGATTATGTTTTTTCAAAGAAGGTCCAGCACCTATAATAATTGCAAAATCATTTTTTCCAGAATAATTTAAAACAATATCTTTTGCAGATGATTCATTTTGAATATTATCTAAATTTATAGTGAAATTTTGTACCCATTGATCAAAATCATTTTTGTAAAAAAAATTTTCTACACTTTTATCTCGTGATGATTTTATATCAGAAAAATGATCTATAAACCACTCATCCCAGTTTTTATTCTCAAATCCAGACTCCTTTTTTGCTTTTAATAATTTTTTTAATGTACTTTGTAATATAGAAAATTCATTATCAATAGACATTTTTTATTTATTAAATTTCATCCAATCCTAATTCATCTTGTTTTTTCTTAAAATTTCTAAATACCATAAAGGAACCTGCAGCACCAGTTTTTACAATATAATTTTCAAATTCTTCATCAGTAATATCTTTTTTTTCTTCAGTAGGCAATTCTTTACTTTCAATTTCGTCATCATCATTGTTAATTTTAAAATTAGCTTTCATAATCTTGTTATCAAATATTTCTATTTAAAGTAAATGTCAAAAATACTATCGTTTACTAACTAATTTTGATTTAGATCTATATGTCCAAACATTCATACCTTTTTTAACAAATTCTTCGTCAGTAATATCTTTTTTTTCTTCAGTAGGCAATTCTTTACTTTCAATTTCGTCATCATCATTGTTAATTTTAAAATTAGCTTTCATAATCTTGTTATCAAATATTTCTA
>Ga0209035_10000854_pt1 | contig 12142 bp, 6 predicted proteins | sample MarorgKNORR_S2LV_6_FD_188220 | JGI IMG/M metagenome (GOLD analysis project Ga0209035, IMG submission 188220) | Marine microbial communities from the Southern Atlantic Ocean, analyzing organic carbon cycling - AAIW_A/KNORR_S2/LV (SPAdes) (version 2) | ecosystem: Environmental > Aquatic > Marine >...
CGTTAGGTAGCGTTACATGAACCGCCTTATTCTCTCGGTCGACACGCCACTTCATTTTGGCGCGCTCGTCGTAGGGGGCCGTAAAGTAGCCAATATTCTCAGCTGCGAAATCGGGGGACAAGCCAGTGACAAACACGGCAGAACAAAGAACCTTCGCGAATCCGGCCGCATGATGCTCGAGTGCATTTCCCGGTGGTGGAACGGATATTGTCTTTAGTTCCAAGGATGCCGCGCGGGCAATCAGCGCACGTTTCTGATCATCCGCTGAGTCCTGCGCGTTTGCTAACGCAGAAACGAAAATGAAGGCCAGAATCAAAGAGTAGGTTCTTAACATTTCTCAATCCTTTAGATCTACAACGGAAGTAATTTATCATACACTACGGGACCCTTTAGCTTATCCGATTCCAGCCCCGATTGGATACCAGCGCCCCGCTTCATATGTACCCAGCTAGATACGAAGCACCGACTAACAAAACACTTCGTGTTGTGATTTGGTAAGCTGGACGAAGGTGGCCTCGATGAGGTCAATGCAAGGTTTGAAAGAGAACTTCCTCGATAATCGTTCGCAGAGGATAATTATCCACCTTTGTTCTCGCGACAATCTCATCAATCACGATCGAGTCATGCGGGCCGAGTTCACGGGCCACCGTAAACCGAAATAAGTGCGAAACGAAGGCTCTGGCGAATCGGTCATTCTCGTTTACAAGAGATTCTTTAAATTGGACAACGTCAGAAAACTCATGTGTTCGCATCAACTTTCCGGTGGCATCGATATCACGCCCGTTTGCATATTTTTCCCGCCAGCGCCCGGTGATGTCATAATTCTCGAGAGCAAATCCCAGGGGATCGAGCTTAGAATGACAGCCAGCACATGAAACATTTTCGCGGTGGGCAGCAAAACGTTCTCTTACGGTCAGATTCTTCGGACCTGAGTCTTCGTTAAGTGGAGGGATGTCGTTTGGCGGTGGTGAGGGTGGATCATTGAAAATAACTTCAATAATCCAAACTCCACGGGCGACGGGATGAGTACGTTCTGGTCCGGATGTCATGCTCAACATGGCAGCATTAGTGATTACTCCCCCAAATCTCGGATCGGTGATAGGAACGCGAGTGAACACCTGAGATCGCAACTGATTACGTATTTGCTGATCGTATTCTCGCTGTACCTCTGCACGATGCACTTTCACGCTTTTCGGTTTGGGAAGCTGATTAAGCGTTTCTCGGGCGGGCTGTATCAGACGCGTCAACTGATCCTTCTTAATCTGCAATTCTCTCCGCACTTCCTTTAGTTCAGGTGCAATCGCAAGATAATACGTTGCGAGAGTTTTCTGTTCTTCTTTATTTCTCTCGGTCCCAGCAAGATTCAATGCAGCTACTATCTTAGGTGGTAACGGTATAGGGTTCGCTTTAAAGTAAAATGCGTAACCACAACCTCCGTTGGAAACCTTAAACAATAACTTGTTTTCTCCGGCAGCAAGTTCTAATCGGATTTTGTTCTGGTCGGGAGCAACTCCCCGCACCATATTCTGCTGGCCTACTAGGACTCCATTCAACCAGAGCTTAAAGCTATCATCCGATCCAAGCGAAACCTCCAGCGACCGGGCTGTATTGGTCTTCAATGTGCGGTAAAGATAGGTGCTACAATTTGCTCCGGTTAACATATGTATTTTCGCATCTGTTAAGTCTTCTGCAAGTTCCCATTTCAACTCACCATACTGCTTGTCTAAATCCACAGCGGATTCATCGACAAAGGATTTGTTTTGAGCCTGATCGAGGCTTGCAGCACTAAAAGGGCCGATTCGATACCAGTCTGACAATATAACTTCTCCTGCCATCTGCTCCATTTGGGTTTGTTCCCATGCAGCCTGACCTTTCGTAAGATCCACTTCTACCAGTTCCTTTCCAACTGGATCAATCATTGATAATTCGACCTTTTTGAGTTCTTCGAGAAGTTCGTCAACTACCGCCTGTTTCTCCGCGATTGCTTTATTTCTTACCCCGTTCTCTTTGTTGATAGCAATTTCATTAACTGGGGGCGGTGCTAGTTGATCTTCATACCATCTTTTCAGGAATGGGCTACGATAACTAAAGGAAGGAGAAATAAATTCACGCACGGAACGATTTTCCACGTAAATAGCATCAAACAACAACAATGGTTCAAGCACCATCTGAACGGTAGCGGGATAATTTCGATCTAAGCTGAAATAACGGTTAATGGCTGGGTCAGGAGTAACAGCCATTAGCGTCTCTAGCTGCATCCATTGAACTGGAAAACTATCCATAAAGCGTTCAATTTTGGGATCCTGCATCATGCGCGCGATTGTCTGCCGGAGGACTTTTTCATCGGAAAGTTGTCCCTGCGCGGCCAATCCCAGTAGCATGTCATCTGGGCAACTTCCCCAGAGGGTGTACGACAATCTTGACGCCACTTCGAATTGCCGTTCCCCAGTTTCAACCGACCATGTTCGATAGAAAAACTTCGGGGAAGATAAAATCGCTGAAACAACTTTTTTCATGCTGTCTGTGAGGCTAAGTCCTCGAGTCATATGTCCAACGGCATAGGACGTATATCGGCCAAGGGTATCGGCATCTACGGGGCGGCGGAACGCCCGAGGTAGGAAAAGACTGAGTCGCTGTCTTACCTCGTCCTCTAAATTGTCCTGTTTAGTATTTTCCGAGAGCAGTTCCTCCCAGACACCGACGTTATCGGGATTAAAATCAGGACTTTCTACAATAGACACACTTAGGCGAAGAAACGCGTCGAGCAACAACGGTGATATTGTGAGTTTATCCGCCTGATTATCAAATCCATGACTTGCTCGTGAATCCTTCGGAAATGGGTTAACATTTCTCAATCCGAGATGCGGGCGCAAAGCCAATGATTCCGCACGGACACTATCAGGCACGGCGGTTACATTGCCGCTGAGATAAGAATCGTATCGTGTCATCAGCTTCTCTGGCAACGCAAAAACATCTATTTTAAGACCCAGCAGATCTCTGACGGTATTGTTGTACTGAAAGCGGTTTAGCCGTGTCATTCCCGACGTTGATATAGTTTTCTGGAAGTCAATCGTTCGTAGCACGTCCTTCAGGTTTTCGATGAGTTCAATTCGAGTCTGCTCATCAAGTGGGGACTCACCTTCCGGCGGCATGGTCTTGTCTGACAGTGCATTGATGACACGATCTATCAGATCCGCATCTTCGCGTAATTGCCGCACGTTACGAATCACCTTGAAATTGATGTCCGCTTTTACTTCAAACTCACCATGGCATCCGACACAGTTATGTTTAATTAAAGAGAGAGCCAGTTTACCGGAATTCGCATTCGCACGCGGTGCGAATGCGAAGCCGAACAGTAGTACAATCGTTATGCACTTCGTTTTCCGGAACACTAAGTAATTCCTTCCTGATAAGACCTCGTAAATGACTGGCGCGCATGCCGAAGGGTTGCGCTGATAAACCTGCTGTTTCTAAAATACCGAATTAAGTCCACAATTCTGAAATGGTTCCGGTGCTATCAGCATAGCTGTCAATTCCCAATCCCATCATCTGTGCGAAACTCAGCCAGAGATTTGAATTCAACGTACCGCTTTTTACTTTAAGGAACCTCCCCTGTTTCATCTGGTTCTGTGCGTGTCCAGCAACAATCATCGGCAAGTCATAGTATTGATGAGTAGATCCGTCCCCCAGTCCTGCTCCGTAAGCAACGATTGAGTTGTCCAACATTGTTGAACCATCTGCTTCTTTGATCTCCTTCATTCGTTGAATTACATAGGCGTATTGCTGCATGTGGAAGATATCAATTTTCTGGACCTCTTTGTAACCTTCGCCCTTCTGATTGTGCGTCATATTGTGATGCTGCACCGGTTTGTCGAACACTCCTTCATACATCAGCGTGGCATCCCAACGCTCCGGTCCAATCATAAACGTGGAAACGTTTGTAATCCCCATCTGGAAGGCGAGTAATACAAGATCAGCCTGAAGCCGGATATATTCACCTCTGGGAAGCAATTCCGTTTTGGGTCTTTCGATGTCCACATCCGCCAGCAACTTGTCCATTTTTTCGATACGTAATTCTATATCTCGAATCATGGACATAAATTCGTCAAAGGCACGTCTATCCCGCCTCCCCAGCTTTTTGGAAAGTGACTGGGCATCTGCGAGCATAAGATCGGTGACATCATAAACATGTTCGCGATAGCTATCACGGAGAAAAAGTCGGTCGTAAAGTTTTTGAGGTTCGCGAATGGAAGGTGCAAAACGTCCGGGCCCGAACCATGAAATATTATCGAATTCGACGGGCTCTTTTGGTGCTCGGAAACCATTGCAACTCACCTCGAGTGTGTTGTAGATGGTGGAGTATCCAACCGCATCCCCAATCACCTGATCAAGGCTTCTACCGTTGGGATGACGAATCCCCTGTTCTTCGGCCTGAACCGGAGAAAGACTGGTGAGATAACACGATGCGCCCTGCGCATGAACATCCTGACCATTTTTATAAGTTCTTTCCAGACCCGTGATTAGTGTGATATCATCTGTGTGTTCTTTTAGAGGCTGTAGCGTAGAGGTTAGCTCCAGAGGATAAATCCCAGAGATATTTGTTACCCGCAGATCCTGCTTGGTCTTATCTGCATTAAAACCGCCAATAAATGCAGGTAATTCCGCCTGCTCCTCACCTGGAAAAAAACAACGCCGCACAATCCCGTTGGGAATGTACATAATCAACAGTTTTTTACTTGGGCTAGCAGATTCAATCGCAGGCGAAACACCGCGCGCCAGCGAGGGCAAAAATGGCAGCATCATTACTGCCCCCTGAGCCTTCAGGAAGTCGCGGCGATTAAACTCCATAGATCTTATTCCAATGAGATATTGATCTTAAATACTTTATCTCAACCCATCGTAAACGAATTGTTGATTTGCGTCAAAACAAATTTAGTTACCGGGGATTCTGTTTGGTTGGTGTGTTGCAAGCCTTTAGCGTATCCGATTTCATCTCTGATTGGAAACCAGCGGCCTGCTTCATATGCAGTTGCCTAGATACGACACACCCCCTAACCAAGCACTTCGTGTTGTGATTTGGTAAGCTGGTGATTGTTTCAGGAACATTGGGTTATTCTATTGGTGTGATTGAACTTGTTATTGCGAATTCGCTTGAATTGATCACCGTAAAGTCTACAATCGCTGAGAGAATTAAACATTTGCTGAAAGCAGAATAGGAATAATCGTGAGCAATGACAAACGGGTTTTTATTAGCTTAGGAATCGTTGCCGGCGTTGTGGTCTCATTTCTATTAGTTTGTGGTTCTGGACTCGTGTTTGTGGTGAATACGATACAAGAAAAAAACGATTCCGAATTCGAGGCGGAAGTTCAGCGTGAAATTGACGAGTATATTGCCCAGTTCGATGCAAACCAGAACGGCATCTGGGATGGAGGCGAGGTGAGTACCGCAATAGACGAATACGGTTGGATTAAACGAACGACAGACATCAATTCCGACGGTGAAATTGACCGCAAGGAACTAGCAGCGGCAATTATGGCGTCGACGGATGCGAATGGAGATTATATCGGTCCGTGACTCGGTCAGACTAGCGAGCCTAACCTCTCATCTGTCGGTATGTGTTCATTGCTATCGCCGCTGAATCCACCATTTGCTTGATACCCCCATTTTTCCTTGCCCGGCGGCCCGGTGGTGGGGAACTATTTATGTCTAGATTAAGCGTTCATTCGCGGTACCCCAGCGTATCTATTAGAATGAAACGCTATGAAACCCTTGAGTATCACTATGAAATATCTAGCTTTTATCCTGTTGCTGATAGTGAGCGGCGGCAGCGCAGCAGAACGTCCCAACATTTTACTTATCGTTTCTGAAGATAATGGTCCGGAACTGGAATGCTATGGCGACCCGTATGTTAAAACACCCGTCCTTGATGGACTGGCGGATCGGGGTGTGCGTTTTGAGAATGCTTATGTTCCCCAAGCCGGTTGTAGCCAGTCTCGGGCCGCCTTGTTGACAGGCCTTTATCCACATCAAAACGGCCAGATTGGGTTGGCAACATGGAAGTTTCAGATGTATCGCGAGCAGACCCCAAACCTAGTTCGGCGGTTAAAAAAGGCGGGCTATCGCACCGGAATCTTGGGAAAACTACATGTCAATCCAGCAACTGCCTTTCCCTTCGACATAAAGAAGATCAGTTCTAGCAACTTCAGTCGCAATAAAATGGACAATTACGCGAAAGAGGCAGCGACCTTCTTTGAGGCAGCGGAAACTCCCTTTTTCCTGAGCGTTAATTATCCAGATGCCCACCGTCCTTTTATTGCCATGGCCAATAAATTACCCGCCAAACCACTCACCGCTGACGATGTAAAGCCACTCGCTTACATGGGACTCGACACCCCCCAGTTGCGTGCTGAAACTGCGAACTACTATAACTGCCTGAGCCGCCTTGATTCGCTCATCGGCGACCTGCTCGAGACCTTGCAGGACTCGGGCAAGGCAAACAACACGCTGGTTATCTACCTCGGCGACCACGGTGCTGACCTGCTGCGTGGCAAACGAACTTCTTACGAAGGGGGTATAAAAATTCCGCTGATTGTTTACTGGCCCGGTGAGACAAAACCGAGTCATGTGGCCCTAGAACTTGTTTCGACCCTCGACCTGATGCCAACCCTACTGGCGATTGCCGGTGCTGAACCCATTGGAAACCTTCCCGGGATATCACTTGTGCCACTGCTGCAAGGAGAGAGGCCAGCTTGGCGCCGCTATCTGTTTACCGAGTACCACACGCACTCGGCCCACAATTTCTATCCCCAGCGGACGGTTCGTGGCACCCGCTACAAGCTGGTGCAAAATCTTCAGCCCGGTCAAGAGAATCCCGGCTACAGTTTTACGCTCAATCGTTTTTTCAGCGGACTACCGGAAGTGATTGAAGCGGCCCCCGCCCTTGTCCGTGACTCCTACCAACGGATGAAGAAGCCAGCAGAATTCGAACTTTATGATTTGCAGCAGGACCCTTACGAATTCACCGATTTGGTCTCCAACGCCAGCCATGCAGCAATCTTGGAAAACCTGAAACAAGAACTAGCTCGCTGGCGAAAGCAAACCCGTGATCCACTGTTACAACCAGCCAACTTGCAACGGCTCAAGGCGGAAATTGACGCGTGCCTGATTAATGGAAGTCCGGATAAATCCTTGCTCAAGCTCACCTATCCGGACTATTTCTTGGACACACCGTGAGGGCAGCCTCTTTCCTTGCCCGCCGGCAAAACGTGTCAAATTGGGGTTTTGGATGTCCTGTTTTTTCTTTGTGGTTCTAGTTGCGTCGTTTGCCGCAATTTTTTGGTATGGCTTTGTGTCAAATAAGGCGGAAGTCATTGAGTTTTATTTTGGTGCGGTCTGAGCGACGAGGCAAACGGAATTGACGTACGAACACCCCCAGCATGTTGTCTGCCGTTGGTTCGGTAACTCGCAACTGATCGCCCAACGCCATTACCTATAGGTCACCGATGAGGATTTTGAACGGGCAGCTGGACTCGATCTGTCCACCAAACACACGGGTGAAAACCACCGGCGGAAAGTAACGCAAAAAAAACGCAGCACACGTCCGCAAGGGGCTGCAGCGAGTTGCAAATCGATTTGCCTGCGCAAAAGAAACCCCCAGTTTTACTGGGGTCTGTACACCCTGCGACCTAGTGCCACAGAGCAAAGTGGAGGATAGGGGACTCGAACCCCTGACCTTCTGGCTGCCAGCCAGACGCTCTCCCAACTGAGCTAATCCCCCGCATTGGCTAAAAGAAACGGCACTGAAAATGCCGAAACAACCTAAGAGGTGCTATCTTTTCCAAAACTCGAAATTATCAGTACTGACGGTATCTGTCAACCGCTGCACAACATCCCACTTGTAACCGTATATCTATTCATGAACCGCAAATTTTTATTTACGATCGCAAAATATTCCATATCGATTTCGATCATTGGATTTTTGCTGTACCGTGCGACCACGGGTGAAAACTCTGAGAGTTTTCGTAAGATTTGGACCCAGCGATCGCAGTGGAATGCCATGATGATGGTGCTCAGCCTGATTATTGCCTTGGGTGGATTATCACTGACTTTCGTGCGTTGGTTTTTTCTAGTCCGCGCCCTGGACATTCCGTTTAAACTCCGCGATTCATTTCGGTTAGGCTTCATTGGCTATTTTTCAAATTTCCTTTCTCTGGGAGTCCTCGGTGGAGATGCCATCAAAGCGGTCTTTATCAGTCGTGAACGTCCCGAGAAGAAACCTGAGGCCGTCTCATCGATTGTGCTAGATCGCGTCATAGGGCTTTATTCGCTCACCGTCGTATGTGCGATTGCAGCGGTTGCTGGTGCGGGGGTCGATAGCAGCAGCGGTTCGGCAAATGCGACCGTGGCGCTGAATTCCATTGCTGATATTTCACTGGTTACTTCGATATCCGCAGGACTCGTGGCAATCGCGTTAATTCTTGCTCCGGCACTTACCGGAGAATCGATGCAACAGCGTATGTCACGATTACCTGTGGTTGGCGCGATCCTGCAAAAATTGCTACGTGCTGTGAATATTTATCGAGGTCGCCCGTTGATGTTGTTGTCATTAACCGCTTTGACGATCGTGATTCACTGTCTGTTTGCCGCTAGCGTATTTGCTATGGCCGTTGGACTAAATGTCGAGTGCCCAACTTTTGTACAGCACTTGGTCATCTCGCCAGTGTCTAACCTCGCCGGATCGATTCCCCTGCCCGGTGGCATCGGTGCTTTTGAAATCATGTTTGAAGAGTTATATGTGCGGGCTGGAATGCCAGTCGGAAATGGCTTGGCCATTGCGCTGTGCTTTCGCATCGTTACAATCTTACTGGCGATGATTGGTGTGGTTTACTATTTACGTAGCAAACGCGAGTTAGAACAGCTCGGCTAATAGACATCAACACCCCACGAAGCGTGCGCGGCGACAACTAGCGAATGATTTTACCGCCGTCACTGACCACGGCGGGAGCCTGTGGATTGGTGTCAACGAGGTCGTTGTTTTTCAATGTAGTGACGCTGTGCCCTTCGGTTCGCAGTTGAGCGGCACCATTGTTACCGAGCAAGCAAGCTTCAATCTGAACTCGCGATGCACCGCCGACGCTGATCCCGCTGCGACCGTTTCCTCGTGATGTTAGTTCGAGTAATTGAGCGCCAAATACATTGTCGTGGACGTTGATTCCGTCGAGTTGAAAACCTTGGACGATTAAGTCTTCAATCACGACGTGTTGGCAGTTGACGAGCGTAATTCCAACTTGCGCGTGTGTATAGCTGACATCAAATGCATCGGGCAGTCGACCATCGGCCGCTTTAAAGTAGACTTTGCGTTTGAACAAACACCATTGCAGATCTTCAAGCGGTGGAGGTTTAGTCGCATCGGCAGGTATATCGATTTGAGTAGCGGGTCGATTGTCTATGTACAGGATAAAGAAAGATGTTCGCGGTGGTTTGAATTCATAGGTATGGTCTCCGACGGCAGTCCATTGGTCGTACGTTATTGTTTTACGACCATCCAATGTCGCGCCGTTACCGATGATGCGAAAACTCTTACCGACCAAGCCGCTGTTACGACCATTTTGTATGGAAATACTTTCTTGATAGGGGACACCAGTATTGGTGATATGAATGGAGTCACCTTTCTTGGCGACTTGAAGAGCTCTGCCTATGGTACGCACCGGCCCCTGCTTGCCTCCTACCGATATTGCTGACAGCCCCGAATGACTGTTGCTGCCACTATCATTGTTTACAAATAAATCACGTGCTGTTGCTCGGTTCGATACTGCGTTGCCAAGGATGCTCGTCAAAATGAATGAGGCAATCAATACTTGAGGCCAGCGTTGTGGCAAGTGAATCATGAATCGGAAACCTTTGTTGCGCAGTGCAAACGTAAACTAAACAGCAAGTAGTAAATGTGCAGCAGATTGTCAGAAAAGCTGACGGCTACGTCAAGAAGAGAATGGTATTTGGCGTCTTAAAATATACCCAAGCGACAACGAATTATTGATTCGGGTTGTCGTTTGTTTTCGGCAAAATCAATCCGGGGTTCTTTGGTTTTGGAGCTTCTTTTTGTGCCGGTACAACAGGTTGCCCAAGCGTACCAGGCGGGTTCGTCTCGCTCGGAAGACCAGGTAGCCCCGGAATGTTGAGGTTGTTAAGGTCCAACGGTGTATTGTCTTGTGGCAAAGTCTGAGCGGTGACCATGCTGCTGTTGAGATAAAGTTTGTTGGCCGAGTAGCGTTGGTAACGTAGATCAAGTTCCGTGCGAAAGTCGGCATAGGACTGCTTCACTTCATCTGGATTTCGATTTTGGTAGACCGCTAGTTGGCTGATATAGGCCTCGAGCGTCGATATGGCATCAACGAGAATGTTTCTAGCGTCGACAAAATCTCCTTGCAAAGCACGAGCGGCTGCAAGTGTAGATTTGAGTTGTGTTGCTTGTAGTGCATCGATTTCATTATTCAATGCGGACGTTACGATTTCCTCAGCGCGACGTGCGTCTTGCACTTGGGGATCCGGCGACATTGCCAAAAACGTCGCTAGAAATAGCATTGATTCAATGTCATCAGGATGCGAGCTTAGATAGTCTTCACCGATTGGTGGGTTAACAGTAACACGGACGACGTTTTCCAGGTGATTAATGGCGTTGAGGATGTCGTGGTCGCGATAGAAGTTAATGTTGGCTAAGGTCTTGTGGGCTTCCCAATGGTTGTTATTGATCAGCGTTGTCTTGAACAGCAGGGCCTTAGAATCTTCGGTATATCGTTGAACGGTCGCCTGATTATCTATAATTCCTTCTTCGGATTGGATTTGCAGACTGCTCTGCAGCATATTGGCTAGATCGAAATGCGCAGTGGCGTAATCGGGTTGGATGACGATGGCGTGTTTCATGAAGGCGATGGCATCGTCGTGGTGTCCGATGCTAAAGAGTGCTTTGGCGGTATCGGTATAGGCGACGGCTTCGATTTGAGCGAGATTGTGGTTTCGCAGTACATGACAACGTGCGGACAGCGCCGGGCCAATATCATCAATAATATTGTCCACTGGTGACACGTGATCGCGAATTTGATTTAGCACAGGACGGTGGAAATCGAGATAGGGGTGCGAGGAGTATTCGAGCAAGGGTTTATCGTCTAAGAGTATTTGTCCGTCGGCACACATTGCTCGTAAGTCTTTCCCGTTGGCTAGAAATCCAGCAAGAAAGACAGTCGGGTTGTTCAGTTGATGTTGTTGTCCACCCCAGTGGTTGTACGCCAGATCCTTAATGATAGTTTCATTTCGATGCAGCGCATTGCCAATGGAATCTTTGTTAAAGACGTGTGTTTGATTAACATCTTTATTGATACCAAGCAGAAGCAGTTCGGAAGTGTTGTACCACAATTGTGCATTGGGATATGTTTGCACAAACGTACGGACAACATTGCGGAATTCATTGAGTCCTAGGAATTCAATGGGTACAAATTGTGAAATGACGCCGCCGTCATTGAGGCGCTCTCGTGTTTGCTGATAGAACTCGTGGGTATAAAAATTGGCGATACCAGGTCGGAAAACCTGTCCAACTTCGATTGAAATGATGTCATATTTGGCTGAAGTATGAGCTAGATAGTTGCGGCCGTCTTCAGTAATGAGATTGATTTCGGTAGTTTGGCGTTCGACACTATTTTCAGTGAGCCATTCGCCGTTGAAGAAGCGGATTAACAGCGGGTCGAGGCCTTCTTCGATTTCAACTAGGTCAAGTTGGTCAATTTCATGCATCAAGAATCGTTTGGCCGTTTGCCCGGTACCTAGACCGACAACACAGACGTCTTTAGGGTTTCCATGCACGATCGACGGGATATGGCCGGCCATAAACTGTTGAGTTCGTTGGGAGTTACCTTGCCATTGTTTGTCGATATACAGTTCAAAGATATCGCCATTTTCGACCACGGTTAAAAACGAATTGACGCCTTCGACCATAGCAAAGTTGTTTTCATCAAGCGTCGGTATGGTGCGCCCCATCCGCAGCATGTCAAACGGAACACGCGTTCGTTCAACTATAAAACTGTTACTCGTCAAACGAATTCCGACAAACGTAATAGCGACGACTAAAATCCAACCGACTCGTTTTTGTAG
>Ga0209035_10000855_pt1 | contig 12142 bp, 10 predicted proteins | sample MarorgKNORR_S2LV_6_FD_188220 | JGI IMG/M metagenome (GOLD analysis project Ga0209035, IMG submission 188220) | Marine microbial communities from the Southern Atlantic Ocean, analyzing organic carbon cycling - AAIW_A/KNORR_S2/LV (SPAdes) (version 2) | ecosystem: Environmental > Aquatic > Marine...
ACGCAACATAGTGATCTGCCATATTTTAAAGGTTACCAAAAGTACATTCAACCTGGTACATATGGATTGCAATTACAAATAGGTAACAAGAAAATGCAGAAAAATTTAACAGTAAAAAATTATTATTAATGAAAAAACTCAAGTAATAGAGGAATAAAAGATGAATAAATTAACAAATGATAAAATCAATAAAGCAATTTTTAATATGAGAAAATATGTAGTGTTTTTTCTATCGATTATTATGTCAGTATCTGGGCAAGAATTGAGCGACCAGAAGAAAAAAGAAATTTTTGAAGTAGCTAGACTAAGCTCACAAGGACCGAATGAAGCACCAGATAGAAGGAAAGATGAAGGTAAGGGCCCTTACAAAAGGTTAGTCATTCGTGGTGGTACGATAATCGATGGTACCGGTGGTCCACCGCGAGGTCCAATTGATATTGTTATTGAAAATAATAAGATTGTCAAGGTGCAAGATGTAGGCTATCCTGGTATTCCGATTAATGAATCAAAACGACCTAAAAAAGGAGATTATGAAATTGATGCCACGGGGATGTATATATTGCCTGGTTTTGTAGACCTTCATATTCACACTGGAAATCAGTTTAAAGCTCCTGATGCGGAGTATACTTATAAATTGTGGTTGGCTCATGGCATTACCACTGTAAGAGGCGTTGCTCTTGGACCAACAGAATGGGCACTTAATGAAAAGAAAAGAAGCGCAAAAAATGAAATTGTTGCACCACGAATTTATGTTTATGATCGGCCTGGAAATGGAGCAGACTGGAAAGGCGGGCCTATCAATGATCCAGAAACAGCTAAGAAATGGGTAAGGTATGCAAAGAAAAAAGGAATCGACGGATTAAAGCTGACATCTCCTAGACCTAAAATTATGAAAGCCCTTTTAGAAGAGGCTAATGCCAATAAAATGGGTTCTGTAGCGCATCTTGAACAGAAAGGGGTTGCTGAAATGAATTTAATTGATGCCGCCCGCCTAGGGCTGAAAAATCAGACTCACTTTTATGGTCTTTTTGAAGCACTGTATAAAAATAATGATGTACAACCTTGGCCTTATGACATGAATTATAATAATGAACAGCATCGTTTTGGTCAAGTGGCTAGACAGTGGAATTTAATTCACGAAAGAGGTTCTCCTGAATGGAAAGCCCTTATTGAAGAATTATTAGAATATAATTTCATTATTGATCCAACCATGACTGCATATATTGCTACTCGTGATGTGATGCGTGCCCAAACTGCCGTATGGCATGAAAAATATACTCTTCCGTCACTTTGGAATTATTATATACCGAGCAGATATAACCATGGGGCTTATTATTTTGATTGGACCACGGCAGATGAAGTAGCTTGGAAAAACTTTTACCGTGTATGGATGTCTTTTTTAAATGATTATAAAAATGCAGGTGGAAGAGTGACGGTGAGTTCAGATGCAGGATATACTTATAACCTATTTGGATTTTCCACTGTTGAAGAAATGGAACTTTTACAAGAAGCGGGTTTTCACCCACTTGAAGTTTTTAGAGGCGCCACAAAGCATGGTGCGGAAGCAATCTTTGAGCCTAAAGGAGAAGATATAAAATTCGGTGTTATTCGACCGGGGCTTCTAGCAGATTTGGCGATTGTCGGTGAGAATCCTGTTGAAAACCTGAAGGTTCTTTATGGAACCGGTGCTGTACGCTTAAATAGTCAGACAGCTGAGGCTGAGTTAGTTGGAGGGGTACTCTATACTATAAAAGATGGCATTATTTATGATGCGAAACAGTTATTAAAAGATGTAGAAATGATGGTAAAAAAGCAAAAGAAAGAAAGAGGTGAGTTGAAACAAATTGAATGGAAAGAATAATACATAAAACTGATTTTTAGTGCTTATTGGGGGTGATAGCGCACCTAATTACACTTTAAAAATACCACTTTTTATATTTATGAAATAATTCTCTGATTTATCATTTCATAAATTCAATTTGACTTGATTAGCCAAAGTTCTTTTTGAGGACCAACAATGAATCGAGCTTCGCTTCCATCTGGTTTAATTACTGCATCTTCTTCTCTTGGAATAGTAACAACTTGGTTATTCCATTCCAGAACTTTTCCTTGAACATTATATTCAATTGACCAAAATTCATTTGATCTTACTGGCTCACGTGCAAAATCACCGTACCTGTCTGGCCAATCAAATACTGTTCGTGCACCTGCTCCATGCACCCAATTTCCTTGCGTATGACCATAGATTGATGCTTTTATACCTTGTTTTGCAGCTCGTCTTTCAACAGCAGTCTTTACATCAGTTCCTATTATACCAGCTTGTAATTCTTCAACAAAGAAATTACCAACTATTACAGATTGCTTAAATAGTTTCTGCAAACCCATCGGAGGTTCATTCTCATTCTTATGTAAAACATATGCGACGTGTTGCTGATCTGTGACAAGGCCCATTAATCTAACACCAAAATCAACATGTAAAATATCACCAGGTTCAACTATTGGATTATTTGTATCATCAATCCCACCTTTTATGCCCTTGCGATAAATTGTTATTCCTGGAGAAAAATTAAATTCTAAATCCTGATCTTGCCACTCCTGTAAAATAAAACCATAGATATCCATTAATTTTGTTTTACCTGGAGTTATAACTTCATTAGAAAAAGCACGTTGTAAAATATACCAAGTACGATGACTTGCATTAGTTTCAATCTCTAATTCAGCTGGTGTTCTATGGCTAATATAATCAAAGATGAGATCTTGCGATGACATTAGACGTGATGAATAATTAGGCCCGATAGCATCTTCTAGAAACGCTAACATTTCTACGGTAATACCATCAGACATAGATACGGTACGCGACCGATTAATAGCAACATTCTTTGGTTTTCTCTTATTAATGTACTTGGATAGATGTGGCTTTAAACCTTCCTCGCCATAACTTATTATAGTTGGAAAAAATTCACGCATCCTACCACTCTGATGTGTTCCAATGAGGGTTCTTTCAAGTGGTTTTTTGTTGCCGGGATCAAAAAATATATATGCATTCCGGTGACCGTACCAACCAGAAATTCCATAATCACCAAACATTTGTAGTATAGGGTCAACATTAAACTCACGAGACATTATTATCCACATATCAACGCCTGAACGACGCATTGAATTTTGTAAATGAAGCTCCATCTTTTCAAGCTTTACATCCCATTCATGCATAAGCCTTTGAAGTGCTGTAGTATTCCATTGATTATCTAATTTTTGACCGAATAGAGTAGTGAAATAAAAAATAATTAGCCAGCTATATTTCATTGATTGTAACTCTCTTTAAGTAATTAAGATATATTTATAATATATCGATGATTAGTAATTGATAATGATATCATTCTATTCAATGATATGCAACAAATGATTTTGGGTTACTCCTATCAGCTGGGATTTGCTTTTATCATATTCAGACTAAATATTTTATAAAAACTCTGAAAATGTTTATATTGAAATAACGTATTTATAAAAGGAGAAGCAAAGTAAATGAAAAAGTTATTAAGTATTTCAACAATTTTAATATTTTTAATTGGTTGTGAAAACACTCCAAAATCAAATGGTTTTATGAAAAATTATCCATCTGGATCATTTATGATTGGCACACAATCTGCAGTCGATCTAGTGGTTGATTTAGATAAGTATTGGGGTGTTGATTATGATAAAATGAGAACATTCTTTGTTGATACATTAAAGTCTAGATTTGAAGCTGGAGAATCTTTTGAAACGTTGGATGACTTTATTGGTCAGGTAAAGCAAGGTATGAATGATAATCCTGGTGATCAAAATTGGTCAATGGAAGGCGCTTTTTCTATTGATGGCAATGGAGCAGAAGCTGGAGAATGGGTAAATGCATGGTTTTTAGTAGATGCAAGTGAGACGCAACCTAAGAGAGAAATAGTCGAATATTACTATGTAAAAAATGGTAAAATTCATGAATTCACTCAAAGTAGACAAGTGAGGCTTGATTAAAATAAAAAATTAATTTTTATAGGATTAGAAAGAGTCTTATTTTTAATAAATTAAGCCCTACAAATCGTGGGGCTTTTTTAGTATGTACACTCGTCATTTAAAAATATGAAAAATACTTTATTAAAAGGTGGCATTGAATTCCTAGCAGTCTTTTTAGGAATAGGACTTTCATTTAATGTGGAAGAATGGAGGGAGGATGCACAAATTATAAATCGCCTGAAAAGCGATTATCTCAATATTTTAAAGGATCTAAAAAAAGATCTTCCATATTTAGAGAGGATAGCGCTGGAACAAGAGAATGCCCATAATAAATCTAAATTAATGATTGAAATGATAAGACCTGATTCTATTTTTGATTATCAAAAATATATGGCATTGAATTCTGAGTCAAATGGAGATAATACTTTTTTTGGGACACAATCCTCGTACGATGTATCAGTTGCGAGCGGTCGTTTAACTTATTTTGGTAATGATGAATTATCAAATGAAATAGGAAAGATTTATAGCCATCATTATTTCAGAATTCATTATAATGGTGAATTATTAGATGAAACATATTCTCGAGTTGTGCCTCGTTTGGTTACGGGACCAACGATAAATCATTCAATGGTTCAAAAAGAGAATTTAAAATTGATTAGATCGCACAATTACTTAGCTGAATTACAATTGATATCTGATATTCAACGTATTTATGTTTTGAGGTGTAAATGGGGTATTGAGCAAATTAAAAAAGTAATCAACATGTTCGATGAAGTGATTTTGGAGTAATTATATTTTACCTTTTATTTAAAAATTTAATTTCTTTTCAATGAACTATAAATAAGGTTAATCGATGAAAAAAATATTTTTACTATTCTCTTTACTAACTATCTTTTCATGTAGTAAAGAAGATAATCAAGATGAAAAAGAATCAAACGAACTGGGTGATTTTAGTTCATACATTGATGTAAAAAGTTTGAGAATTTTTGCAAAAGAGAGCGTGAGTGAATCTTTCCTAAATAATGTTGCAAAAACATATGAATTAATGTTTGAAGATGGTTCAATAATTGATGAATCAATGCGTTCACATTATTTCGCAACTTCAAAAAGTAATTATGTATATCAAAGGGTAGGTGTTTTTGCCGAAGATGATCCTAACTTTAATCCCGGAACTCCACCGAGTCCATATGATGATAACGTGACTGATTATATTTGGGAAATCAATGAAAAAGGAGAAGAGCAAATAGGTGAAGTCCTTGAGCATCTTTTACATACCGTAACAAATGTGATTTTTTATTTAGCCTATCCAAACGAATGGGATTTTGACAACACATCTTCTTTATTAAACGAAGCTATGAATGAATCAATTGAAAAAGGTATTTATGATATCTCTAGCTATAACGAAATAAAAAATGATAATGAAATCTATAATAAAATATTAACACAAGAATATGCTTATTGGTTGATTCTAGCAGAATGGAATTACTTTATTATGGCTGGTAAAAAAATGGAAGGAATATCTGGAAATGAAGAATTTACTATTGGTACTTCTTCAGAAATTGCATCCCAACTCCCTTTAGGGCATAAACTTTATAAGGAATATATTGAAAAAATATTAAGCATACCTAACGAAGGTACTATAAAATTATTATTCCCAAATTAATATTGATAAAGTTATTTAAATATATTTTTTCAATATTCTTTATAATAACTATAAATGCACAACAAACATCGACAATTAGTGGATTTGTCAGAGATAATGCATCCGGAGAACCACTTTCTTATGTAAATATTTTTGTAGTTATTGAAGGTTCTTATAAAGGTTCAGCAACTAACCAAGATGGTTACTATGTTATTTCAGATTTGGTTCCTGGAGAATACATTGTAAATGCTTCCATTATTGGTTATAAAATGATTAGTAATAATGTTACTTTACTTAGAGGAGATGAAATACGCTTAGATTTTCGTCTCAATATAACAGCAATTGAAGGTCAAGAAGTAAATGTGTCAGCTGAGCGGATTAAATTTCAGGAATCAATAGAGAGCAGTCGAGTCTCTCTGGATCTTAGAGAAATAAATGCAGTGCCTGGCTTTATTGAGGCAGACGTATTTCGCACCTTACAAATGCTTCCTGGTGTTCAATCTGGTGGGGATTTTTCAAGCGCCCTTTATGTACGAGGAAGTACACCCGATCAAAACTTAATTATGTTGGATGGTATCACTATCTATAATCCTTATCATTTGGGAGGAATTTTTTCAACCTTTAACACGGATGCAATTAAAGAAGCCGATTTTCATGCTGGAGGATTTCCTGCAAGGTATGGTGGACGTATGGGTGCTATTTTAAATGTAATAAATCGGGAAGGAAATACTGAAAAAATAACGGGATCTGGTAATATTTCACTTATTACTGGCAAGGCTCTTATAGAAGGTCCTTTACCTAAATGGAATGGAATGAAAGGATCCTGGCTTTTGTCAGGGCGTAGAACATACTTTGATCAATTTATTAATCTTGTTACAGGAACCAAAGGGCAATTCCCGTACTTTTTTTATGATTATCAGCTTAAAATAAATTTAGATATAAATCAAAATCATCGTTTAACCTATACACGCTTTTACGGTGATGATATATTGCGTTTTTCAGCTTCTGACCAAACTAATAATGATTTTGGTGGTTTAAGTAAAAATACATATGGAGTTGATTGGCCATGGGGCAATCATACAAATGGTCTTACTTGGCGGTGGATTGTTTCACCAAAAATAGTAGCAAAAACATTTTTAGCTAGTAGTCGCTATCGATATGATTTTGATTTTTATTTTGATACTAAAGAAACCTACATAGATAATGATTCAACATTTCAAAATAGTTTAGCATTTGACGTAGTATATAAAGATATTATTAAAGATCAAACTTTAGAAACTGAAATTATATGGAAAGCGGATGATAAACACACTGTTACAAGTGGATTCCAGATTAAAAATATTAATTTTGAACTGGTTAATAAATTTATAATAACAACAATGGATACAACATTTACTGAAAAACCATTAGATATGAAGAATAAAACACGTGAACTCGCTGCATATATTCAAGATAAATGGAGCGTTACTAATAATTTAAAATTACAAGGTGGTTTGCGACTGGCTCATTATAATCTCCATGATACGTTATACGTTGAACCTCGAATTGGAATGAAATATAATTTTTCTAGTAACATGTCTATTAAAATAAACTGGGGTCGTTACCATCAATTTTTAATTACTGCAAATGATCCAGATGAAAATTTCCGTTTAATTGACCTTTGGTTGGGGCTACCAGAAGATAAACCTGCTAGTGTATCTGATCATACGATTCTAGGGTTTGAGTATTTTTCACCAGAAGATATTCTGTTTAGGGTTGAAACATATTATAAAGATTTTGATAATTTACTTTCATTGAAACAGGAAGATGTATACACAGAAAACGACGATGATATTCAAACAACAACAATGAATGAGTTCTGGGATACGGATGCTTATGCTTATGGTCTTGAACTATTGGCTAAAAAAACCTCTGGGAAGTTTAAAGGGTGGATAGGGTATACATATGCTAAAACATTTAATTATACACCACCAAATGGTTGGTATGCCCCAAACCATGATCGAACTCATACATTAAACATCGTTTCAACAATTGAATTGCCAAAATGGGTATCAGATAATCTAGAAATGAATGCATCATTAACAGCATCAAGTGGTAATCCATATACGCCAATTAAAGGTAGATCATATGATTGGGAGCAAGGACTAGATGGTAGTAGAAATGAAGACAAAGCAGTAAACCTTGAATGGAAATTATCTAATAAATACTTGGTAGGTGAAAAGAATAGCGATCGTTATCCACCTTATTTCCGGTTGGATTTAGGTCTTACTAGAAAAAATAGGAGATTATTTAAATGGAGATATGATTCATATTTTCAGATTATAAATATAACCAATCATAAAAATGCATTATCTTATACTTATCGTACAAACACAGATCCAAGCGTAGGAAATAGGGGCGTTGTTGAAAGAACGGCCATAAATACCTTTCCATTTATGATTTTCACGGGGGTACAGTTTGAGTTTTAGGAAATACATCCAATCATTCTTTTTTGTATTTATAATATTATTTACTGCCTGTGAAGTTGATACTAATTGGGAAAAAATAGAGGCAGATTACGATCCAGAATTAATTGTATTTGGACTAATATCTTTAGATCCTGAAATAGATAGTTTTGTCAAGGTATATAGAACACTGGAACTATCAGAAGAGTCAGAAATTGTTGTCAATAATGATACAATTGAAATCGATGGTAATATTTATATTTATTCAAATTATGAACCCGCAGGTTTAATTAAGAATGCTGAAGTTTTTATTATATCAAATGGAAATACTATACCATTCAATTTTGTTTCTAGTAAACCATATGAACGTGAAAAAAATTATTATATTGATACACTTGGGATATTTATTCCTCAGTCGGGAACTATTTACACGCTAAATATTAGTGTTCCAGGATATCCTTTAGTTAAAGGAGAATTATTGACGCCAATAATACCAGTTTTAATTGATTCACTTATTCAAGATACAATTTCAATAAAACGTGATTATGATATTGTTTGGGAAAAACTTAATAATGGCAAGGGTATTCTTACAGGAAGATTGGGTGGTGTAAAAGATGGAGTAGTCTCGGACTCATTTGTTGACTGTAATCCAAATTTAGATAGAGTAATAGATATTCAAGAAGGGAGCTACAAAGTTCTTGCTAAAATTTGCGATGATCCTCCCTTAGATATTATGTTACCTTTTAAAATTGGTTTAATGACGATGGATGATAATTATTATCAATATTTTATAAAAGGAGAAGGTAATAAATATAATAATTTCCTCCTAGGTAGTGAAACTACAGCAGGGTACTCAGTTGGTATTCAAGGTGCATTAGGTGTTTTTGGTTCTATTGCATCAACAATGACAACAGTTTTAATTAAATAAAATTGGTTAATTTTTAGAACAATGAAAAAAAATAAAGATAATTTTAGTCTTGAAGATATTAATCGTATTATTGAAATGGCTTGGGAAGATCGTACACATTTTGAAGCGATAGAAAAGCAATTTGGTATTACTCAAGATGGTGTTATTAAAATTATGAGAGCAAATCTCAAAAGAAGTTCATTTGAGCTTTGGAGAAAAAGAACAAAAGGAAGAAAAACTAAACATAAATCTTTAGCCACTAAAGGTTTAGTAAGATTTAAATCAAAAAATCAAAAGTAAAGACTTATAAGTTTTCTAGAGTCTCACTGAAATCTTCAATAATATCATCTATATTTTCTATACCCACTGAGCAGCGGAGCATATTCTCAGGAATACCTAGTTGCGCTCTCTCTTCAACAGTGTTTTCAACATGACTAGTAGTCTTTGGTGGTCCTACAATAGTTTCGACTGAACCTAGATGAGCTGCCGCATGCGCAAATCTTAATTTTGATATAAAATTAGGGATTAAGTTTTCTTCTCCATTTAAAGTGAAGCTGAGTACTCCTCCAAAACCTTTCATTTGAGATTGTGCAATTTTATGACCTAGGTTGGTTTCTAGTCCTGGATAGTAAACTTGATTAATTTTTGGATGATTAAATAACCATTTAGCTAGCTTTAGCGCATTAGAATTATGTTTTTCTATCCTTAAAGCCAGGGTTTTCATACCACGTAATATGAGATATGCTGCTTCAGGTCCTAAAGAAGCACCATTAATCTCTCTAAAATGAAATATTCGATCAATATTATCTTTATTACCACAAACAAGTCCTCCCAAAGCATCTGAATGCCCACATAGAAATTTAGTGGCACTATGAATGACTAAGTCAGCACCTAATTTTAGTGGGTTTTGATTAATGGGAGTAGCTAAAGTGTTGTCCACTACAACTAAAGCCCCAGCTTTCTTAGCTATTTTAGCTAAAAATTTTATGTCCTGTATTTTAAGTGTGGGATTTGTTGGTGTTTCTAAATAAAGTAATTGGCAATTATCGTATATTTTTTGTTCAATCAATTTGTGATCAGTGGTGTCACAAAGTTCTACTTTAATATCAAATTTAGGTAAAAATTCTAAAAATATTTTGCTAGTTCCACCATATGTATCTTTACCAGCAACAACTGTATCTCCAGGTTTCAGATTTGAGAATAGTATATTACTAATAGCCGCCATGCCACTAGAAAAACTTGTAGACGCTTCAGCATTTTCTAGGATTCTAATTTTGTCTTCTAGAACGCTTACCGTTGGATTTGTATTTCTACCATAAATATAGCCCTTCTTTTCACCTTTAGATACTTTTTCCCATTCATCTAGATCTTTATAGGCATAGGCAACACTATTGAAAGTAGGTATTTGTGTAGCCCCATCAGGAAATGATTCAGTTTCACCACCCCAAACTGATTTAGTTTCAGCACTAATTCTTCTCCAAGTAATATTTTTTTTCATTTAACTATGATATACATGTTTATAAGATTACCAAAATATTACAAAAGATTTCGTAATTTTATATTTAATAATTTAATGTTTAAATAAATAAATAAGTGTCAAGTAAATATCTATACATTCTTTTATCTTTCTCATTAACACTTCTTTGGAGCTGTGAAGAAAAAGATAGTACAGCGGAACAAGTTATTGAAGTTATTGAGCCTATTGTTTTTTCGAATGCTACAAACTTAAATAAAAATGATCAAATAGAGATTGTTACTTGGAATATTAAACGATTTCCTCAGGATAATAAATACACAGTTCCTTATGTTAGAAGTTTGCTAAATGCATGGGATGCAGATATTTATTTATTTCAAGAAATTGAAGATAATAATAGTCTAAAAAAAATGGTTGATGAGATGAAGGGTTATTCTTATATCTTAAGTGATGATGCTGATTTTGCTCTTGTCTACAAACGTGAATATGTGACATATAACTCTAAAAATGAACTTTGGTCAAATACCTCAAGTAGAAATGATGGAGATTCTGATTATACAAATAATGCTCAATATCAATTCGCAGGTAGATCGCCAATGGAGAATTATATAACATGGAAAAGCGATACAAAATCAATTGATTTATATTTAATAAATGTTCATTACAAATGTTGTGGTGATGATCAATATGATAATATGAACCCTGAGGATGAAACAACTCGAAGGCATAACGCTAGTTTATTGCTGACTGATTATATTGTAACAAATAGAGCAACTGACAATGTTATTGTCGTTGGAGACTTTAATAATGTAGGTGAGCAGAATATTTTAAATCCTGCAATAAGTCCATTTATAGATATTGTTAAATACGACTTTGCAAAACATTTCAAAATGGTAGATATTAATATTTTAACCGGTTCTGAAAATAATTATTCATGGCAAGGATGGACAAGTTCTTATAGTCCAGCCCATTTTGATCATATAATTATAACTAAGCCTTTATTCACTTTTAGTGATAATTCTACTATTGACGTTATTAACACTCCAATTGAAACAGGCTTTTCTTTAATAACTGTTTCAAATACTATTTCTGACCATCGGCCAGTATTCTTTTCTTTTACTATTGATTAAAAACTTTTCAAATATTAAAAATGTCTTGCTAAAATATAAATAAAACAATAATTTTTAATTATAAATAACGCTCATATCGCCTATTTAATTAAAAATTTTAAATGATTAATAATCCTTATTATTTGAATAAGGTTTATTATATTTTTATTACTACTTTGTTTAATTATTATGAAGATATACTACTACTTATTGCTTACAATCTTTCTTTCATGTGTAAATAATTCTGAAGAATATGAATATATCATAAAAGATGATTCATTCAGAAATAGTATTAGTACAGGTCATTATATAAAATTATCAAATGGCTATACCTATTATGAATATAATAATATAGATAATGACGATGTGATTGTATTTATTCACGGCTTTTCTGTTCCATCTTATATTTGGGACGAAACATACTTTGAATCAATTAAGCGTGGCTTCGGAGTGATAAGGTTAGATTTATATGGTAGGGGGTACTCAGATAACCCAGATCTTATTTACAACGACGAACTTTACGCTAATCAAGTAATTGAATTACTTGATAGCTTAGAAATCAGTATCAAAGTAAATCTTGTT
>Ga0209035_10000856_pt1 | contig 12139 bp, 9 predicted proteins | sample MarorgKNORR_S2LV_6_FD_188220 | JGI IMG/M metagenome (GOLD analysis project Ga0209035, IMG submission 188220) | Marine microbial communities from the Southern Atlantic Ocean, analyzing organic carbon cycling - AAIW_A/KNORR_S2/LV (SPAdes) (version 2) | ecosystem: Environmental > Aquatic > Marine >...
GTACTTTTGCTGCTTACATTAGTAGCGCGCTCTTATGAAAGTTTTGTTGTTAGATAATTACGATTCGTTTACCTATAATTTACTACACAGTCTACAGGAAAACACCGGTGTTTCTATCGATGTGTATCGGAATGATGAAATTTCGGTGGAAGCTGTTGCGTATTACGATGCCATTGTGTTGTCTCCAGGGCCTGGACTTCCTAGTGAGTCAGGAATTTTAAAAGAGCTCATTCAAACCTACGCGGCTACCAAGCCCATTTTAGGTGTTTGTTTAGGATTGCAAGCTATTGTAGAGGTTTTCGGCGGCGTTTTAGAAAATTTAGAAACCGTTTTTCATGGCGTATCCAGCCCCGTTGTTGTATTAAAAGAAGCGGGAATGTTGTTCAAAGAGATTCCTCAGAATTTTGAGGCGGCCCGCTATCATTCTTGGGTTGCCTCTAAAACCAATTTTCCGGAGATCTTAGAGATTACTGCGGTAGATACCGCCGGTACTATTATGGCCATACAACACAAGGTATATCCGATCGCTGCGGTACAGTTTCATCCAGAAAGTATTCTTACGCCAGTAGGGAATAAGTTGATTCAAAATTTTATAGAAAGTATTGCATAGTAAAACACAAATAAGTTTGTAGTTTTGCCGAAAATTTGAACTGAAAGAACTTCAGGGATAAACGATTCTTAGATACTGAATACATGACTGTTTTAGATAAAATAATTGCCTTTAAGAAGACTGAAATTGCAAAAATAAAAGCAACGGTGCCGCTTCAGAAACTAGTGGAGAGTCCGTTTTTTAAAAAGCCAACGTTTTCTTTACAAGAAGCATTGCTTCGCCCGTCTTCTACTGGGGTACTAGCTGTTTTTAAAAGACAGTCACCTGCAGGAGGCACCTATAATGAGCAGTCTTCTATTGCTGAAGTAACCAAAGGGTACCTTGAGGCAAATGTAGCGGCACAAGTAATCTGTACAGACACTTCTTTTTATGGAGGAGCGATGGTAGATGTGATGGAAGCTCGCGCATTGAATACCACAACCCCTATTGTACGCAAAGACTTTGTGGTAGATGCTTTTCAAATTGTTGAAACAAAAGCCATTGGTGCAGATGCGATTACCTTACAAACGGCTTGTTTAACAGCAAAGCAATTGAAGAATTTTGGGAAATTAGCAACCGATTTAGGTCTCGAGGTATTGTACGAAGTATCCACCAAAGAAGGGCTTGAAAAACTTCCGTCGTTTGCAAAAATAGTTAGTATAGACAATAGAGAGATGGATACCTTTCAAGTGAATTTAGAAAAATCAATTCAATTGGCGTCTTTATTACCTAAAGACTGTATTCGAGTTTCAGCCAGTGGTTTAAATGACCCAAGAGTACTTATGGGCTTAAAAGAATATGACTATACAGGGTTTTTAATTGGCGAACACTTTATGAAAGCCACTGATCCAGGTCTTGCTTGTCAAGAATTTATAAATCAAATCCGTTAATATCCACAACAGATGCACGTTAGAATTAAACAATTAGAAGCCGCCTTACAGCCGCTGCGATTTCAATTGCAAAATCACACATTGTACACCCGTCTTTTAGGGGTGCAAGACATCCAGTTGTTTATGGAAAACCACGTCTTTGCGGTGTGGGATTTTATGTCGCTTTTAAAAGTATTACAAAACGACATTACGTGCAATTCTCTTCCTTGGATTCCAGGAAAAAATGCAACATTGGCACGGTTTATCAATGAAATTGTACATGCAGAAGAAAGTGATGTGAATGAAATGAACGTGCCTAAAAGTCATTTCGAAATGTATATAGATGCCATGCATCAAGTAGGGGCGAACGCTCAAATAATACACGCTTTTATTACTGAAATTCAGCAAGGGTCAACAGTAGCCGACGCCCTTGAGAATGCACCAATACCCGCTGCGGTAAAAGCATTTGTGAACTACTCTTTTCAGGTCATCGCTACAAAAGAAACGCATAAAATTGCTGCAGCGTTTACTTTTGGTAGAGAAGACGTGATTCCAGATATGTTTTTAGAGATTGTTAAGAAATCAGAAAACGATTCCGAAGCAACTTCATATAGTAAATTAACCTACTACCTACAACGACATATTGAGTTGGATGGCGATGAGCACGGACCTTTGTCTTTACAGATGGTTGCAACTTTATGTGGCGATGACCCTGTAAAATGGGCTGGGGTAACAACAGTTGCAAAGGAAGCTTTACAGCACCGTATTTTTCTTTGGGACGCTATTTCAGAAACCATTAAACAGGCGCAAGAAGCACCTGTTTTGGTGTAAAATGACTATTTTTCAGCAATCACAGCGTACTTGTCGAGCAAGTATAACATGCTTGCCATAGACGCGCTCCCTAAGGCTAGTTCTCGTTTGTTTACTTTGTCAAACGTATCTGTAGCTGCATGGTGGTAGTCAAAATAGCGTTGGCTATCCGGTCTGTAACCGATTAAAGTAATCTGCTCATTTTTTAAAGGGCTAATATCAGCGCCACTACCGCCTTTGTCAAGGTCGTGTAATCCATAAGGAGCCAATAATTTTTTCCACTGTTTTACCATCGCTTCATTTGCTGGGTTGGCATCAATAGAAAAGCCTCTTGGCGTGTGCCCTCCTGCATCCGATTCAAGTGCTGCAATGTGTTTTTCTTGCAACCTACTTGCTTCTTCTGCATATTTCTTAGCGCCGCGAGTCCCATTTTCTTCGTTCATAAAGAAAACCACACGTAAGGTGTTTTTTGGACGGATGTTGTTTTGTTTAAATAGGTAGGCTACTTCTAAAGATTGCACAATTCCTGTGCCGTCATCATGTGCGCCTTCGCCCAAATCCCACGAGTCTAAATGCCCGCCAACCACCATGTAGTTTTCTGGGTTTTCGCTTCCTTTTAACTCGCCAATTACATTAAATGAAGGTGCGTCTGGAAGTGTTTCACACGATTGCTTGAAATAAAATTGAAGGTCGGGATTTTTCACTAAGTCGGCACTCAACTTGTTTGCAGCAAGGCTGCTAATGGCTGCTGTTGGAATATACTGCGCTTCTAAAAGGCCTTGATAGCTCATAGCGCCTGTATGTGGGTAATTGTCTACGCCATTGGTCATAGAGCGAACAATAACTGCGGCTGCACCAAACTCGCCACAAACACTTGCGCCTGAGTATCGCTGAGACACACAACCACCGTAGGCTTGAAAAGTATTGATGAGTGTGTTGTCAAAAGGTCTATTAAAAAACACAATTTTACCCCGTAGTTTTTCTCCTAAATCTTTGGCTTCTTGCAAGCTTTGTACTTCTACAACCGCTGCGGTAATGCCTTCTTTTGGTGTTGCAATAGAGCCTCCTAATGCACAAATGGCAACGTCGGTTGTTTTTCCATCTAAGGTGTATTTGGCAACTTCTTTTTCTCCACGTACCCAGTGAGGTACTAGGACGGGTTGTAGCCAAACGGTATCCATGCCCATTTCTTTCATGAGTTTTTCTCCCCAGACAACTGCTTTTGCTGCGCCTGCAGATCCTGAAAGACGCGGACCAACATTGCTTGTTAAATCGCGCAACCATTCGTATGATTTTCCTTCGGTTAAGGCAGTGTTGAATATTTTTTTAAGCTGAATAGCGTCTATTTCTTCTTGTGAAGTAGCAGGTGCTTCTTTTTTCTGAATATTACATGCGTACAGCAAAGAGAGTACACAGCTAAAAAGTAGTATTTTTTTCATAGTTCAAATCAAATTAGTTGACGATAAAGCTACAAAAAAAAGACAGAACGGCGATTTTTCTTAAAAATCAAATTTAAAAGTGGCGCCACCAAGGACTTGTAATCCTTGAGACTCTATGTCTGTAAAACGTTGGTAGTTCTTGTTTAGCAGGTTGTTTAGTTTAACAAAAACAGCCAGTTTGTCGTTAAAGTGATAGCCTCCATTTAGATTGATGTCTATATAACTGTTTAGTTTTTTTGTGCTATCCAGTACTTGAGGGGTGCTTAAGAAGCTGCGTTCAGTACGGTTTCCAACAAAATACACATCAGTACCAGCATACCATTTGTTGCCTTTATAAGCACCAAAAAGACTTCCTTTAAAAACGGGTAAGTTCCATGCTGCTTCTGCTGTTTTTGTTTGGTAATGGTGGTAGTGAAGGTTTCCACCAAAGATGAGATCTTTTAGAGGTTCTACTTCAATTTCTGCAAAAACAGCCGTTGTTTTTACGTCGTCGTAGTGTACTGCAAAAGAATTTCCGTATTCGTATCCTAAAAAGGGTGTTTCCTCAAAACTGGTACTGGTTCCGTCCGATTTAGAAGTTTGGCGCGTAAAGAGCGCTTTGTCTTCTTCATTGCTGTAGCTTACTTTTAAGTTGTAGGCAATGTTTTGAGAAATTTTTCCATGAAACCCTGTGAAAAAACGATACATTTCATTGGTTTGTGTGTTGTAGAGTGTTGGCGAAATGTATGGGTTTTTTTGTGAGAATGCACGAAAAGAATTGGTGTGTAAATCTCCTGTAGCTCCTAGATACATCGTTACATGTTCTTTGTGTATTGGTATGGAAACGCGAACATCTGGGTAGCCGTAAAATTGTGTAATTGCATGTTCTAGGTCGCTGGTGTAATACATTTTTGCGCCCAGTCTTATGACGGTTTTTTGGATGTTAAATTGATAGCGAGGTTGTACGCTAAAATTTAAAAAAGCATGTTGAAGAGGGTTGCTTTCAAAATACGAAGCTCTAAATTTTCCAGCGAGGTAATCTACTGAAATGTCGAGAAAAATATCTTGCCATTGATTCGAAATAAAGGTGAGTGGTAGCTGCAGTTCTGTTGTTAATTTACTGTGGTATTCTTTACTTCCGTAGAGGTCTGTAAAATAAGACGTTGTAATGTTTGCCTGGTTGATGAATGATTCTTTTAATTGAATGCTTCCTATTGTTTCTATAAAATTATACGTCTGTGCTTCGTCGATGGCATCTAAGGTTGCTTGTTGAAAAAAATCTGGCGAAACACCGTACCAGTTGTATTGTTCTCGTTGCGAATTTAAGCGAATCTCCCAATCTAAGTAGCGCTCTTCTTGTTGGTAGTATAGGTTGGTTTGTATGTTGGAATAGCCACTTTCTAAAAGCGAATTTGGGGTGTTTTTATTGGCGCTTTGGTATCTTGCATAGACGCCAAAGTCGTTTTCAAAACGGGTATTGTATCGAATAAACGTTTCTAAAAATGGCGCGTTGTAGTTGCCATATCCCACAGCGATATAGTTTTTGTACAACAGTTCTTTTCTCCCTAAGTCGATCATTTTAAGGGCTCCTTTTTTAGGGATAAACGTTGAAACAACAGTACTCGGAGTAATGCGGTATTGTATGTTTTTTTTCGTGCTTTTTCCTACGCGTTTTACGCTCGGATGTTGTTGAAGTTTAAAGGCGTCCGATATTTTTGGCGTGTACGAAGTAACGACTTCTACAACTTCTGTTTTTATGCTGTCTTTCTGTTGGGTATTGGGCGCGTTGTTTTGCGAAAAAAGAGAATTGCCTGTAAAAAGGAACACCAATAAAAGCCCTATGTGTTTTCGTGTTTTCATTTGTTTTTGTTTACAGATTCATTCGTTTTTGCTTCATGCTCTTTGATCTGATCTAATAAGGTTTTTGCTTCGGAAATGAGTGCTTCATATTGTGGGAAGTTCTGAATGATATTCTCTAAAATATAGGTTGCTTGGTAGGCATCTTTTAAAGCGTATTGGTTTTTAGCCATAATTAAATAGCTTCGTACCCCCCAGTCTTTGTAGGAAGCATATCCGGCAATGAGTTTTTGAATTTCGGTATTTGAGTTTTCGTACTGCTTGTTTTTGTGGTGAAATAAACTCTTGTAGTAAAGTGTTTCAGCTTTTAGTGCTCCTGTTACTATTGGGTCTAACGACGTATAGTGCTTTTCCGACTCGATAAATAACTTGTTTGTAAAACAAGAACGTGCAGCAATTAACAGTGCATCAGTTTGAATTTGGGTTGCAATTTTATTGTTCTTGAGTACTTTCTCTGCAGCGGAAATAGCCGCTGTATAGCGGGCGGTTTCATAATAGCTTTTCATTAAGTTTTGTTGCGAAAATACGACGTTCTGGGGCCTGTTGGCTTCTTCTTCTAAACGCGTTAACACAGGAATGGCTAAGTCCCATGCACGTACTTCTAAATGCAATTGCGCCAATTTGTTTAAGGAAACCTCTGTAAATTTGTTTCTAGTGTCGTTAATGATCGCTTGGTAGTGTGGAATGGCTTCGGGCTTGTTGTTGCTTTTTACGAGTAGCTGTGCGCTGTGAAAATGCGCTTTAAGAGCATGTACCCCTTGAGGGAATTTCTGAAGATACTTCTCAAACCCAAGGAGTGCTTTTGGGGTATTTTGTGCTAAAAACTTGTTTTCAGCGGCTTCATACATGGTGTTTTCTAGTTCGCTATCGGAAACATTTACAAAAGAAATCCCTTCGGTCCAAAGTGCATAAGCGGCTACATCTCCTAAGTCGATATAAACATTTCGGGCACCCGCTACGGCTTGTTTAGCTTCGTTTGTGTTTGGGTAACGTGCTACAATTTCTTTGAACTCAAGCAAGGCATCTTCATGATTATCATCACTGTAGTACAAGAGTCCTTGTCGAAGAATAGACGCAGGAATGTAAACGCTTTTTAGATACGAGTCCTGTAATTTGTTGTACGCATTGTGTGCATTTTCATGTTCTTTGAGTGCGGTGTACGTACTTGCCAATTGAAAGAGCGCATCATCTTTTAAGAACGATGCATCAGGAGCGTCAATCAACGTTTCTAAACTCGTTAATTTCTCGCGAGTACTCCCTGCGAACCCGTAGCTCATCCCTTTTTGAAACAAGGCATAATCTCTTTCGGAACCGTTGTTCTTTAGATGCTTGCTGTATGTTTCAATGGCTTTTTCGTAATTTTTTGTAGCATAATAGCTATCTCCAAGACGTAGCATTGCATCTGCATGCAGTGTCAAGTCTGTTGTTTTTTGCTGTAGAAAGGCTTTGAAGTAAGGACTTGCATCTGCGTATTTTTTTTGCTTGAAATAGCAATAGCCAATATGGTATTTTACAAGCTTCAGGGTTTCAATATTGGTGTTTTCAATTGATTTAAATTCGGTTAACGCCTCTTGGTAGTTTCCTAGCCTATAGGATATTTCAGCGTTCCAATAGCGTGCCTTTTCTCGGATATCGGCTGTTTTAGAAGCGTTGGCAGTTGTCAAATGTGTACGGGCTTCTAACAGGTTTTTCTTGTTAAAAAGTTGCAGTCCTCTATACAACGATATTTCATGTACAAGTTCCTTGCTTGTAATTGTTGGATGCGCGCTTAGATAGGTTAGGGCACCTTGGTAATCTTGTTGATTTAGATAGGCTGTAATTAGTAAGTCGCGTATTTGAGCATTTTGTTTGGCCTGTGGGTATTTTGTTAAATAAGCCTGTAACACTGCTGGAATACTTTTATAAGGATTGCCAATTTCGTAGCTCAGTTTTGCGTAATTTAATGCGGCGTCCTCTTGGATCTTAAGATCAAAAGTCATTTCACTTGCATTTTTAAACGCGTTTAAAGCGGCTGATTTTTTCTGAAGCTGTAAGTGGCATTCGCCTAAATTATAGTATGCATTTTGAGAGACCACGTTTTTTTGTCCGATAATTTTACTAAAATAACTTGCAGCATTTTTAAAATCTTTTTGCTTGAAATAAGCGTATCCTAACTGGTAGTGGTCGGTGTTGTTCCAACGCCCCTTTCTGCCTCTGTACGCTTTTAAAAATGGAATCGCTTCTTGGTATTTTTGTAGGTTGAAATAGCTTTCGCCAATAATTTTAGACACCTCTGCTTTGTCTTTTTTATTGAAAGTAGGAAGTAGTTTTTCGCCAATTTCTATACATTTCTCAAAGCGTCCAGCTTTAAAGCTGATGTCGAGTAAATAGTAACTCGCCTTCGATTTGTAGGTTTCAACATCTGATATTTCTATTAAAGAAGCCTCCGCCGTGTTGTAATCTTCTTGTTTGTAAGCAATGTATCCGAAGTAATAGCGCGCATCGTCTCCAAAGACAGGGTTGCTTAAGAGGGTTTTAAAAAGTGCTTTTGCAGCTGTAAGATGGTTGGTGACTAATAGGGCGTATCCTTTTTTAAAACGAAAAGTATCTAATTGATCTTTGCTTAAAATGGCGCTATTTACTTTGCTGTACCATTTTAAAGCATAGGCTGCTTTTTTATTGGCAAAATAGTAGTTTCCAACCAGTAAGAACGCTTTTTCTTTCTTGTTGCTATTCGGGTAGTCTGCTACAAATTGCAACACTTTAGTGTCGGCATCTACTTGGTGCAGTTTTATTGCGCACATCGCTTCATAATACGCGGCATTTGCTAAAATATGCTGCGCGATGATGTCTTTCTTTTTTGTTGCTAAAAACAGTTCTTGAGCAGCGGCGTATGCTTTGTTGTTGTATAGTTTTACACCCTGTGTGTAGGTGCTAATTACGGTGGCGTTCATTTCTGTTTTTTGAGCCTGAAGTTTCGGGAAAATTCCTATTAGGAGGTATGAGAAACAAAGGATTCTGAAAAACGGTCGTAGCATCATGTTTTTTTACTGTTTAAGATATATAACGCTGCTTTTTTTATTTTGTTGGATACTTATAAGAGAAAAATAACAGCAATCTTTCATCAAAAATAAGAATTGTTGTAGATAATAAATAAGAAAACAATAGTTTTGTGTAAACAATTTTTATGGAACAGCCAATTTTACATTTAGCAGCAGCCGATATCTATCAAAGAGAAGATTTGGTTTTGTCAAAAGTAGACATCACCCTTAAGAAGGGCGAGTTTTGTTATTTGATCGGGAAAACCGGAAGTGGCAAGAGTAGTTTGTTAAAGACATTGTACGGAGACCTGCATTTACAAGAAGGCTCGGGTACTATTGTCGGTTTTGATTTGACGGCTTTAAAAGAGCAGCAAATCCCTTTTTTACGAAGAAAAATAGGCGTAGTATTTCAAGATTTTAAATTGTTAAATGACCGTACCGTATTTGAAAACTTACTTTTTGTCCTCAAAGCAACTGGTTGGAAAGATAGCGAAGCGATGCGTGTCAAAATCACTGCTGTATTAGAAAAAGTAGGGATGAAGGAGAAGCATTATAAAAATCCGTTTGAACTCTCTGGAGGAGAGCAACAACGTGTTGCAATTGCCAGAGCGTTATTAAACGATCCGGCATTGATTTTGGCTGACGAACCTACGGGAAACTTAGATCCTAAGACCTCGCTAGAGGTCATGAATTTGTTAAATGAGATTCACAAAAGTGGTACCGCTATTTTAATGGCCACACACGATTATGCATTGATTGTGAAGTTTAAACAAAAAACACTCAAATGCGAAGGAGGGAATCTCTTTGAGGTAGTGCAACAAGTAGTTGTCTAATGCTGTCAATTCTTATCCCCACATATAATTACAATGTGTTTCCGTTAGCTTCTATGCTTTGCGAACAAGCAGTTGCTGCAAACATTTCTTTTGAAATTATTTGTTTAGACGACGGCTCTAGTACTGAAACAAACACCGAAAATGAAACAATAAACACCTTGCAGAACGCTTCTTTTGAAGCGCTACAACAAAATATAGGGCGCAGCGCAATACGAAATTTGTTGGCGAATAAAGCGACTAAAAAATGGCTGCTGTTTTTAGATGCAGATGTGTTGCCGGTGCACGATTCATTTATACGAAAGTACGTTGAGCAAGCGCAAAAAGCAACGGTTTTTTGTGGGGGAATACGCTACAAAGAGTCTCTTGATCATCTGTCTTTTTTACGGTATAAGTATGGTAAAAAACACGAAGAAAAATCGCTTTTAACACGTGTTGAAAACCCGAATAAATACTTTTTTACAGCTAATTTTTTAATAGAAAAGGACGTGTTTCAAACGGTGTCTTTTAATGAGTCTTTGGTTCAATATGGTTACGAAGACTTGTTATTTTCAAAAGCGTTGAACGGCACAAACAGACAGGTATGTCAAATAGAAAACCCCGTTTTTCATTGCGGTATCGATACCAATCTTGAATTTGTAAAAAAAACCAAACAAGCACTAGAGAACTTAAGTCTTTTAAGGAAGCAGCAATTTGTAGGTGGAAAAGATACACGCATTCTGTACTGGCATGATCGCTTTGCTCGTTCAGGATTGTTGTTTGTGGCGCGTTTGTTGGCTTCTTTTGCAGAGAAGAAAGCGATAGTAACAGGTTCCTTGTGGTGGTTTCAGCTTTTTAGATTGGGTTATTTAGCGAAGGTTGTTAAAAACCAAGGCTAGTTGTTCTTTTTCTCCCTCCCAGGTTAATGTCTTTTTCGCGCTGTTTAAGGCTTCAGAAAAATCTACGTGTACCATTTCTTGTATTTGAGCAGCCAGTTTTTTTGGTTGTGTCTCTTTAATGAGTTCTCCTACTTTGTGTTGTAGCACTATTTGTTTCATTTCAGGTAAGTTGGAAACGAGTATAGGAACTTCCGCTTGAATGTAGTCGAAAATTTTATTGGGTAAAGCAAACCTGTAGTTTAAGCCGAGGTCTTCTTCTGCGCTAATACCAATATCTGCAAGCGGCGTGATTTTAAAAAGCGCTTCAGGGAGTTTTTTCCCTAAGAAAAACACTTTTTGCTCTAGACCTCCTTCAGCAACGCGCGTTTGTAGTTGAGAAAGAATGTCTCCAGAACCTACGAGCACAAAAATAAAATCATCTAAGTACTGCATGCAATCTATAAAATATTCGAGTCCACGACCCATATTTATAGCTCCTTGGTATAAGATGATTTTTTTACCAGCGCTGTCAATGCCAAGGGAGCCAGGGTTTGTCTTTTTTTGTACGGGAAGGTTTCGCACGACTTTGAATGATGTATTATAAGCTTGGTTGTAAGTGGTTGCAATGCTTTGACAGACGGTATAGGTATTTTGCAGCTTTGGCACAATCCATTGCTCTAGTCTACCCCATGTTTTTCTTGTAAATGGACGGTCTATCAATTCAGGGATTTCAGTAAACAATTCGTGACTGTCATAGACTATTTTTTTACGTTGCAAGACGCTTATCAAATAATTGGGCAGTAAGGTGTCTAAATCGTTTGCTAAAAGGATGTCTTTTTTAGAGAACAGCAGTAAGAGAAATAAACGAATAGCATATTCTGCATAAAACAAGAATCCGTTGTTAAAGATAAGCTGCATGCGTATGGTTCTGTACGATCTGTATAGCGGAGGGCTGTTGTGTAATTTCCTACCCACCAAAACGATTTCGTAGTCAAGTGCTTGCAAAGAGTCGCAAATTTTAGCAACTCGTTGATCGGTAGCGAGGTCGTTGGTTACAGAAACAATGATTTTCTTCAAAAGGGTGCTTTTTTTGCAAGGTAAAAAAAGTTTACCCATTGCCTTGTGGTACACGTATAAAAAAACCTTCAACAATTGTTGAAGGTTTTTAGTTGTAAAAAGTGTTTGTTTATTTTGACATTGAAATTGGGATTGCAAGTCTTGGTATAAAGTTTACCAATGCAGATACAATCGTATACAAGAATGTATAGATTGCTAAATTCACATATAAAACAGCCAATCCAATAACGACGTTAATATAAGAGTTTGCAACCATTCCTAAATTGCCAACATTCCAGCCGTTTCCTAGGTTCTGAGCCGTATCTAATTGATAGGCTGCAAAGGCACTTAATTGGTCAGAAACATAGCCCAAATGCATCATTGAAGTAAGTTCAGAAAGTGCTGCTCCTGGCAGGGCGTATAAAGAACGTACGCTGTCTAGCATTGTGCCGTCTGCGGTAACGTTTAATAAAGCACTGTCAAATACAAAAGAAAGCGTGGTTATAAAAGCAGCAAACAATGCAGTAAGCGCAGCAACCTCTCCAACTATTCTGATATTTGTTAAGACAAAGTCTTTGAATACAAATTCTACCATGCCGTTGTGTGCACCTCCGAGTTCATCTCCTCTGCTTCTAACTACATTCGCAATAGGAAATGCAGAGTAGGCAAGAAGTAAGAAGGTAAGGAAACTTCCAATTTTCCCTAATGCGGATGCATCTGAGTTTTGAAAATACTCCATCGCTCCTGTAACAATAGCAAACTCCATAGCAAGTAGTAAGACCAAAGCGGCAACTTGGTAGATTGTTTTAACGTAGCATCGAATTCCGCCTTGC
>Ga0209035_10000861_pt1 | contig 12111 bp, 10 predicted proteins | sample MarorgKNORR_S2LV_6_FD_188220 | JGI IMG/M metagenome (GOLD analysis project Ga0209035, IMG submission 188220) | Marine microbial communities from the Southern Atlantic Ocean, analyzing organic carbon cycling - AAIW_A/KNORR_S2/LV (SPAdes) (version 2) | ecosystem: Environmental > Aquatic > Marine...
TATCAACGAAGCAGTCTTACATTCGATCAAACGACTATAATCTTCCTCACTAAATTCAAGAGCGTCAACAGAGGTTAGCTGCCTCATTTCTCCGATGCTCATTTGATTGGCAGCATTGGCCAAGACCGAAAGTGCTAAATATTTCTTCATTCGAACCAACTCACTGACAGACCTACTATAAAGATAATCACCCATGATCACTGCCACTTGGTGAGTCCACAGTGCATTGACGGTGGGGAGGCCTCTACGTAATACACTGTGATCCACTGCATCATCGTGTACCAATGTGGCCAGATGCACCAATTCCACCAATGCTCCCAATGTCACAGCATCTTCGGAGGGCTCTTCACCCACCTCATTAGCCAACAGAACAAGGGTTGGGCGAAAAAGTTTCCCCTTCATCGATAATAAGCACTCATTGACTTCTTTTATCATGCCAAAATCCGAGACTATGATCCTGCCTATCTCTCCCTGCACTGCTTCGAGACGCTCTGCCACAATAGTCTGAATAGAGGACATTCCTAGTGGGACATCTCTATCCAGCGTCTCAGTCTCTCTCTCCATCAAAAACTAGCCTTGGTCATTACTGGATTAGCGGTTTAAAAGAACATGTGATCATTAAGATACTAATATCTTCCTGAAAAATCCGTACTTCTTTGGTCATAGTCAAACTTTAGGTCTCTATTGTCGGTAAGAGCAACCTCAAACCGAAAACTCCAGTTGCCTGTTACAGTCTGTACGAAATCGAAATGAGCTTCCCAACGATGTAAGTTTCTCGCTAACCTAATAGAGTGATCCGTGAAGCTCCCCAGATCGATATCATACGCTGTCCTCCAGGTCAAATCCCATTCTTCTGTTGGTTTCAGGCGTAATCCCACCTGCAGAAGTTGGCTTCCCACATGATTCAAATGTCTACTTCTTCTCAAAGAGTATGCGAAATTCGTTTCCCAAGAAGGACCCTGTCGATTCGCATTGTTATCTGGACCTTCTCCTGCGTTGATATCGGTAGGACCAGCTCCAGGAATCACACTAGATTCATCAGTTGGATTTGTATTGGAAGTTCCATCTTGAAGGAGATTCAAGGGATCGAAATCTTCTTCCGAATTTGATTCGGGAGCTCCTTTCGAAGATGGTTCTGTGCCCGTTGTCACGCCTAGAAAGCTATAGATACTCTGAATTACTCCAGAATTTGAATTCATAGAAAAAGATAAATTTAGCTGTGATAAGTCTGGATCAAAACTTCTGACACCTTCATCACTATTAGTGAACAAGTCATGCTCCATTGAAATCTGGAGGCCTCTTAGAAGGTCGGAACTCAACTGATTCTGGATTCGAGTAGTGGTGAATCCCATTAGCCCACTATCCGTGTCATTGGCTCGAACAAAGTCGTAGTTTAACATACTGGTACTTATTCCTAATAGATTGACTACCCTCGATGCTGGAGGCCTGCTAGGGCCTGAGCTAGTGTCAGCCCTTGCATTGATGGAATCCGAAGCAGACGGCGACCCATCAGGGGCCCTACTATCATCTGGATCGTCTTCCTCTCTGATCTCATTCCTCTTAGCCTCAAAGGTTTGATTGAAACCCAAAGTTATAACGTTACGAGCGTCACCTTCGTAAACGCCAAATACTGTCTTCTGCAAATCAGAAGACAGTATTTGGGGAGCATAGCTATAGCTTAGCGATGGGGATATCTTGTGGCGTACCGCTTCAAAACCCATCAGCCCACCAAAGTAGCCATATATGTCACCCTTCAATCGAGCCCCGAAGGATAAGCGCTTGGGTCCTGCGATAAAATTCTGCATTGCCGAATCTCCATTGGAGCGCTTAAGCGCTCCAGAAACTTGGAGACTCGGTGTGAGCGTGGTAGTTCCTATTAATCGTTGTTGATATCCCAAACTAGAATTCCAATTCAGATCCGCAGTAGCTTTGTCAAAAACAGTACTCGAAGTAGAATCTTCTTGACTTTGTATTTCGGATTGCATGAGTGGAGTTTCTCGAATGATCTTCTCATTAAACATGAGAGACTGTCCCCAGGAGAGTGCTCCAAGATTGAAAGCACTACTAACTTCTCCAACGGTGCGTGCCTGGTCAGCTGAATTGTCCATAAAAACTTGGCCGACTTGTGTTGGCCGGTCAATTAGACTCCGGGTGTACCTCCCGCTACCAGACCAGGTAAGGTTGCTGTAAAATCGTGCTTGATTCGCTGGTGCCTTGAAGAGTGTCACACTTTTCAAAGAAACATTGGCCGTCGGAAGTGTCATCTCTACTCGATCATCGCTTAAAAATTGTCTCCGATTAGCCGTAAGAGAAAGATTGCCCCAATTAAACCTCCTGTTGAATCCACCTTCCGAATTTATCGACTGGGTTACTTCCCTGGGGTCAAACGAATTTTCCCGAACAAATTGAGAACTAGACGCATACCGAGCTGAGAATTTAAACATACTTCTTTCGTCCAACTGCCACGAATGTCTGGTGTCATACGATAACTCACTGCCACCACTATTTCTCCAGTACTGCCGTACACTGGTGGAACCATCGAGGAATTTCTTATTTATCCTGTAACGAAAATTCCCCGTCAAAGAGGTAAAATTATCACTCCACCAATCACCACTGACAGTAGCATCCGTATATTCATTGATTGCCCAAAAATAACCAATATTAGAAACCCTTCTGCTTTGTCCACGTGATGATCTCACAATGTCATTCACTCCAAATCTTGGAGTGAGAATACCACTGTGTCTTCCTGTCTCAGTATTTTGGAATATGAATGGCAACCAAAGCACTGGAACGTCTGCAAAATTCAAGGTCACATTGCGAGCCAAAAGCCAGTTTCCACCAACAGCTTTAAGCTCGCCCGCTGAAAAATGATAGTGTGGCTCTGTCTCTTCACATGAAGTAAACATGACATCGTGTCCGAAGACAGTGTCAGGAAGAATAGCAGGAAGATCGCCAGACATAATCCAAGTAGCACCTTCAGATAAGCTTGTCTTAGCTGCAAAAGCAGATCCCTGCTCTTTTCCTCCGTCATAGATCACCCCATTGCTCTGAACTGGCTCTTGTCCCAACCTCTCCGTCAGGGTTTCCCCAGTAGTCCAAAGAAGTGAATCGGTGAGATTAATCGTATCTATTGCGATTACAGACATCCCATCTTGGTGCAACTCTGCAGGGGAGTTTTCAGTGCCAGAAAGAGTTAATTTTTCATTTAGCGCATCAAAAAGAGCTTGCTGACCTGAATATCGTACAATGGAATATTCGGGAAGAGTTAATAATTGATTTAGAAAACTATCTGGAGAAAAAGAACTGCCCACTTCGATGGGTCTAGATGAACTCAATAATGAGTCTGCGACAAAAAGTGTGGAATCAATACCTGGAGGCCTAGCCAGTACCTCTAGGCGCTCTAAAACCTTAATCCTAGCAGAGTCAGCACCGATACTATCTACCTGTTGAGATTGAACTGGTTTGACACTCATTAAAAACAATAAGGAAGCCAGTCTTACAACAGACAAAGAAAACCGAAAATAATTTATATAAGAGAAGCGTTGCTTCACTGGGACTTAACGGTTCCTTCCGGAGGATCACCACCTATTTCTTTTGCTTTCCGACGACGGTAGATCATCACCGACAAGAGAATACTAAACTCGTATAAAACCACTAATGGTACCATCATCATCACGGTCACGGTCACAACATCCCCTGGACTGAGAAAACTTGCCAGTACTGTGATTATAACGATGGCATGTCTTCTCTTGGCTCGAAGAAATTTAGGAGTAACTAAGCCCAAAGCCGAAAGAATCATTATTACAACTGGCAATTCAAATAGGATGCCAAAAGCTAACAGCAACTTAGTAACAAAATTCAAATATGGCCCTGCCTGTACTACGGGATTAAAATAACCTTCCGCAAAGAATAGGAGGAAATTCAATGTCGCTGGAAGAGCCAGGTAGTAGGACATTGCCACTCCAGCTCCAAAAAGGACTACTCCCATATAAAGACTTGGAATTATCACTCGCTTTTCATGAGCTTCCAGTGCGGGTGACAGAAACGCCCACACTTGATAAATCAAAATGGGAGATACTAGGATAAAACCAACGATAAAACTAATTTTTAAAATCAGAAAGAAAGGTTCGGTTGGAGAGAAAAAATTCAATCGCTCTGCTTCCCCCATAACTTCATAATAAGGACTTATCAATACGTCTAAGAGTGAGAAATATTGGACCAAGAGAAACCCAGCTACCACACCGCCAATTAGGGCAGTTACACTCCACAAGATGCGCCACCTTAGCTCTTCCAAATGATCTAAGAACGGCATCTCTCCTCTTAAGTCAGATTTTTTAGACATAATATCAAAATCGCCAGCTAATTGGTCATCATGTAAATGAGAGTCTTAAATAAATTATCATAGATCTTATAGAATCAGAGTAGCAGAGTCTCCTGGTTCAGAGCAATCAGTTCTTTTTGATCTTGAGAATCCAAGTCACTCAGCATCTCTTGGAACTCACCGATATCTTTGAAATTACGGTATACTGAAGCAAATCTGACATAGGCTACACGATCCAAGGGAGCGAGTGCCAACATCACCATCTCCCCAATCTGGGAAGCTTTTATTTCAGGACCTAGAGATCGAGTCAGCTTGTCCTCGATCGCGTCTACTGCGAGATCAATTTCGTCTTGTGATACAGAGCGCTTTGCACAGGCCACCATCATACTTCTCAACAACTTGCTACGATCAAATTTTTCAGCCGTGCCGTCGTTCTTGACTACCGACAAATCTCTATCTTCGACATGCTCATATGTAGTAAACCGACCTCCACATATTCCACATTCACGACGACGTCTCACAGCACGACCAGCCCTGGTCTCACGAGTATCTACTACCCGATTATCAGCAGCATCGCAGTCAGGACAACGCATTTACAATCTCAGCACGGCTCAACGGATGTCCCGTAAAAGCTCCTGAGCTAGCTCCGCTGGTCCACTGTCAGGATAGGTGGTAATTAACCTCTCGAGATGCTCAATCGCTTCTTCAATATTTTCTTGTCGGACCAAGATCTCTGCGACCCGATAAAGAGCCTGAGGAACCCTGTCAGAAGTAGGATATAGCTCTAGGATACGAAGAAATGCTTCAATAGCCTCATCCTGTGAATTTTCCTGTTCCAGGAGATCGGCAAGGAAAAACTGTGCGGACGGTGCTAACCGATGGTCTGAATGGTCTATAAGAAAACTTTCGAAGGCCCTACGAGCCGTTCCAAAGGAACCCCTATCAAACTGAATCATTGCTGCCTGGTAGATTTCTTCAGGAGGAGTAGAGGTTTCGGGATCGTCCGACTCTATATCTTGCACAAGGTTTTCGATTCCTAAGCCAACTGGATTTTGATTTCCATTGACCGCAAGTCGTTCAGAAAGAGTGACCATTGAACGTTGTATCTGTCCCGTCAAAACATAGAGTTGGGATAGCTGATCTTGGATATTAGTTAAATCCAGCCCTACATCCCCCCGAATATTTAGGAGCCTCTCGGATTGACCTTCTAGTGAGTCCTTTAAATCCTGGATCTCCTCAGAAATCACCAGCAACTGAAAATCTTGTTCTTCTCTTTGTTCAGCAAGAGTCTCCTGCAGTAGCCGAGTGTCTTGTTTTGTGGCACATCCAGAGACCATGAACAACAACACAAAAGCTAAGCCCCTCCCCCTAAGAACATATCTGTGACTAGACACAGATATGAAATTAGCAGAAGGGGCCATAGTCATATAGCAACCCAATTCAATTCTACCGTTATGAACCGTCGTCGTCGCTCACCACAATTTCACCACCAGAAATGCTAAACTCAACACGTCGGTTTTCTGTCCAACTTGTTTCGTCACTGCTATTTACCAACGGACGTTCCTCTCCAAAAGAGGTCGTCATCAGTCTGTCAGTAGCAATTCCAAAACCGGACAGGAAATCGCGGACACTCTCAGCACGCCGGCTACCCAAAGCCAAGTTGTACTCGGTTGAACCACGCTCATCAGCATGACCTTCTAGGCGGAGACGTACTGTCGGACTACTGCGAAGGATAGGGATTTTTCTACGCAGAATCGTCTCTGCTTCAGCAGTGATTGCAGATTCATCGTAGTCAAAGTTTACCATATCTTCTAAAGTTGATCGCGCTTCGTCTCTAGCAGTCGCGAGTCTTTCTTGCTCCACTCGCTCTGCCTCCCTTTGACGGGCCTCTTCCGCCTGAACTCTAGCAATAGAATCGGCGCGAGCTGCATCGAGCTCGGCCTGAGTTGGTCCTGTGGGAGCAGGGGGTGGAGGTGGTTCTGATCCCCCACATGCACCCAAGATAAGTGTTATCACTAAGGCTGGAAAAGCTAAGTCTTTGATCCTCATCGCCCGTCCTATGTTTAAATGGTTCTTGTGTACAATTCTGCTGGCCCTGACAAAATGCTAAACTACAGCCAGTCTACCACACAGACTAGGATTTGTCATATCCAGTAGAAGCATGCCTTTACTTCTTATACGAATCTACTGCCTAGTACGCAATGATCCAACCCCTAAAGATTCCTTGAGGGATGGAGACCATTCTGGCACTCTTACGTCAAAACCCCTAAGAAGCATCCGGATCTTTCCGCTAGCTGTGTCAACCACCATCAGTCCAGTTCCCCAATCTCTTGTGCCTACAAAAACCAAATGTCTCGCGTCTGGTGCCCAGCTCGGATCTTCATTATTTCCCTCTCTGGTCAATTGCCTCAATCGTCGGCCACTATCCGCAATCTGTGCTACCAAAATCTGGTATCGGCCCCTGCGGGCAACTCGGCCATGGAAAGCCAAATAATCTCCCGATGGCGACCAGTCGGGAGACGTATAATATCCCTCACGGCCATGAATATATGGAGAAACCAAGTCTGCCTCTCCACCACTCGCAGGCATCACAAAAATCTGTGGGTAGGGTGTCCCCAAACGATTGGAGTTGAACGCCATAAATTCCCCGTCTGGTGAATAGGTAGGGGAAAGATCATCCCAACGTCCGCCACTGATATGCACCAGACAGCAGTCTCTTAACCAATTGTAACGAAAAATCCCACTCCTGTTCCCTCCTGTTACTGAGAAAGCAATCTCTCGACCATTCGGGTTGTAGACAGGAGTGATATAGTCCCCTTGTCTCTCAGAAGGAAGAGCTCTCTCTTCGCCACTTTTCACATCCAATTCATAGATCCGAGGGAACCCAGTACCCTTCCTAGAGGTGTAAGCAATCTTATCCCCATTAGGCGACCAGGTCGGCGACATCGTCAAGTCCCCATAAGAAGTAATTTGTCTGAAATTCTCCCCGTCAGAATCGATTGTATAAAGCTCTTGATTCCCATCTTCTGATCTGCGAGAAAAGGCAATACGGCTTGTAGCCATCCCTGGTTCTCCATAGATCCACTGGATTAATTGATCAGAGGCAGCATGGACGGACATTCGAAAATCACGATCTTCTCTAATCGGCAACAAAAACCGCCCCTGTTCATGAATCGCGCCGTATACGATGTCATGTAGTTCCAAAGTCAAAATGAAACCCACACTTCCAGTTGCTTGTCTCTGTACCGATCCAGAAAGCAACCAAACAGCACCTAACTGATCCCACAATTGATAATCTATGCCTTCGCCAACTAATCCTAAGGGAATAGAGTCCATGACTTCAAATCGATCACTATAGCGCAGATCATTGGCAATAATCGTCTCAATTTCTCGAGCTATCTCACCCGCATCGCTCTCACCGCTGAATGGATGTACTGCCAACGCTGGGTAGAATTCGGATTCATAGAGAAGACCTAAGGTTACACCCGGAATTGAATCCTGGACTTGTGCATCCAAATTAACGACCTCTTGAAAGCATCCATACATTGTCATGATCAACAATACTTTCATCGTAGCGACTTTGGACGACAACGATTTCATATCTCGTTCCTTTTATCCACGAGCCCTTCTTGGCTTCCTGGTTTTTTATCAAATTTGAAGACAACTTGCAGTTGCTCATCTTGCATAGTCTCAGGCAGTGGACCAAGGCGATCTCCGTTTCCCGCACATTCCGCAGCCCCCATTGCTTCAATGTCGAATGGGATATTCCTGGAGGATTCACGAACATCAACATCGGACACGGACCCATCTCGATTTACTACGAAGTAGATACTAGCTGCCAGCTCTTCCTCTCCTCGCCACCTAAAACAACGCTGTATTTGACGTATTATGTTGTTGTAGTACTCTGGATAATCACGTCTCAGGCCTTCCATTCGCACGTTAATATCCTCACCTGGATTATCTATTTCTGGATCGGCCTCCACGCCAGTGATAGGCAGAGGAGGCTCGACAGATTCTTGCTCTGAATTCAACTCCTCATCGACGGGATCCTCTTCAAGAGGAGTCTCCTCCTCAGTCACTACCACTTCCTCAACCTCCTCTGACAATGACAACTCTTGTGGGGTTTCAATTGTAAGGTCTTCTGGCGGCACCAAACTCTGCTCTCCCAATTCAGCAGCAGGAGGAGAAATTAATTCTATCTCAAATACCACGAAGTTAGGCACTGTGACTTGTGCCACAGATGACCACCAGGCAAACAAGATGACCGTGATATGGATACTGACAGACTTCAGAACTGGCCCCCTCCCAATCGATCTTCTGCTCACCTTACACCACTTACTTTTGTCGGGTACTGATTGGCTAACATCTTCAATTGACAGGACGCTGTTCAGCCACCACGGAAAACGAGACTCCACTGGCAGCCACGGTTGCCATTATATCTACACCTGAACCCCAAGTTGCTAATGAGTCCCCTTTAATCCAGACCTTATCCACATTCCCAGCTGATACCAATTGATTGAAAGATTGGCTGAATTCAGCCCGGTCAACAGCAGTTTCAGCAAGATAAATAATCCCTCCTCTGTCAACTGTGACAATTAGCGTTCTGTCATCCGCGGTCAGCGACGAAACTTCGGTCTCTGGAACCTCCACTTCGATGCCACCTTGTAGTATCGGTGCAGTGATAATAAAGATTATCAGGAGAGTAAAGGCGACGTCTACCAAACTGGTGACATTAATATCAGCCATGGGTGCCAATCCATCCTGCCCAGTATTGCGTGATCCTATCATCTCAGACCCGCCATCAGACTCGTCCTTCACGAGCTAAAGCTCCAATAAATTCGCTTGAAAAACCTTCAAGCGCACCGCTTAGGAGACTTAGCTTGGAAACAAAGTGATTGTAAGCAATAACTGCAGGGATCGCGACGGCCAAACCCATTACAGTAGTGACCAAGGCCTCAGCAACTCCAGGTGCCACAGCGTCTATGTTCGACGAACCAGACGCTGCTATTCCCAAAAAAGTGTTAGTGATTCCTAAAACCGTTCCCATCAAGCCCATTAGAGGAGCTACAGACCCTATAACGGCCAACCAAGTCAATCCCTGGGTTAACTCATCTCGCTCAACTGCCTCTTCCTTTTCTAGAACCAATTTTAAAGCCTGGAGTTGGGTGATAGACATCCCGGAACCTAAAGATTCATTGAGATCCTTACCGAAGCTTTGTGGATGCAGGTCTCTGAAAAAGGTAATCCCCTGCCTAAACACCCTGCCATAGGGGGAATCGGGTAACAACATTATAGATTCGTATGCATCTTTGAGATCTACGGACTGCTCAATTTTTTCTAAAAACAGGTCCTCTGCCTTCCGAACTTCACTAAATTGCCTCTGTTTCCAAAAAATCAGAACCCATGAGGCTATAGAAGCGAACGACAGAATTAGGAGGACTATTTTAGTTGGCAAGGTCCCTCCAAAAATCATATCCCAACCGCTTTGAGGAGTGTTCGCTTGAGCTAGGATTGCTAGAAAATCCATCTAAACCCCGTTGTTTTTAATTGTAGTAAACCACAAGTGGCCATCAGGAAGCCCTACTATTAAGATGGGAGAATTATACTCGACAACCGGCCCAGAGATCCTACTAGAATCAATGTTCATATCCCGCACCATTAAAATATTCTACTTCGTGACACGGGCAATCTCTATCAGTCAGAGTGTCCCAGTCCCAAATCACTTTCTGAATCTTCAGCATTTTCTGAACCCAAGTCTTGAATGTCATGTAAATACCTCACAGCTTCCAAAAACTCCTCTCCTTTTCCATTCCCAACACCCTTCTTTAGTCGCGACATAGGCTCATGTAACAACTTGTTTATAAGCCTTTTGGAAAACCCACTAACCATTTCCCTCTCATCTTCTGGAAGGTTCGGAAGTTTTTGCCATAGCCATTCCAACTGATTTCTTCTTTCCTGATCCCAGCTCTCCCTGAGATCTTTAATCACTGGCACAACTTCCAAGGTTTGATTCCAATCTAAAAAAGAGGATACAGATTCATCGATAATATCGTGGGCGACAGGAATTGAAGCTTTCCTATTCAAAAGGTTGTCATCTACTATTTCTTTCAGATCATCTACATTGTAGAGGAACACGTTAGGCTCTCCACCCACTTCCGCCTCAATATCTCGTGGTATGGCAAGATCAAGGATCAGCAGGGGTTTTTCCCTGAAGCCCCCCAAGGCATCGCGAAAACCTTCTAGGGTGACCAAGGTATAGGGAGCAGAAGTCGAGGCAACGAGAATATCCGCCTCTTTCAAACTAAAGGACATTTCCGTAAAATGGACTGCACGCCCAGAAAACCGACTGGCTAACTTCTGGGCATGGCCTAAACAACGGTTGGAAACAAGTAGTTCTGATATTCCATTCCGCTCCATTGATTCTACTACCAGTTCAGCGGTATTTCCAGCTCCTAAAATCATGACGGTACGATTCTCAAGTCCACCAAATATTTTTCTCGCTAGGCCTACTGCAACGGATGCAACACTCGCTGCCCCCTTACCTACTGGAGTCTCTGAGCGGACCCTTCCTCCTACCGCAAGGGCAGATTGGAAAAGTCTATTCAGGATTGGTCCGACCAAAGGTCGATCCGCAGATGACTTTCTAATCCAATCATATGTTTCTTTAACTTGGCCCTGAATCTCAGCTTCACCGAATACCAATGATTCTAAACCTGCCGTAACTTTATAAAGATGTTCTGCAGCTTGTAGACCAGAATAATGATAGAGATATTGATCTGTCCCGCCGACCAGATCGCCCGCCTTCCGCTTCAAGGCAGAAACAGCGGAATCTAATAAATCGAAATCTGATCCAGGACACATATAAAGCTCAGTTCTGTGACAAGTAGACAGTATCACACCTTCAGTCATACCTGAATAATCGCGCAGTGATTCCAGGAGTGCTAATGCCTCCGCATTAGTAAAGGAGAAACGCTCTCTGACACCTACAGGTGCTGTCTTATGGCTGACGCCCACCACCGCTACTGGAATCACAGAAAAAATCCTCTCGTCGATACGAAAATGCGCAAGGCGATATAAGACATTACAATTAACGCAAACCCTAAAACACTCGCCCAAGCCCCTCTTTGAGGTTTCATACGGCTCAAACTTCGAGTCAACAAAACCCCAAAAAATACAAACCAAGTCATAATTGACCACATCACCTTAGGATTCAATTGATCTAAAGACTGTCTAAAGCTGATAGTCCAAAACCAACCCAGAACCAAAGCCAGGGTAAACGTTACAAAACCAGTGACCAGCCCGACTCGACTGATGCGATCCAATGTCGCCAACGGTGGAGTGAACTGGAACAACCGGCCCATCCTCTTATTGTTCAATTCGCCAAGTTGAATGACATAGAGTGAACTGGCTGCAAACGATAATGTCATCCCTCCAAAACCGACAAAGGCCATCATAACATGCAGTGAGAACCAAGCTCCCTGAAAATCCATGACTTCAAACGATGGTTCTACACCTAGAACTACAGCTACCGTCTCAAGGAAAATCATGACAGGAATAACGACAATCCCTACCCTGCGACCTTCTCCAAAAACAATTGTACCGAGGAGTGCTAACCCTATGACCAAAGCTAGACTAGAAAGAGATGGGCCAATCCCAGTCAAGGGCAGTTGATGGTACAAAGAAGTGAAAACGATCAGGGCGTATACATGTATCAACACGCCAAGAGAAGCTAAACCAAAAGCGACAGAAGGATCCGAACCCCTGCCCCCTTTAACCAGGGATCGGAGCCA
>Ga0209035_10000862_pt1 | contig 12108 bp, 7 predicted proteins | sample MarorgKNORR_S2LV_6_FD_188220 | JGI IMG/M metagenome (GOLD analysis project Ga0209035, IMG submission 188220) | Marine microbial communities from the Southern Atlantic Ocean, analyzing organic carbon cycling - AAIW_A/KNORR_S2/LV (SPAdes) (version 2) | ecosystem: Environmental > Aquatic > Marine >...
ACGACAGCCATACGTTTTAGCGTTTCCATCACCTGCTCACTAGAGCAGATGCCATGATGCAGCCAGTTGGCGATATGTTGGCTTGAAATACGTAGTGTTGCACGATCTTCCATAAGGCCGACGTTATTGATGTCAGGGACCTTAGAGCAACCAACACCCTGCTCTACCCAGCGGACAACATAACCAAGCATTCCTTGAACGTTATTGTCTAACTCAAGTTGAATCTCTTCTGCGGTAAGGCTTTGATCGCCCAACAGCGGAATAGTAAGAATATCGTCAACATTAGCCCTTACACGGTTTTTTAGCTGTTCTTGGAGGGCTGGCACGTCAATTTGGTGATAATGTATTGCGTGGAGCGTTGCAGCCGTTGGGGAGGGTACCCAGGCGGTATTAGCGCCGGCCTTAGGGTGACCAATCTTTACGGCCATCATCTCTGCCATATTGTCTGGAATGGCCCACATGCCCTTTCCTATCTGCGCCTTGCCCTTTAAACCACAAGCTAGGCCGACATCGACATTTTGGTCTTCGTAGGCTGTTATCCAGGGCATCTTTTTAAGATCACCCTTCAGCGCAAACGCGCCAGCTAGCATGCTGGTATGAATTTCGTCGCCGGTTCGGTCTAGGAAGCCCGTATTAATAAAGACGACACGGCCTTGGGCGGTGCGAATACACTCTTTTAGGTTTACTGAAGTACGGCGTTCTTCGTCCATAATGCCAACCTTGATCGTATGTCTGGTAAGGCCTAGCAGGTTTTCGATGGCGTTAAACAAGTCGTTGGTAAAGGCCACTTCTTCTGGGCCGTGCATCTTAGGTTTTACGATGTAGATACTGCCGGCTGCCGAATTAGTCAGCTTTGATTGATTGTTGATGTCATGGAGAGATATTAGGCTGCTAATGACGCCATCCATGATCCCTTCGGGGATCTCGTTGCCCTGGGCATCCAATATCGCTGGGTTGGTCATCAGGTGGCCAACATTTCGTATAAACATGAGGCTGCGGCCATTAAGCGTAAGGTCAGAGCCGTCGGCGCCTATATAGGTACGATCTGCGTTCATCGACCGGACAAAATTAGTGTCACCACGAGTAATAGTCTCTTTAAGCGTACCCTTTATCAGTCCCAGCCAATTACCATAGGCCAGAGCCTTGTCGTCGGCGTCTACTGCAGCAACGGAGTCTTCACAATCCATAATAGTTGTTAGCGCTGACTCTAGGACAATGTCCTTAACTCCAGCCTTGTCAGATACGCCAATTTGATGGCTTTTATCTACTTGAAGTTCAAGGTGTAAGTTATTGTTTTTTATTAAAATAGAGGATGGATTTTCTGCATCACCGAGATAGCCAGATAGCTGCTCTGGTACCTGTAAAGTCGTGTTATTCCCGCCCTCTAATTGAACCTTTAGCTGACCTTCTACCACAGCATAGCGGGTAGCTTGGTGATGAGAGCCGCTAGAGAGTGGCGCGGCGCCATCGAGGAAATCTCGACCATAGTCGATGACCCTTTGGCCTCGCACTGGATTATAGGCGCCAGCTTTCTCTGCCCCCTCCTCTTCTGAGATCACATCATTGCCATAAAGCGCGTCGTATAGACTGCCCCAGCGAGCATTGACCGCGTTAAGTGCAAAACGAGCATTCATAATGGGTACCACTAGTTGTGGGCCCGCTTGCACGGCAATTTCTGTGTCGACATTTTCCGGACTTACCGCAAAGTCGCCCCCTTCTGGTACCAAATAGCCGATCTCTTGCAGAAAGGCTTTGTACTGGGTAAATTCAAACCCGTCACTGTTTGCGGCATGCCACTGGTCTATCTGGGCTTGCAGTTGTTCACGTTTATCTAGAAGGGCTTTATTTCGAGGCCCGAACTCAACCAAAATCGCTGCGAAACCAGTCCAGAATACGGTTTTATCTATACCAGTCCCTGGCAGGATCTCTTGATTAACAAGATCGTGGATTGGTTTGGCGACCTGTAGGCCTGATTCTTCGATGCGTTGACTCATGGTGCTATTTCTCCGGCGATTAAAACACTAGCTCTAAGTTTATTGACTCAACCTGGACTTTCCAAATCTAATGCCTGTATCTTTGCTATTCAGGAAGCAGATACTACATCCATTCAATATCTGTTAACGAAGCATTTCTTCGGAGACATTTTTGATTAACTGCCTGATCCATCTGTGGCCTGGATCGTGCTGTAGCAATGGGCTCCAGACCATTTTTAGACGTAGGCGTGGTATTTCAAAGGGTGGCTCTAAAACTGCAACGCTGGGGTCTCCTTTTAGCCTTTTGGTGGCCATTGAAGGTAAGGTGACAATTAGATCGTCCTGCTCGCCCAGAAAGAGCGCCGCCTGATAATGTCGAGTGAATACGGTAATGTCACGCTTTGCATCAATCTTGTCCAAAGCATCATCAACCCAGCCTAGTCGCTGAACATCATCTGGGCTCATTGCCACACCGACACCCATGCCGGTCTTGCTCACCCAGACATGCTTGCTTGAGAGATATGACTCGAGATTCCAGTTTTTGGTAATAGGGTTTTTGGCACTCACCACGCAGGAAAAACTATCATCCCAGAGGTGTACCTGGTGAAAGGACTGCGGCAAGGTATCAAATCGGTTAATGACGAGGTCAACCTTACCTCTTTCAACATCATGAAAGCTCACATCGCTGGGGGTCATGATATCTAAACGAATGCCGGGAGCTTCTTTACGCAAGCTCGTCAATAAAACAGGCAATAGCGTTGATTCAGTATAGTCACTTGCCATGATCCGGAATATTCGGGTGGAAACTCCAGGGTCAAAGTCGGTCTTGGGTAACACGGCTTGTTCTGCCGCCGCTAACACAGCTCGAACCAGCGGCTGTAGTTCCAAGGCTCTCTCAGTGGGCGTCATACCGTCGCTAGTACGTACCAGAATAGGGTCATTAAATAGCCCTCTTAAGCGCCGCAAGCTGTTGGACATTGCGGGCTGACTTATCCCAAGCTCTTCTGCTGCGCGGGTTACGTTACATTCTCTAAGTAGAACATCAAGGTAAACGAGGAGATTTAAATCCACTTTAGACATATTCATATAAAAAATACTCAAGATAGAAATGATAAACTAGGATAATGGCGGCATCATACCTAAAATGGCCCCACAGTCAAATTCCACAACTAAAATAAGGTTTGTTTACATGTCCACTTTTAACCAAGATTCAGCCGATTTAGCAAAAGTAATAGAAGGCAACAAGGGTAACTGGAGCGCTATCAATGCTGACTCAGCGGCCCGCATGCGCGCTCAAAACCGCTTCAAAACAGGTCTTGATATTGCTAAGTACACCGCTGGCATCATGCGTGCTGATATGGACGAGTACGATGCTGACTCTTCTGCTTACACTCAGTCATTGGGTTGCTGGCATGGATTTATCGGACAGCAGAAGCTGATCGCTATTAAGAAGCACTTCGGTACCACGAAGAAGAAGTACCTTTACCTATCAGGATGGATGGTTGCAGCGCTGCGATCTGAGTTTGGACCTCTTCCGGATCAGTCTATGCACGAGAAAACCTCGGTGGCGTCTCTTATTGCTGAGCTCTATACCTTCTTACGTCAGGCCGATGCTCGCGAACTAGCGGGTCTATTCCGTCAATTAGATGCAGCGCAGGGCGATGCTAAAGCGGCTATTAAAGCCCAGATCGATAATTTTGAAACTCACGTAGTGCCAATTATTGCAGATATTGATGCCGGTTTTGGTAATGCTGAAGCGACTTACCTTATGGCTAAGCAGATGATTGAAGCTGGCGCCTGCTGTATTCAGATTGAGAACCAGGTCTCTGATGAAAAGCAATGTGGCCACCAGGACGGTAAGGTAACTGTCCCTCATTCTGACTTCTTAGCTAAAATTAACGCTGTTCGGTATGCCTTTCTAGAGTTAGGCATTGATGATGGTGTAATTGTCGCACGTACAGATTCATTGGGCGCAGGCCTCACTAAGCAAATCGCTGTGACCAACGAGCCGGGCGATTTGGGTGATCAGTACAACGCGTTCTTAGATGTTGAAGAAGTGACGCCAGCTGATATGAAAAATGGTGATGTAGTGATTAACCAAAATGGCAAGCTGGTTCGACCTAAGCGTCTACCAAGCAACCTATTCCAGTTTAAGGCTGGCACAGGCGAAGCGCGCTGCATACTGGACTCTATTACCAGCCTGCAGAATGGCGCAGATATGATTTGGATTGAAACTGAGAAGCCGCATATCGGTCAGATTGGCGCGATGGTTGATGAAATTCGTAAAGCCGTACCTAACGCTAAATTGGTCTATAACAATAGTCCGTCGTTTAACTGGACACTTAATTTCCGTCAGCAAATCTTTGATGCATGGTCTGAAGCGGGCCAAGATGTTTCAAGCTATGATCGCGCTGATCTTATGAATGCCGTGTATGACGTCACTGATTTGGCTATAGAGGCCGATGAAAAAATTCGTACTTTCCAGGCAGATGCGGCTAAGGGCGCTGGAATCTTCCACCACTTGATTACTCTACCTACGTACCACACCGCCGCCCTATCTACGGACAACCTCGCTAAGGATTACTTTGGTGAACAAGGTATGCTGGGTTATGTCGCTGGTGTGCAACGCAAGGAAATTCGTCAGGGCATTGCCTGCGTTAAGCATCAGAATATGGCTGGGTCAGACATGGGTGATGACCATAAAGAGTTTTTTGCCGGTGAAGCTGCACTTAAAGCGTCAGGTAAAGACAACACAATGAACCAGTTCTAGGTTTACATTAGTTAGTCTCGATTGAGGGCGGATTTTTATCCGCCCTTTTTTGTGTCTATCCATTTTCCTTTGCTTGGAAATAGGTTGCGCTGATTGAATATGCTGTCTAATCTTGAGCTTTCAATGGCTATCAAGCCTAACCGTGTGACTTTGAGGGATGTGTCGTGAGTATAAAAAAGATTGGTGTCGGTTTATTGGTAGGCTTAATCATAGCCTGCGTTTGGTTCTATCCAAAGTTACAAGCGCTGTACTTCACCGTCCATCTGTTTGATGAAGACAGAATTGTCGAAAACTTTCGCTCGGCCACGACTATTTGGCCCGCCAAACGTTTAGAAAAGTCCAGTCAACCTTATCGCTATTCCGTCGACCTGTTAGAACCTTTGCCTGCCAACTTTAGCTATGACAACAAGGATTATGTGACACAAACTTTTCTTAAGGACTCTTGGACCACAGGGTTTTTGGTGATCCAGGACGATGTGATTGTTTCTGAGAATTACTTTTTGGGTAATGACCAGACCACGCAAAATATCTCTTGGTCTATGGCGAAGTCGTTTATCTCGGCACTAGTAGGCATAGCTGTTGATAAGGGCCAGATCACCAGCATTGAGGAGACTGTTGAAGTCTACGCACCGATGTTAAAAGGCTCAGGTTATGAAGGGGCGCGGATCAAAGATGTATTGCAGATGTCATCTGGAATCGCTTTTAACGAGGATTATGGCGATTTTTATAGCGACATCAACCGTTGGGGCCGAGATTTTGCCTTGGGGAATCCACAAGACGACTTTGCCGCTAGCCTTAACCGCGGACTAAAACCAGGCACAAAAAATCATTATGTCAGCATAGATACCCATGTGCTTAGTATGGTTCTAAGCCGCGCGACGGGCCAAAGTATTACCGATTATATGCAGAACAATCTCTATGATGCTGCGGGCATGGAGCATGAGGGATATTGGATTGCAGACGGAGCTAACGTCGAGATGGCTCTAGGAGGGCTCAATTTAACGCTACGCGACTTTGCGAAGATAGGATCTATGTATCTTCATGATGGAGCCTTAAACGGCCAGCAGATCGTTCCTAAGGCCTGGGTGGCTGATTCGATCACGCCAGATGGCCCACATGTTCAGCCAGGCCCAGATTTTGGTTATGGGTACCAGTGGTGGATACCACCGGGTAACGAAGGAGAGTTCATGGCGATGGGTGTCTACAATCAATATATTTATGTCAATCGTGAGACTAACGCTGTGATCGTCAAGTTATCAGCCAATCCTTTCTATAACGACATCAATTATGCGCCATCTAGCGATTGGGCCCACCTAGCCCTGTTCAGATCCATCGCCCACAACACTGACCGGCGTTAGCACCCTGAGGACCGCTATTATGAAATTACTGTTACTCGCTTTACTGCTTGTATCGCCGCTAAGTGTTGGTGATGCCTTCACGGGAGAAAAAACATTTCCTCACCAAGGGCTACAACGAACTTATTGGCTGCATGTCCCTGCTGACTTGAAGCCAGGCGCGCCCTTAATGGTCGTGATTCATGGCTACACTAGCGGGGCCAAATATATTATGGATTACTCTAAAATGAATGACATCGCGGACCGCGAGGGTTTTGTAGTCGTCTATCCCCAAGGAACCGTAGATCTACAGGGAAACACGTTTTTTAACGTGGGTTATGACTTTCATCGGGACTCTAGTGTGAATGACTTGAGTTTCATTAGGGAACTAACTGTAGATGTCAGTCAACACTATGAGTCAAACTCATCAAAGATTTTTGTAACCGGTATGTCTAACGGCGGTGATATGAGTTATATGCTTGCCTGCACCTCCACCGATATATTTAAGGCTTTTGCTCCCGTGGCTGGCGTTTTAATGAAAGAAATCCGTGACTCTTGCGACACGGATACGCCTATTCCTCTGTTTGAGATGCACGGTACTGTTGATAACATCTCCAGTTATGAGGGTGATATGGACAACAGTGACGGCTATGGCGCATACCTTGATCTACCTTCATCGACTCAATTTTTTGTTGAAGCTAACGGTTTGAGTAAAAAAAGGACCATTAGACTTGAAGATAAAACCCCTAATGACGGCAGTACAGTCATCTTTGAGCGATACTATGCCGAAGATAACGACCTGCAAGTCTGGTTTTATATTATTGAAGGTGGCGGCCATCATTGGCCGGGAGCGCAAGTGCCTTGGTGGCAATACCCTATGGATTGGGTCCGCGCACAATCGGACAACAACGACATTAACGCCAGCGAAGACGTGTGGTCCTTTTTTAGTGAATACTTATAACTAGTAAAATGTTTCTCCGTTGGCCGCCATTGCACGCATTCTGTCGGTGGGTTGGTACAGAGGACTGATATGACTGTATTGGTCACCCAGAGCGCAAATTTCAGCTAATCCAATCTCGTCCATCCATCGACAGATGCCGCCTCTAAACGATGGGAAACCAAGTCCGTAAATTAACGCCATGTCTGCCTCGGTTGGAGAGCCAACAATGCCCTCCTCCAAGCAACGGGCCATTTCCATCCCCATAGGCAGCAGTACACGAGTCACTATCTCTTGCTCATCAAATACACGTGTTGCGCCAAATTGCGTTTCAAAAGCTTGGATAACCGACGGGTCTGGTGCCTTTGCTGCCCGCCCCCTTTCGTCATTTTGATATCCGTAATAACCAAGACCATTCTTTTGGCCTAGCCTACCTGCTTTCACCAGCATTGCCGATGGGCGGGCTGGCGAAATCTCAATAAAACGCTCAGGTATTCCAGTCAACATGACTGAATAACAATGAACCATAGTGTCCAATCCGACAACATCAGAGAGATAAGCTGGACCCATTGGCAAACCCCAGGTCTCCAACGCATGGTCGATCTGCTGGAAGTCGGCACCTTCAGCAATTAACATTTCCATACCAAACATAGTGGCAAACAGGACTCGATTGACCAAGAAGCCTGGACAGTCATTGACGACAATAGGTTTTTTGCCAAGACTTAGGGTATAGGCACAGACAGCTGCAATAGTTTTATCTGAGGTTTTCTCTCCCCGAATAATCTCTACGAGGGGCATGGCATGAACGGGATTAAAAAAGTGCATGCCACAAAAGTTTTCAGGACGCTGCAATGACTCTGCAAGAGACGTAATAGAGATCGTTGAAGTGTTCGACGTGATGATGCTATCTGGATTTGACAGCTGAGCTTCTACAGCGGCCAGAACCTGAGCCTTAACCGACTCTATTTCCACCACAGCCTCAACTATCATATTGCTATCGCTAATAACCTTATCGTCGAGAGTTGGTTGTATTTGACTGATAATTTGAGCCGACTTAGCTTCCGTTAGTTTACCTCTCTGTACACCCTTATTTAGAAGTTTGGTTGCCTCACTCATCCCGAGGTCAAGTGCTGGCTGGGCAATATCCTTCATAACTACAGAATAACCCTTTAAAGCATTCTGATAGGCGATGCCGCCGCCCATAATGCCTGCCCCAATAACCGCGGCACTACTAATGGGCTGCGCACTATCTTTGAAAGGCGCGTTGCGGACCTTTGCTTGTTTAACGACAAATTGACCACCTAAAAATAGCCCTACTAGCGCCCTGGCCTCTGGTGTGTGGCTCAATTGATAAAATGTTTGGTTTTCCAAATGGATCGCTGCCTCTCGGTCAACCAAGGCAGCGGCGCATAATAGGTCTATCACCTTTAACGGTGCGGGATACTTGTTACCGGTTCTACCTAAAATAGCGCTCTGAAGCTTGTCCGCCGTTTGTGCGATCTCGGCCGAGCTTACATTGACTGCGGAGCGTTTTTTGATTCGACGCTCTTCAAAGTCCACTTCGCCATTGGCATGGGATGCCAGTAGTGAGAGAGCGGCGTCTCGTATGCTATCGGCCTCTACCAACTGGTCCACAGCGCCCGCTTGCAAAGCTGATTGGGCTGATTGTTGCGCCCCTGAAGAGATCCACTGGGTTGCTGTAGCAAAACCAACCAGTCTAGGGAGACGCACAGTGCCACCCCACCCAGGGATTATGCCAAGCCCGGTCTCAGGTAACCCTATAGCTGCGTTAATATTCATGACACGCGAGTCACAGGCCAGACAGATTTCAAAACCGCCGCCGAGGGCAAAGCCATTAATGACTGCCACCGAAGGGTATGGGAGATCTTCAATAGCCGAAAAAAGACCGTTAGCGTGCTGGGCCCAAGCTACAAATTCCTCTTTTGGTGTAGCAAACATCGCAGTAAATTCAGTAATATCGGCGCCCACTACGAAAACTGATTTACTGCTACTTACCAGTAGTCCCTTGATCGAGGCTTCACCCTTTAGTATGCCCACTACCACTTCCAACTCGCTCATTGTTTGCTTATCAAACTTGTTAACTGAACCTGTGAGGCTGTTGAAATTGAGCTCTGCAAAGTCATTTTCAATCATTTTTAGTGTAAGGGTTTGTCCACTGAACATAAGTCTTCTCTGGCTTCATTTTGTTTAAAGGACGATATTCTAACTCTCTAGAAGGTTTAGTCTATGGTTTACTGCGTCTTATTCTGATTATCATTAAAATCTATCCAGAACAGGTCAATTTAGATATGTCTCTACGTGACAAAATACTCGTATAAAAACAGTCTCAATACATCTATAACGACTCTTGTTACGGCAATGGGAAAGGTTCTAGCTACTTTCTAAAGAGTATTACGTCTGCCCCGATAAAGATGGGTGTACTGCCCCACTTGGCACCTAGGTATTCAAAACTGTGTTTTGAGAAAAAGCTAATGTGGGTTGGGTCATTTTTATAGTGCCAACTGTCAAAAGACTCTCGGCGAGTAACCTGTTTGGTCATTAGTCCCAGGTAGCCTCCATTCTTTAACAACCCCCATAGCCGATCGAGCTCTTCCCCCGGCACCGCTAGGTGCTCAACCACTTCGGTACTAGTAATAAAATCGTAGTGGCCAGCAAGAGCTTGTTTGTCTGGGGCATAGAACGGATCGTAAATGGCGACTTTATGTCCTTTTTCTTCAAGTATTAGCGATAAAGTAGGCCCAGGGCCACTGCCAAAGTCTAGACCAAAACTATTGGGCGCAAGTTTTTCAAGTAAAGGCTCGGCAAGACGACTTAGGAACTTTCTGTAACCTTGATCATTAGGATTATTTTGGTGTTGATCATAGACCGCTCTCTCATCCGTTGGGGATAAATGGAATGCTCGTGGCACAAAGACAAGCTGACATCGACTGCAGCACAAATATGACCGCGTTTTATCATGGTAATAGGCTGTAACTGCTATGTTCGCGCATAGTGGACAACTTTCAAGGGATGGCTGGTTATCGTTTTGCTGCAAGCAATTATCTCCCAGAAAAAATGCATCAATTTATGCCAAACACCAATCTACTTAGGGATCGAAATAAACAGTGTTTAGTAACCCAAAATTTGTCAAATTTTACCTTATCTAGACCGGCAGAGGCACCAATGAATCAAAGTCACGTAGTTAATTGCTAGATGTTATCATTTCGCATTGACGGTAACCTGCTCGGTCAGTATCATGCCCGCTCTTGAGAAAGACCGTATGGATTGTCATTCGGGGATTAGCGCAGTCTGGTAGCGCGCCTGCTTTGGGAGCAGGATGTCGGGGGTTCGAATCCCTCATCCCCGACCACTTTCTGGTTTGGAAGCTATGCCGCCCATAGCTCAATTGGATAGAGCATCCGCCTTCTAAGCGGAAGGTTCCAGGTTCAAGTCCTGGTGGGCGGACCAAGGTTTATTTTCTCTTGTAGTTTAAAATTATAAATTCTCAGTTATTTATCGCTTTAATGGTGGACGTAGCTCAGTTGGTAGAGCCCCGGATTGTGATTCCGGTGGTCGCGGGTTCAATCCCCGTCGTCCACCCCATTAATTTCTCATAATTTCAGTGCCTTAAAAGTATCTCTAATAGAGCATGGTTTGCTTGTCTTGGTTATTTTTTTGTTTACCTCGATCTAAGAGCGTTTTACTGCCGCCGAAAACTCAAACATAGTCTATCCATTTACCCAGTTAGGCTTTCGTTTTTCCACAAATGCCGTGATGCCTTCGCGAGCATCTTTAGATTGCATAAGCTGCACAATTTCTGCCCTGCTAAGTTCAAGCGCTTTATCCCAATTACCTAAGTCATCAACCGCATTAAGAACGCGCTTGGAGGCTCGAATAGAGGTAGGTGAATTACCCGCAATGGTCTTCGCAAGGACTCGAGCTGCCTCCAAAACACCACCGGGTTCAGAGATAGCATTAATTAGCCCTAAGGTTGAAGCCTCATCGGAACCAACTTTACGCCCAGTCAAGATTAGTTCCATCGCCAATTTTTCACCAATTTGGCGAGTTATGCGTTGCAACCCCCCCCGCTGCAGCAAATAAACCTACCTTAACTTCAGGGAGCGCAAAGCTCGCCATCGGGTCAGCAATCGCAATATCACAGGCCAAAACAATTTCAAGACCACCGCCCATAGCAACACCATTAATCGCCGCAATAATCGGTTTCTCTCTGTCATTTCGCGAGCAGAGTCCCGCAAATCCTGAAGCTGGCATAGACATATCACCACTGGCAGCCGAGACTTTCAGGTCATTGCCACTGCAAAAGGCTTTTTCTCCAGCTCCAGTAATGATAGCAACCCAGAGCTCTTGGTCGCGCTCAAACTCATCAAAAATTTCTGCCAACTCAAAGTGGGCAGCACTAAATAGTGCGTTGTAGGCCTCGGGGCGATTGAGCGTGACCTCAAGGACATTGCCATCTCTTTTGAGTGCAACATATGTAAATTCGCGAGCGAGAAAATCGTCTGACATGGGAGCTCCTATTTTATGGGGATTTGAGAGCGTATTTTTACCCTCTCGATGAATAATATTGACCGCCTGGCCGACCGGACTGTCGAATCTGTGAAGGGCTTTCATTGTGGAGCGGTGATCGGCGGGGACTGTTGCCATAACGCGGCCTTCTGCATTACGCGCAAACAGATAGGCATGGCCAATACCATGCCTGTCATGACGGACTGTGTAGGCTTCAATAACAGCGGTGCAATCTTCATTGAGTAATGTATATTCTGGCTGCGCTTGCACCTCGGTCTGCAACGCTTCACTGCAATGCTCGGCCCAGGTGTCCGGTACTTTTGCAGAATAAACGCCAGCAGACTGCTTACTTATAAATCCACCATTGGCCAGTACTAGGCCATAGGCGTCTCTATCTTGGCGTAGCTGTTCGACCATGGTTGCAATGGCATGGGTCGAATAATTATTCCCCGCTCCACCGAAAAATGGCAAGCCTCCCGTCAGACTCATCTGATCATGCACCGGGTCCAGCCCCAATACTTCAGCCGCAAGGTGAACAACAATTGGGAAACAGCTATAGATATCGCG
>Ga0209035_10000863_pt1 | contig 12106 bp, 10 predicted proteins | sample MarorgKNORR_S2LV_6_FD_188220 | JGI IMG/M metagenome (GOLD analysis project Ga0209035, IMG submission 188220) | Marine microbial communities from the Southern Atlantic Ocean, analyzing organic carbon cycling - AAIW_A/KNORR_S2/LV (SPAdes) (version 2) | ecosystem: Environmental > Aquatic > Marine...
TATTGGCGCTTTACTTTGTTTTTTATGCGATTAATGGTTTTTTCCAGCACTGCAATATTAATTTGCGTCTGGGTGCGCTAAACTATTTGATTAGTGGACCTGAATTGCATCGTTGGCACCATTCGATTGACTACCGAGAGGCTGATAAAAATTACGGCAATAATTTGATTATCTGGGATCTAATTTTTGGCACTTACTTTTTGCCAAAGAGTCGAACGGTGGGTGACTTAGGGTTGCTTAATCGCCAATACCCCCAGTCGTTTATTGCGCAAATGAAAACACCTTTTGTTAACAAACTGGACAAATACAGGGGTGATAATAGCGATGAATAAGCTGATCAATCTGCTGTTTGCTCTAAAAATGTATCGATTAGGAAGGGGTGCGTGGAGTGTGTTGATGGCAAAAACCAGACAACCTAGAGAGCAGCAATTACACTTGTTGAGCTCTATATTGCTGCGCAATCAAGGCACAACTTTTGCGCAAAAACACAATTTTTCCGAGATAAGCGATCATCGGTCTTTTGTTGAGAATGTACCTTCGCAAGATTATGAGTCGCTGAGGCCTTATATCGAAAAACAAGAGCGGGACAGAACGCCCGAGCTCAACTCGGAAAACCCAATTCTCTACGCCCAAACAAGCGGAACAACAGGCAAGCCTAAGTTGTTGCCCGTTCTGAAGCATACTGTAGAGAATTACAAAGAATCTCAGAGCATAGTTTCATACGCGAATTATCATGCTTGCCCCGGGGTTTTTCAAGGCACGATTCTGGCAATCACATCATCGGCGGTGGAGGGCTATTTGGATACGGGAACACCCTATGGTTCGATGTCTGGTCTGGTGTATCAGAGCATGCCCAAACTGGTTCATCGTAAGTATGTATTGCCAGTTGATGTTTTTGAGGTTGAGGATTATCGAGCAAAATACTATTTGGTTAGCGCCTTTGCTATGCGCTCCCATGATGTCAGTATTATTGCCACCGCCAACCCATCAACCGTAATGAAAATACTGCAAACGATAAATACATGTAAAGAGCAACTGGTTGAGGATATTCGTAGCGGCAACCTTAGCAATCCCTACAATATTGACACAGCCCTCTTGCAAAGGATTAACAGTAATTTTCGCCGAGATGAAAATCGCGCCAGCAAGCTGCAGGCTTTAATAAATATAAACGAAACACTGTCTTTTGCGCAGCTGTGGCCTAATTTGAAAGCGCTAACTGTGTGGAGTGGCGGCTCTGTCGGCGCTTTGCTACCCGAAATACGGCGTCAATTACCAAAAGGCACAAGCATTATTGAATTGGGTTATTTGTCGAGTGAACTTCGGGGCAGTATCAATGTGTCGCCTAATAAAGATTATTGTATACCTACCATCCATGAAAATTTTTTTGAATTTGTCGCTGTAGAGAAAATGGACAACAGTCCACGACACTTTTTGTTGGTCGACGAGTTGGAGCTTGGCGAGCAATATTTTGTCTGGGTGACAACGCAAGAAGGCCTGTACAGATATTTTATGAACGATATTATTGAGGTGAATGGTTTTGTCAACAATACGCCGAGTATAAAATTTATCCAGAAAGGCAAAGGCGTTGTTAATTTGACTGGCGAAAAGCTCTATGAGGGCCAGGTGATCGAGGCGATTGATAGTTTAAAAAACGACTTAGCGCTGGCGTTTGACTTTTTTGTATTGTTAGGCGACGAAGAGACTCAGGGTTATACGCTCTACCTTGATGCCGATTACCTTGATGCACAGCAGGTGTCTGCAAGCCTTGAGAGGGTTTTATGCGAACTTAATGTGGAGTTTAAAAACAAGCGTGACAGCGAGCGATTGAGGCGAACACAGGTCATATTTGTCAACAAAAACACTTATGAAGCTTTCAAGGCTTTTTGTGTTAATAATGGTCAACGCGAAGGGCAGTTTAAGTACCTCGTTTTACAAAATCAAAAAGAATGGAATTTTGATTTTTCTCAACACATCGTGGAGGCGTAATGAAGCTCAGTATTCAGACATTAGAGATTCCGTTCAAGCACTCTTTTTCACATGCCTCAGCAACACGCCAAGAAACAGAAGCTGTGCTGGTTAAAGCAATAACTGCATCAGGCGCAACGGGTTACGGTGAGGGTTGCCCAAGATCCTATGTGACCGGCGAAAGCTTAAGTTCAGCAGTACTCTTTTTTGATTCTTTTAAAGACGAGTTGATTGGTTTGGATGATTTACCAAGCATGCTAGATTGGGCTGGGCGTCATGCCAACGATATCGATCAGAATCCGTCAGCTTGGTGTGCTGTGGAATGCGCAATATTAGACGCTTTATCCAGAGAGCGTGGCTGCTCAATCGAGGTGTTTTTATCGCTTAAGGAGCTCGAGGATGTGTTTAGTTACACAGCAGTCTTGGGTTCAGAAGGCATTAAAACCTTTGATGGCATTATGGCAATGTACCAACAAGTGGGCTTTACAGACTACAAATTAAAAATTTCCGGAAATCTAGAGCTTGATCAACAAAAAATAGCCTTATTGAAGTCACACCCTGATTATCGGGTGCGCCTTGATGGTAACAACCTCTGGCAAAGCGCTGATGAGGCGAGCACCTACATTGAAGCGTTAGATTGCGAGTTTGTTGGTATTGAAGAGCCTCTTAATATCCAAGATTTTGCCTCGATGAGGCGTTTATCAGTGGCTATTGATTCAAAAATCATACTCGATGAAAGTTTTCTGACTGTGGATGATTTTTCCCAGATCACCTCCGATCCACTGCATTGGATCATCAATTTAAGGGTGTCAAAAATGGGCGGTATTATCAGATCTCTTGAGACTGCAAAGCAAGCTAGAGAGCGCAATGTTGGGCTAATCATTGGCGCCCAAGTTGGCGAGAGCTCGATATTAACAAGAGCAGCATTAACCGTTGCATCTCAGCATAAAAGCGACCTGATTGCCCAAGAGGGCGCCTTCGGAACGCACTTACTAGAGAGAGATGTTGTTAGTCAGCCAATTGGTTTTGGCTTAAACGGCCAATTGGACGCGTCTAAATACGCAAAGTTAGCTGGTTTTGGTTTGGAGTATAACTTATGATAAAATATCTGAGCGCAATCCAAACACAGGGACAGTGTTTGACAGTGCAGAAAATAGTCGTGTTGCACAGCAAAAAATTTATCATTCAGAGCAATATTCTTCTAAGATCGTACTACCAATAATCCCTGTCAATAATTGACCAAAGATTAGTCGTCATGGCGCTCACCTCGGTGTTTGTGCAATAAGGCGCTACAACCGTTGTTACTAAGCCATTGATGCTTATCGATAAATCCGATTTACAGCTGAAAGAAATATCGGTTGACTTTAAAAATCGTCCGCGGTTAAATTACATTTTTTACATTAGTAATAATAATTTAAGGGGCCGTGATGAGTGAAGAAGACGATTTCGATCTAAACGAACTTGATGACAAAGATCTTGTTGAGCAGATTCAAGACGATTTATACGATGGGTTAGCCGACGAAGTAACTGAAGGTACGGAGATTTTACTCTCTCGTGGCTGGGATGCGAATGATGTTTTGGGTGACGCCTTGGTTGGCGGCATGAAAATCGTTGGTGTGGACTTTAGAGACGGCATCCTGTTTGTACCCGAAGTGCTTAAATGTGCGGGCGCGATGAAAGGTGGTATGAAGATTCTCCGTCCAATCCTTGCAGAAGCCGCAGAAGACACTTCTTTAGGCAAGTTTGTTATTGGCACGGTTAAAGGTGATATCCACGATATTGGCAAAAACCTTGTAGGCATGATGCTTGAAGGTGCTGGTTTTGAAGTGATCGACCTGGGTATCAATAACCCTGTAGAAAACTATCTTGAAGCTGTTGATAAGCATCAGCCAGTAATTGTTGGCATGTCAGCTCTATTGACAACAACAATGCCATACATGGGCGTTGTTTCAGAGGAATTTGAAAAACGCGGTTTGCGTAAAGACATTCATATGATGTGTGGCGGTGCACCACTCAACCAAGAGTTCGCAGACGCAATTGGCGTGCCGGCTTACGGTCGTGATGCTGCTCGAAGTGCGGAAATGGCTGAGACTCACGTACGTGACTCGATGAACAAGCGTGAACACAGATAAAAAACGACTTGTTCTTGGCTGCGGAGCGCTCGTTTACGATCTTTTGCGGCTTATTGAACAAAATCCGGGTTTATCAGACAAAGTTAAATTACAGTGCTTGCCTGCAAGTTGGCACAACAAGCCGCAATTGATCGCCCCAGGGGTGGATGATTATTTAGCTAAGCATGGCAATCTTTATGAAGATGTTTATATCGCTTATGCTGATTGTGGCACGGGTGGAGCGCTCGATAGGGTAATCGAAAAATATCAGGCAAAACGCATCGGCGGCGCTCATTGTTACGAGTTTTTTGCCGGTTCTGAAGCTTTTCACGAAATGTCTGAGCAGGAGTTGGGTACATTCTACCTAACCGATTATTTGGTCAAGAATTTTAAAAGGCTCATGATTAAAGGCATGGGCTTGGATCGCTACCCTGAGCTATTTGATGTTTATTTTGCCAATTATAAAAAATTGGTGTATTTGGCACAAACAGAAAATGAACAGTGGCAAAAAGAGGCTGCACAGTATGCAAAAGACTGGGGTTTTAAGTACGAATATAAATTGGTAGGCACGGGTTATTTGGATTGTGTCTTTGATGATATTGAAATAATGCCATTGGCAAGCGAAGAAAATTAAGATGTATAAAGCAAGACTATTTGCCAGCAGACATGCGAGAGTTTATGAGGCGATGTATAACGCTTCGTCGCCTGTTATTTTGGCGTCTCTTAGGGTGCTTAATAAGATCGTCAAGGGTAAGCTTGATAAGCCTATTACTTGGGCCGAAAAGAAAGCCAAAGGCTTTCTATTTGATTGCCAAATGTGTGGCAACTGCGTGCTCTCAACAACGGGCATGACGTGCCCAATGAACTGCCCAAAAACTTTGAGAAACGGCCCTTGTGGCGGTGTTCGTGCCAACGGAAATTGTGAAGTAAAACCTGATATGAAATGTGTTTGGGTTGAGGCTTGGAATGGCTCAACAAAAATGAAACACAACCATAAAATTCAAGAAATTCAATTTGCAGTCAATCACCAGCACAAAGGTTCGAGTGCTTGGATTCGGTTGGCTAATGAAGACATAAAGGCAAAATAGCGATGGCATCCGACGAATCAATCAAAATTAATCCGGAATACGTCTACCACCCGGGAAATCCATTGTTGAAAGTGGACAATCATGTTTCACGTGGAAGATTTGAGCGTGTTCTAAAGCGCGGTGAATTTGCGGTAACGACAGAATTGGCACCACCAGACTCTGCTGATCGCACAGAAGTTTTTCACGAAGCGGCGATGTTTGATCATGCAGTTGATGCGATTAATGCGACCGATGGTTCTGGTGCAAATTGTCACATGTCGAGTGTTGCTGTGTGCGCATTGCTTGCTCATATTGGTTATTCGCCGATTTTGCAAATTTCTTGTCGAGACAAAAACCGAATCGCCATTCAAGGCGACATTTTGGGCGCTGCGGCGATGGGTGTTTGTAATGTTCTGGCGTTAACGGGTGACGATGTCAGTGCGGGCGATCAGCCTGAAGCGAAACGCGTTTTTGATTTGGACAGTATTTCATTGCTGACAACCATTCAAAAAATGCGAGACGAGTCGACACTGCTCAGCGGCAGAAAGTTGACTGAGGCTCCTGCAATGTTTGCTGGTAGCACAATTAACCCGTTTGTCCCGCCCGTTAAATCTCGCGTGTCGCAAATGGAAAAAAAGATCGATGCCGGCGCGCAGTTTATCCAAACACAGTATTGCTTTGACATGCCGATGTTAAAAGACTTTATGTCGGAAGCCGTCGATAGAGGCTTAACCGAGCGCGCGTTTATATTGCCAGGCGTGGGCACCTTGGCTTCTGCCAATACAGCAAAGTGGCTTCGCTCTAATGTGCCTGGCGTTCATATTCCAGACAGTATTATCAAGCGACTTTCGGGTGCAGAAAATCAGAAAAAAGAAGGGCAAAAGATTTGCGTTGAGCTAATGCAGCAAGTTAAAGAGCTTGAAGGCGTTAGTGGTGTTCATGTGATGGCGTACAAGCAAGAGCGGTATGTCGCAGAGATGGTCAAAGATTCAGGTGTTCTTGGCGATAGAAAGCCTTGGGCGCCCAAGAATGAGTATTAATTAGTTTACGGAGTAAGAAAGAAATGACAACAACAACTTTATCGTCAGCAAGCAAAGAAGTGACCATTGGTTTTGGCCACCCTTTTGTTATGATTGGTGAGCGCATCAATCCTACGGGCAGAAAAATTCTCGCCGAAGAGATGAAAAATGGTGATTATTCACGTGTCGTAGCAGACGCTATCGCCCAAGTAGAAGCTGGCGCACAAATGCTGGATATTAATGCCGGCATTCCACTGGCAGACGAGCCCGCAATTCTAGCGGAAGCTATTCGTCGTGTTCAGGCGGAAGTCGACGTGCCTTTATGTATTGATTCATCTATTATTGAGGCGCTTGAAGCTGGCCTTGCGGCTTATGATGGTCGTGCGCTGGTGAATTCAACGACCGGCGAAACTGAAGTTTTAGAGCGTGTTTTGCCTTTGGTAAAAAAATACGGCGCGGCCGTTGTTGCAATTTCAAATGACGAAACAGGCATCAAGCAAGATCCAAATGAGCGTTTTTTGGTTGCAAAGAAAATTGTAGAGCATGCAGCGGATTACGGCATTAAACCTGAAGACGTTGTTGTGGATCCACTGGTAATGCCAATTGGTGCGATTTCGCAAGCTGGCAATCAAGTGTTTGATTTGGTTCGTCGTTTGCGCGCCGAATTAAAAGTAAACACAACCTGTGGCGCCTCCAATGTGAGCTTTGGTTTGCCTCAGCGTCCCGGTATTAATAACGCATTCTTGCCGATGTCAATTGTGGCCGGAATGACTTCCGCTATCGTTAATCCATTGCACGGCGAATTGGTACAAGCAATCCGAGCGGCAGACGTATTAACGGGTGTTGATGACGGTTGTGTTGCATGGATTAAAGCCTATAAAGAACCTTCGGCGGAAGGTGCCGATGGTCGCGAAGTGCGTCGTCGCAGAAGGCGTGCTTAATTATTGATAACTATGACTGATATTGAATACAAAGGGTCTTGTGTTTGCGGTCAAACGACTTACGAGGCGTTTGATTTGGCGGATGTGTCCTTTTGTCATTGTCAGCAGTGTCGCAAGATGACAGGCCACTATATGGCCGCTTGTCAGGCGCAAAGAGATAAAATAAAAGTCAGTGGTGAGATTAAGTGGCACTATACACATGAAGGGTCACGCCACGGTTTTTGTGATAATTGTGGGGCGCATATGTTTTGGCAAAACGATACTAGGCCGACCATTAGCGTCACAGCAGGCAGTCTTGATGATGCCAAGGGTTTAAGTGTGCGTCACCATATTTTTGTCGAAGAAAAAGGTTGTTATTATGAAATTAACGATAACGAGCCTCAATTTGAGAGTTATGGTAATAGCAAAATAAAGGGAGACGAGTAATCGTGGACGATATTCAGCAAATTTGTTTTACACCGTCGGGTCGCCAATACAAAGGCGAAGTCGGTGATACGCTTTTGCAAGTTGCTCAAGACGCTGGTGTTGCCATTCGCTCGTTATGCGGCGGCTACGGCCAATGCCACCAATGTTGGATTGAGGTTTCAGAGGGAACACATGCGAAGTTTGGCGTTGATTGCAAGCCGGAGAATGTCAGTGGTATTACTCGTTTAGAAAGACAGCTGATTGAGGAAAACCCCAAATATGAAGGCAAGCGACTCGCGTGTCAAACTTGCATTCAAGGTGATTTGGTCATTGATGTGCCCGAAGAGTCTCAAGAGCATTTAGCTTATATTAGCAAGAAAAATACCAAACAAGATTACAGTTTATCGACCACTATTGAGCTGATTAGCTGCACTTTAGATGAGTCCACTCTTGATGAAAACCCTTCGGCATCAGAAAACCTACTCGAGCAACTGAAGAAGCAAAGCATTCAAGCGACATTTGATTTTTGTTTGCTTAGAGATCTTCAGCCCCTGATCCACGAGACAAAGGGTTCCCTTAGTGTTGCGGTGCGTGACAATAAAGAGGTGGTTGCGGTTTATCCGCAAGGCGAGCATCAAGTTATCGGCGCAGCTGTTGATATTGGCTCAACCACGTTAGCGGTTTATGTATACGATTTAGCAACAGGACAATTGCTGTTTGAATCGAGCGCAATGAATCCGCAAATTCGTTATGGCGAAGACCTGATGTCCCGAGTTTCTTACGTCATGATGAACAAAGGTGGCGACAAAAAGCTCACCGATGCTGTGCGCACTAAATTAACAGAAATGTTTCACGAAGCTTGTGATGAACTAAAACTGGACAGAGATAAATTATTAGAAATTGTATTGGTTGGTAACCCAATCATGCATCATTTGTTTTTTGGGCTTTCACCAGTGGAGTTAGGTCAGTCGCCATTTACTTTGGCAACTCGTGAATGGCTGGATATTGACGCAAAAGAGCTGGGGCTTGATTTGTATCCAAAAACAAGAATTTCGTTTTTACCATTGATTGCCGGGCATGTAGGCGCCGACACTGCAGCGGCCTATTTGAGTCAAATGCATATCATGCACAATCAGACCACTTTGTTGGTGGATATTGGCACCAATGCTGAGATTATGTTGGCCAAAAATGGTAAGGTGTACGCCACTTCTTCGCCAACGGGCCCGGCTTTTGAGGGTGCTGAAATATCTTCAGGTGTTCGTGCTACACATGGCGCCATTGAGCGTGTCAGGATTGATAAAGACACACTTAAGGTGCGCTATAGAATGATTGGCACGGAAGCTTGGTCTGACGAAGAAGACTTCAAGAAAGTCAAACAAAAGGCTGTTGGCATTTGTGGCAGTGGTATTATCGAGGCGATTGTTAGTTTTGCTGAGGTTGGCATTATTGATCAAAGCGGTCTTTTCGTTCAGTCTAGTGCGCCTGAGAGATTTTCAAAAATTGGCAATACCACAAGATTTTTACTTGTTGATCAAGGCGAGCAATCGATCTATATTGAGCAGGTTGATATTCGATCCATTCAGTTGGCAAAAGCAGCGCTTTCAGCAGGCGTGAGTTTGCTAATGGATTACCAAGAATGCACAGAGTTTGAGCAAGTGCTTTTAGCGGGCGCGTTTGGCGCTCACCTTGATGCACGATATGTGGCTTTATTGGAGATTATTCCGAGTGCTACAGAGGAAGTGATTACTTCTGTTGGTAATGCGGCTGGCGTTGGTGCTAGTATGGCGTTGCTGGACGCAGGTAATCGTAAGAAGATTATTGATGCAGTGGCTAGCGTGATTAAAATCGAGAGTGCTACCGAAGCGAAATTTCAAGATTACTTTGTTGATGCAATGAAATTCAGTGTATCGCCAATTAAAGAGCAAAAAATTAACAAAACCAGGCGCCGCAGAAGGGCGTCTTAGGGACACCATAGGGGAAAAACATGGCAAGAGAAAGAAGAAGACGTAGAGGTGGTGGCGAGTCAGAGACGCCAGCAACACCAAAACCACCGGCGTATATTACACGCAAAATTCCACATTACAGCATTCTAAGTGATGAGGATTTAAGCATTATTGAGGAAAATGCCGACACCATTCTCGAGGAAATTGGCATTGTATTTTCTGAGGATCAAGAGGCGCTGGACATCTTGAGCGCGGCAGGCGCCAACATTGATGGCGATCGTGTGCGCTTCCCAAGAGGCATGTGTCGTAAAATCATTCAAGAGAATGCACCAAAAATGTTTACTCAGCATGCTCGCAACCCTGAGAAAAGTGTTGTTATAGGTGGCGATAGCATGGTTTTGGTGCCAGCCTATGGCCCTCCATTTGTTCACAGTCTTGATAAGGGCCGTCGTTATGCGACGATTGAAGATTTCCAAAATTTTGTCAAATTGGCGTACATGTCTGACAATCTTCACCACTCTGGTGGTACGATTTGTGAGCCTTGTGACTTACCAGTAAACAAGCGTCATTTCGATATGGTGTATAGCCATATTAAGTATTCAGACAAGCCTTTTATGGGCTCAGTGACTGCCGCTGAACGTGCAGAGGATACAGTCAGTATGGCCAAAATTGTATTTGGCGATGACTTTGTTGACAAGAACTGCGTTTTAATCAGTTTGATTAACGCTTCTTCACCGATGTCTTTTGATGACACGATGTTGGGTGCATTGAAGGTTTATGCGAGAAACAATCAAGCTTGTATTGTTACACCGTTTATTGTTGCCGGTGCTATGGCGCCGGTGACGGCTGTCGGTGTTGCTGCCCAAAGCCTTGCAGAAGGCATGGCGGGCATGGCATTTGCACAGTTGGTGCGCCCTGGTGCGCCGATTGTTTATGGTAACTTTGTTACAGCAATGTCAATGAAATCGGGTGCACCAACCTTTGGTACGCCAGAAGCCGGGCATATGATGAACATTTCAGGCGCACTTGCAAGACGATTGGGTGTGCCGTTTAGAAGTGGTGGCGGCTTTAATGGCGCCAAAATGCCAGATGCGCAAGCCGGTTATGAAGCGGCCAATACCATGCAAGCAACGATTAACGCCAGTGTTAATTTCAATCTGCATACCGCCGGCTGGCTTGAAGGTGGTTTGTGCATGAGTTACGAGAAGTTCATCCTAGATGCGGACCAAGCGGGCATGATGCGTGTATCGGTTGAAGGTATCGATATGAGCGAGAACGGTCAGGCGATGGATGCAATTCGTGAAGTGGGTCCTCAATCTCACTTTTTAGGTTGCGGGCACACTGAAAAGAACTTCAAGACAGCGTTTTATATGTCAGACGTTTTGGATGATAACAGTTTTGAGCAGTGGGTTGAGGACGGCTCTAGGGATACAGCGGCTATTGCTTCTGAAAAATACAAGCAAATGCTCGCCAGTTATGAGGCGCCAGCACTCGATCCAGAAATCGATGAAGCTTTGCTTGCATATATGGCAGAGCGCAAGGGTAGCTTCGAGGATTCAAATATATAGAAGTTTTTTGTGGTAATTGTTTGCAATTAATAAGCAACCTGTTGTCAAAGCTAAACGGTTGCTACAAAAATCTAAGTATAATATTTGGGCTAAACCAGCCGATGATTTGAATTCACGTAGTTATGAATTTTTTTACTATTGCTTTAGTAGAAAGATAAGATAATACGCATCAGAAGTTAATTTTTTAAGAGAGGAAGAAGGTTCATTTTCACTGGAATATAAACAATTCCGAGTGATGGTGGATTTTTGTACCTCTCTATTTTTGTTTTTATACTATATTCAGGAGAATACATGAGCGAATATAAATCAGATATTGAGATTGCAAGACTAGCCACTGGCGAGCATATTAATAACATTGGCGCAAAATTAAATATCAGTAAAGAGGATTTAGTGCCTTTTGGTCATGATAAGGCTAAGATTTCTTGGCAAGCTATTGATGCTGTACAAGGCAACGAAGATGGCAAGCTCATTTTGGTTACTGCAGTAACACCAACACCAGCTGGTGAAGGTAAGACAACAACTTCGGTTGGTTTAACAGATGGCCTTAACAAAATCGGCAAGCAAGCAACAGTATGTTTGCGTGAGCCAAGTTTAGGTCCTTGTTTTGGTATGAAAGGTGGCGCTGCCGGTGGTGGTTACGCTCAAGTTATCCCAATGGAAGACATTAACCTTCATTTCACAGGCGACTTTCACGCAATTACATCTGCACACAGCTTATTGTCTGCAATGATTGACAACCACATTTACTGGGGCAACTCACTAAACATTGATAGCAGAAAAGTTGCTTTCCGTCGTGTTGTTGACATGAACGACCGTTCACTTCGTACAATCACTTCATCTTTGGGTGGCTCAACAAACGGTTATCCGCGTGAAGACGGCTTTGATATTACTGTTGCATCAGAAGTTATGGCAATTTTCTGTCTTTCTGAAAACCTGGCAGAGCTTGAAGAGAGATTGGGCAACATCATTGTTGCGTATACTCGTGACATGGTTCCAGTGAGAGCAAAGCAAATCAGCGCTCACCACGCAATGACAGTATTGCTGAAAGATGCTTTCAGACCAAATATTGTACAAACATTAGAAGGCA
>Ga0209035_10000864_pt1 | contig 12106 bp, 12 predicted proteins | sample MarorgKNORR_S2LV_6_FD_188220 | JGI IMG/M metagenome (GOLD analysis project Ga0209035, IMG submission 188220) | Marine microbial communities from the Southern Atlantic Ocean, analyzing organic carbon cycling - AAIW_A/KNORR_S2/LV (SPAdes) (version 2) | ecosystem: Environmental > Aquatic > Marine...
ACAATCAAGGTCTTTTGGCCTTTAGCGTGACTGACCAATAAATCTTGATTTAAAGCATCAATACAAATTTTCAAAAACGACAGGTTTTTATTTTTTGGTAGCTTAATGGCCAGCTCATCACAAATACTGGCTAAGAGATCAGTTTCATTAAGCTTACTATTTAACACATAAGCTACACGAACATGGGCAGGAATACGCTGTAGCATAGTTCGGGTAAGAGTGGTTTTTCCAGTGCCAACTTCACCAGTTAGCAGGATAAACCCGCCCTCACGGTCGAGGCCGTATTTTAGATGGGCAACTGCTTGTCGATGTTGATGGCTTGGATATAAAAAGTCAGGATCAGGAACAATCGAGAACGGCTCTCGCTTTAGGGCAAAATGCTGTAAATAAATACTCATAGCCTGCCGTTACTCTATAGTCTCTAAATCTCGCCCTTGGTTTATAAATTCTTTTAGTTGTTTAGTTACAGTACCTTCTTGTTCACCTTCAAAATCTCGCGTAATTAAATGCTCAAACTTAGATTTTGACAACGCCCGCGCATCTTCCGGCGTGCGAATAATGGTCGGCCGAATAAACATCATCAGTACTTTTTCACTGTCGCCTTTATTGGAGGATTTAAACAGATTACCTATTATAGGAATATCACCCAAGAACGGTACTTTTGACGCGCTATTATCGGTTTGCCCCTCGATCAGGCCTCCTAAAATTAATAGCTCTCCATCTTGAATCATAACATTGGTTTTCATAGTGCTTTTGGTGGTAGTCGCGCCAAACTGAGAGTCGGCACTACCGGCTTTAACTTTGGAGGACTCCTGCTCTATTTCCAACCTTACTGCGTTGCCCTTACTGATTTGAGGCTTGACCTTAAGCATCACACCGACGTCTTCACGATTAACGGTAGTAAAAGGATTAACACTATTCGAGTTATTGGTACTGGCATAGCTCCCTGAAGGAAAGGGAACCTGTTCGCCTACCGAAAGGGTAGCCTCTTCATTATCTAAGGTAATGACTGAGGGCGTTGATAGTATTTTAGTTCGACCATCGGTTTTCAATGCTTGAACCAACAAACCGATACCTCTCTTTGTTTCAGGGTCAAAATCGCCAACCACACCAATGACAGACTTTGGTAATGCAGATGCAATTTGAGTTGAATTTACGCCGCCCGTGTTACCACCTCCAAAAGCAGTGCCCAGCAAACCTGATAAGACACCGTCGAAATTAGTCAGGTATCCACCTCGATCTCTACCTGTAACAACTAATTGAGAGCTAAGGTTTCTTGCTTGACTCTCTGATAATTCAGCAATTACCGCCTCGATGAGTACTTGAGGGCGAGCAATATCCAACTTGGTGACCACACGTTTTATCTCACGAATAACTGCGGAAGGCGCTGCCATCACCAACGCATTATTAAGTTCATCAATTTCAACTTTATAGCTCGTTGAAGCTTTAGATTTTCCGTCACCTACAGATTCGCCGGCTAGACGTAAAAAAACATCTGAGCTGAGCATGCCGTCGATAATAGGTTTAATTTCCGCGGCACGTGAATAATCGAGATAGATAACTTCCACACTACCCTTTTTCGACGATGGTAAATCTAGCAGTTTGAGCATATTTTTAAAGGTCGTACGAGCAATACCCGGGCCACTCACAATAATACGATTATTGAGTCCATCCTCTACCAGTGATAACTCTTGTTTTTGTAATTGTTTGAGTTGGCCCGCAATATGTACTGCCTCCCCCGCTGAAATATATTTAAGGTTAATAACCTCAACCGCAGTTTGATTCGGATCATCCATTTGTGAAATAAGCCGCTTTACTGCTGTGACATTACTGCGGATATCAGAGATCACCAAGTAATTGCTCTGTGCAAAGGCCAATAGTCGCGCGCCATTACTGAGTAGAGGTTTTAACACTGGCACCAAGGTGGCTGCCTGTACATGTTTAACCTTGATGATTTCAGTCTCTAAAGTGTTGTCACCATTGCCGCCAGCAAAATTAAAAGACTGAGTGAACGGAATAATTCGAGTCACAACACCATCTTCTACGGCTTGAAATCCCTGTACCTGAATAGCCGACAAAATCGCCTGGTAGAGTAAATCGGAATCTATCGGCTGCGGCGATATTATCGTCACCTTACCCTTAACTCTTGGATCTAAGACAAAGGATTTTCCGGTGATTTCAGCAACACTTTCAATAACACTGCGAATATCTGCATCACGGAAGTTAATCTGCACAGTTTCTGCAGCCATACTCTCAGCCATTAGACACCAGCTTAAACAAAACACAGCACCTAATTTACTGAAGCGATTAACTCTCCCCATCTGCCGGGACAAAGTCACGATCATTACTTTTTTACACTGTGTTATTAAAATAATCATGTTAGGGCTTTAATCCTAGAGTTGGTAATATTTTAGCCGAGAGGCTGGCTGTATTGACATAAATTATTTCTTCACGTCCTTCACGCACAACGGTTACGGGGAGACTAAGTGAGTTACTATAGCTCATCCACTTAACTGGATCAGACATTAAATCTTGCACTGAAAGGTCGCCAATCTGTACCACTACATCGCCATCTCGTATGTCTGCTATTCCCTGGACATCAGTAGATAGATTGTTAATCTTGAAGCCCATACCCCCCCTCACGGCCACAGGCACGGCACCAAACATATTGGCCAGCGCAAAACCCTGCGATTGGCTATCAACACCCTCATCTTGCTGTTGTGATTCCATAATGACATCTGGCTTTTTCATTAGCAGTTGCTTGTTAATACCATTATCACTAACAATAATACGGTAAGCCTCAATATCAACTAGCTCCATTTTCCCATTAAGCTTGTCGCCTTTCTGGTAAACCTGTTCCGGCTTGCCATTAAATTTAAGGGTTGCCGATGAGGCCTCGCCAGCCAGTATAACGCCGAGTAAAGCAGCATTAATCTGCGCATTGGCGAGTTCTGTTTGAGTTTGCACTGGAGCAATCACTTTTTGGCGCCCAAACCAATCCCAACTCACCATTTTGCCTGTTGCTACTCTAGCAACGACCGAAGAAGCCGTCTTATCTGGCTGTGATTCAAGTCCTATTAAGACAACTAAATATATGGAAAGTAGCCCCATAACTACAATTACCGTCAATCGAGACAACTGTTGAGAAGTTTTAAGCTCAATCTTCAGCATAGATTACCTCCATGGACCCTTCAAACAACTCAGGTGAAGACCTCTCAATCTTGAGAGACTGCACGTTAAATCCGGCACAGGCGACCTGATGGCTCAATCGCAATATTCTATTGGCGTCAGCACCACTAAACCTTAACTCAAAGCCATTATTTAAGTCTCGAATTTGGCTTAGCCGCAACTGGTTACGCCTAACTAATTTAGTTAAATTATCGCGGCCAGAGTCCTTCTGAACCTCTCGATTTCCACAACCGTTAGCTAGTCTCGATACCACCGCACTTTGTTGTTGTAGCCACTGCAAATCACTTTTAAGCTGATTGGATTGGCCAACCAACTGATCATGCTTTGTCGTTAAGGGAGTCAATGCTACATAAATAGCGGTAAAAAATAACAAAACTAAACCCATTAGTAGCAGTGCCCTCTCTCGAGGCTGGAGGCCATTTAAGCGGCCTCTTAGGCTTTCCTTCAATGCTTTCATCGGCCAGACCCTTGGGTTTTTGACTCGACAACTGATAATAAAAAGATCTCAGGGCCCGCAGCTTTATCCTGGTTGAGACTCAATTGGTAGCCCTTCATTGCTAGAGATTTTCCAGCCAACTCAGCACCCCCACGAAGAGTCAAATTCAATCCGTTCTGATTTACTGTAAAGGCCTCAAGCTCACATTGACAGCCGGCCATAATTTTATCAAGCGCAAGGAGCGCAGCCATAGTCTGGCTTTGCAGGCTTTTCTGCTGTTTAAATAATTGATCTACCTGGCTCTCAGCGGTAGCCTTAAGTGCCTGAAGGCTAGGTTTGGAGCCGCCAAACAAACGAGTGTAATTGCTGAGGACGTTCTGCTGTAAGACTGTAACATCAGATTCCAGTGCTCGATTTGCGGTCTGTAGGTATCCTACCCAGAGCGCTAAAACCAGGCAGACTGCAGCTGCAGATGGCCACCAAAAAGACAGCATAGTTTGCTTTGGAGTCGGCTTAAACGCTCCCGTCATTAAGTTCAAGCTAGGATCAAAATGAGAAAAATGCCAGTCAACTACGGAACTATTAATGTCGGCATCTTTGGCCAACTGTTTTGGTACCATATCAATATCGGGCAAGGAAATGGATAATCGTGGCGCTTGATTCGAGCCCTGTACTAACGCCTCTAAAATACCCCAACCTACATTAGGATCAGCAGCAAACCCTGTGTTCTGCGACTGCCTGACTAGTAACACGCCCTCGCGCCAACCAACGCTAATTATTCCTGGCTCCCAATACAGCGCCATAAAGTCAGGCACCATAGCAATAGCGGTGACTCCTGCATTATCGGCAATTCGCCTCCACTCCGCCATATCTTGACGGCTAACTGCAAGGATCTGTAGTTGATTATTGCTACGGCCCGCTATTACAAAATGCATCTCTTCAATAGGCTGCAAGATTCGATCTTCTAACACCCAAGGAATAAGTTCAGCCCATTTACGCTGAGGTGCTGATGGAATATCTACCAAATGCACACCAACTCTTTCGCCTGGAACCCACAAACTGATCGTCGCAACATTAGTGCCCGCCACAGATTGCAAAGGATCCTCTATATTGCCGACCCGTTGATCGAGATTATAAACATGCTCGACACTCATTTAAGTGATTTCTCCCATCAGACCCATAGCGACGCAGGCCGGCTGTACTATATTCGTTTGTTGTAATAACCACTCGTCAGACTCATTATTGTCGTTCTTTTGGGAAAATAATTTCTCAGTCTCGGACAATTCTTTTTCATCCGGCAAACTAGCCGGCACAATAATGATTTCTCGAGCAATGATAACTGGTTTAGGCCTGTTTTTCCTGTCCATTATACTCTTCACTTGGATCCGAGCCTCCCCCAGCGTGACCTCAAGATAAAGTTGAAAATAATCTGAATTTACCGAGACTAGTGATTCAGGCCAACGTTTTTTAATATCCACCAAAGGAATCAAAAAATAAGCCTCTAGGTCTTGATAAAAAGCATTTAAATCACTGAACGGCCTCCCCTGATTGACTAGGTCTAGAAACTGCTGCCCATCTTCTCCACCGAGGGCGAGAACCAACTGCTCTGGTGCAGTATTAATATTAATGGAGGTCAGTTCAGGTAGCGCAGTTATCCAAGGCAATAGCATCTGTACTTCCTGCACAGAGTAGCCTTTAATCGCAGCGAGCTCAGAGGTGTCAGAAATGAGATCATTAGCCACCATTCTAGGAAATGTAAGACCCTCATAATCCGGTTGCTCCGCACCCCAGCTATTAATAACAGAAGAATCTCTATCCACCCAATCAATGATAGTCGCTACTCGATCAGGGCTAGAAGGAATTTGCAGTGTGTCCATGAGATTTAGCCAGGCTTTAGCCACACCCATATTGCCGAAGTTATTAATCTCCGCATTAAGTGACAGGCCATTATACGCGCTAAAGCTATTAAGATTGATCCTAGCTTGTAAATCACTTATACAACCCTTTAGTGTACCCCCTTCAACGGGAAGTAAAGGCATTGCTTGGGCCCATATTTCACCATGATCGTCGGCATCTCGGTTATCATTCTTAATCGACAATAAATCACTAGCCCAACCCTCGCCGCTCATAGCAATCAATAGTGCTTGATCGCCATGTAAAGACGCAGAGGCTTGAGAAACATCGATCTGGTGGCGATAAAAAATATTGGTTAAAATAAGCACTATCGCTAGCATCAAAATTAATGCTGCCAAGAGAGCGACACCGCACTGCTTTTGAGGCACATTTTTAATCGCGAACCACCCCTGGAAACAAACGCGAAGTCTCACGATCATCTTCTAATGTAATCGTTATCCTAATCATTTTTGGCAATGCTTTTTTAGTTAAAGTCGAATTAATTGGCGGCCAGTTTTTAGAGTAGCCAGTAAGCCCAAGGTGTTCAAAAACGATATTTTTAACACCATCGATAAGGGTAAATGTATTGCCATCACTAAGCCTTGGTGACTCAGTAATAGCCCACGAGGTCCGCTGTAATTGCTGTTCATTATTAAGTTTGTAGTCTATCCGCCGGACGCCACTGGGATTGGACCTTACCATGGGCCCACCACCACGACTAAAACGAACTCCGAATTCACTGGGATTAGTCAAATATGCATCCTCAATTCCTCCTAATCCATCGGCAAAACGACGAGGCCTGATATGCAGTAAATCGCGTCCAATAATTTGCCAGGCACGCTGTAATTTTACTTCCTCGGCCAGATCCGTGCGGCTACGCTCATTGGCGCCTAAAACCACCTCCACCGCCTGGTAGGACATCACTGACATTACCGCCAATATCCCTAAGGACACCAGCACCTCAATTAAAGTGAAGCCAGTTTGTTGATTGGAGGGAAAAGGCTTACGCATCTATTTCCCAACCAGATAAACGGCTAAGGTGGCTTGGTACGATTTACTACCAACTGACCCAGACTGGACTTGGTAGCGGTATAAGTCTTGCCCCATAGCCTTTTCAATTTTCATTTCCCAACGCCAGTCCTGACCCGCTTGCTCGTCAACACCTTTAGTTTTTAGCGTCGAACTCCTTGTGCTGACTGACCATTTTTGGGAATGCTCATAACGCTCAAGAAGATGGTTCCAAGCCACCTGATTAGCGAAAAAACGTTCTCTAATACGTAGTCGTTCATCACTGTATTGATGCACCATTTGCACCGCACTACTCAATACCAAACTCAGTATAAAAAGGGCGACCATCACCTCGATCAGAGTAAACCCTGTATTTTTGGCCGCATCTTTCATAAGGTATTCGCTTCCAAAATCATCATTGAGACCTCATCATCCCAGGCAAAGGAGTAGATTAATTCAGACGATTCAAAAGACAACTGAATGGCTCCTTGAGGCTCTACGTAACCATCAGGTAAGAATGCCATTTCTGGTAGTAAGAATTCTTTTTTTGTTGCTTCTAATTCATCGTTATCCATTATACCCAATGCCAGTGGTTGGCTTTGAGGCAATAGCTCTTCCTCCAGCGTATCCATGTCCCAGTTAATATTGGATTCGCTCCCAAGTGCAAAAGGCTCCGGCGACGTCACCGCGACCCATCGATTTTTAAAATAGACCACGGCACGAAGTTGGGTAGTCTCTCGCAACTCACTGTCTGTCTCGGTAACAATGCCGTACGCCGCACCCTCAAGTGACGAACGCTCTGAGAGTTGCTGCATCCAAATAAGTAGTTTGTCCGCTTCGGCTGAATAGCGGCGATCAAAGGCTTGATTAATAGCTAAGCCGCTAATTGCTGACAAAACCACAACAATGGCGACGACAATAAGTAACTCAATTAGGGTGAAACCCTGAGATCGCCTCATAAAACCTACCTAGACTCTCGAGTTAGCTGGCGAATAAAGAAATATTTAGTCAAGATTCCAATTACCCCAATCTTTATCCGAACCCTCGCCACCTTGAACGTTATCTACGCCCAAAGTGTATATCTCAATCTGCTTACCGTGAGTGCCTGGATTTAAGTATTGGTATTGAATACCCCAAGGGTCTCTGGGCAGTTTATCTAAATAAGGCCCACTCCACTGAGCTGTTCCCGAGCCTGAAGGCGGCGAAACTAATGCCTCTAGCCCTTGAGATTGCGAGGGATAGCGATAGTTATCTAGTCGGTAGAATTTCAAAGCACTCTCAACTTGACGAATATCTGAAGCTACCCGTATAGCTTCTGCTTTCACCACATTCCTAAATAAATTCGGCGCAATTGCCGCAATCATCAGCGCCATAATGGTCACAACAATCATCACTTCAATCAACGTAAATCCGCGCTGTTTTTTATTTGATTTCATCTTATTAACCTCCTCTTCAATTTTATTTATCTCTACTTGAATCTTATTTTCCGAATAATTAAATCGCATTGTTCATATCCATGATCGGCAACATAATTGCGGCGACGATCCCTAATATCATCGCACCCATGAAAATGATCAAGATGGGGTTAAGCAATTTCAAAAATACCTCAACAGCATTATTTAACCTAACCGAATAATACTCAGCCACGCGCAATAACATTTTATCCAACTCACTAGATGCTTCACCACTGCCCACCATATGGACCAAGAATCCACTGCCGTCTAGATTATTTTCCAGCGCTTTATGCAAGCTAGCGCCCTGACGCATAGCTTCAGTAACTTTTTTGAACTTGCTTTGCAGCGAAAGGTTACTGACTACCGCAGAGGATATTTTGAGCGCCGCCAATGCTGGAACTCCGCTATTTAAAAGAACGCCTAAACTACGCGCCCAATCTGAAATGTCAGCCATGCGTACCCAGCGACCCACGCCCGGCATGGTCAGTATAAAAGCATGCCAGCGCTCTTTGCGTTCAGCATTCAGCATAGCTTGACGGAAACCTAAAATGAGAAGAATAATTAACCCTAAAAGATACAGCCCGTAATCCTGGGTAAAGTTACTCAAACTCACCACCACTTTCGTGATCAAAGGTAACTCACGGTTTGAGCTGGCGAATACCGCCGTGATTTTTGGAACTACCCAAACCATCATCATTGAAATCATAATGATCGAAATGCTAATCAATGTCATCGGATAGACCAATGCCCGCGTGATGGTTTTACGATTTTCGGCGCTCGTTTCAAGCTCTTCGGCAAGGCGTAATAAAATCTTATCCAGATGTCCGCTCTCCTCACCCACCCCAACACCTGCGATAACACTATCGGGAATTTTATAGGGCGAACGTCGCAAGGCTTCAGAAAAACTGCGCCCTTCTGTGATTTCACTGCGCCAACTTTCCACCATACGCCGCTGTTTATCTGTCTCCGCCTGTTCGATGGTCATACGCAGGGATTCTTCAAGGGGCAATCCCGACTGAATCAGAATAGCCTGTTGATGAAGCAGTAATGATAGATCGAAATTATCAACCTTAGCCTGACGGCCAAAGCGAGACCCTTTGTGTTTACTAGACTGACTAACCTCTGAGAGCGTCGAGGGTAATAGTTTTTTGTCTTTTAAAAGACGTCTCGCCTGACGTTCAGAATCAGCCGCTATTACGCCATCTACAAGTTTACCGTCTGTATTGTAGGCTGAGTAATCAAAAGCAGGCATAGTCAGTTACACACTGGTGACGCGAAGAACTTCTTCGATTGTGGTGACTCCATCACAAACCAAATTTAGTCCCGCTTGGCGAATACTAGGTACTTGCTGACGAATCGAAGCCTCTAGCTCAATTTCTCCAGAATTTTCATGAATTAGCGTTTGTAGTGCCGAATCCACGGTGACTAATTCAAACAGAGCTTGGCGACCTGCATAGCCCGTACTGTTGCATTTAAGACAACCGCCAGCCTCATAAATAATCTTGCCGGCATCTAAATTTAATAACTCTCGATTAAATTCATTGGGCTCGATTGGTTGACGGCAACTAATACAAAGCCTACGTAAGAGACGTTGAGACAGAATACCCCTAATCGTAGATGCCAGTAAAAAGCTATCAACCCCAAGGTCCTGCAGGCGAGTAATAGCGCCAGCGGCTGTATTAGTATGGAGTGTGGACAGCACTAAGTGGCCCGTCAAACTTGACTGAGTAGCAATTTCGGCGGTTTCTCCGTCACGAATCTCACCAATCAAAATGACATCTGGATCCTGACGTAAAATAGCTTTTAATCCCCGCGCAAAAGTCATTCCAGCGCGCAAATTTATTTGGGTTTGGCTAATACCTGGTAAATCATATTCCACAGGATCCTCAACGGTCATAATATTGCGACCCTGCCGATCCATTTTCTGCAACGCAGCATAGAGGGTTGTCGTTTTACCTGACCCTGTGGGGCCGGTGACCAAAATAATCCCGTGGGGACGACGAATTAAATCATCAAGCTGGTTAGATGTTTCCTTAGGCATACCCAAATCATCAACCTGAAGCTTACCCGCATCTTTATCCAACAGTCGCATTACCACTCTCTCACCATGACTTGACGGCATAGTAGAAATACGCAAATCGATACTGCGCCCACCAAGCTTGACACTCATGCGTCCGTCTTGGGGTAATCTTTTTTCTGCAATATCAAGTTTTGACATCACTTTAATACGAGAAATGAGTAAGGGCGTAATCTGCGTTGAGGGTTTTAGCACTGTGCTGAGAACGCCGTCAAGGCGAAACCGCACTAAGGATTCTTTCTCGTAGGGTTCAATATGAATGTCAGAGGCATTTTCTTTTAACGACTCGGCTAAAATTGCATTAAGAAGACGGATAATGGGCGCATCATCTTCAGAATCTAAGAGATCGCCGGTATCTTCCAACTCTGCCGCTGCAGACTCCATATCGACAAAATCTTTAATATCTTCCATCACTGATTCGGAGGAGTTTTCTCGTCCACTATAGATGGACGACAGCATTTTCTCGAAAGATTCACCATCGATACGCGTAACTGCAGAAAAACTGCTGTTGGTTCGAATAACCTCTGAGATAGCCCACTGGCTGGCTTTAGGCGACAACACCAGGTCGCCTTCTAATTCCCGAAGTAACAGGCCGTTACTTCGGGCAAATTCAAAGGGTAATAATTTAAGCTCCGATTCTGACATTGTAAATACTCGTTAAAGTCCTGTTATAGCAATGTTAATCAAAAGCTTATACTACCCAGAAAAGCAACACAGCATTAAAAACCCCTAAAAAGCACAGCTCTTAATCCGCGGAAGGTTTTACTTTAGCCATGGATGGAAATGGAAATGGACTAACATTACCGCCACTTGCTTCGGTAATCTTTCCTGTGCCTTCCTTTTCAACTTCATCAATACGAACAATAGATTGCATAGGAATAAAGCTGCGCTTTATTCCAGAAAATTCATTTTTTAGCTTCTCTTCAGCAGGATCTACTATCATCTGCGAGCGCTCTCCAAATATAAATTCTTCTACTTCAAGAAAGCCCCAAAGGTCACTTTGAAAAACATGCCGAGCATAGATCTCATACACCTGCCCTTGATTATGAAAAGTAATTCGATAAATGGGTTCGCTAGCCATAGGATGCCACTGTTATTGATATGCAATTAAAGAAGCGAATAATACCACAAGCCAGTTTAATCGCACTGCAAAATGTTGCGGATTGCAGGCTCAAGGCTATAATGCACCTCTATTTAAAAAGAAATTTGTAGCGCATGCATCAAAAGCCCGTAAAGAAACTACATATCGTCACTCATGGCTGTCAAATGAATGAGTATGACTCTGCTCGCATGCGAGATTTACTTGGCGAAAGTCATCAAATGGTGGCCACTGATAACCCAAAAGACGCCGACGTGATACTGCTCAACACTTGCTCAATTCGCGAAAAAGCCCAAGAGAAAGTTTTTCACCAATTAGGACGCTGGAAGCACCTAAAAGAAGCTAACCCTGATTTAATTATTGGTGTTGGCGGTTGTGTTGCAAGCCAAGAAGGCGAAGCTATTTCCAAGCGCGCGCCATTTGTTGATTTAATTTTCGGCCCTCAAACCCTGCACCGATTACCAGAAATGATGGAGTCAAGAAAAACTGACGGCACAGTTATTGTCGACATCAGCTTTCCGGAAATTGAGAAATTCGATCGATTACCTGCACCAGAAGCAGACGGCGTTAGCGCCTTTGTTTCAATAATGGAAGGCTGCTCTAAATATTGCACTTTTTGCGTGGTTCCTTACACCCGGGGGGAAGAAGTAAGTCGCCCGATTGCTGACGTCCTCGCTGAAATAAGCTCTCTGGCCGAACAAGGCGTTCGCGAAGTTAACCTACTTGGCCAGAATGTAAACTCCTATCGGGGCGACATGCCCGACGGCTCAATATGCGACTTTGCCGAATTAATCCCATTTGTTGCCAGTATTGAAGGCATTGACCGTATTCGCTATACCACCTCTCACCCTGTGGAGTTTTCTGACGCCCTTATCGATGTTTACAGCAAGGTTCCAGAGTTAGTAAGTCACCTGCACTTACCTGTGCAGAGCGGCTCGGATCGAATTTTG
>Ga0209035_10000865_pt1 | contig 12100 bp, 16 predicted proteins | sample MarorgKNORR_S2LV_6_FD_188220 | JGI IMG/M metagenome (GOLD analysis project Ga0209035, IMG submission 188220) | Marine microbial communities from the Southern Atlantic Ocean, analyzing organic carbon cycling - AAIW_A/KNORR_S2/LV (SPAdes) (version 2) | ecosystem: Environmental > Aquatic > Marine...
CTGACCCGCTTGACCCGCTTGACTTCCCTACAGATGATTATGATGGAGATGGATGGACAGATTCTCAAGAAGATTTCTGTGGAACTGACAAGTTAGATAATATGAGTATTCCAACTGATAATGATGACGATTTGTGGTGTGATTCAGATGACCCTGACGATGATAATGATGAATGGTTTGACACTGATGAAGATGATTGTGGAACTGACTCACTTGATTTCAATAGCGTTCCAGGTGATGCTGATGGAGATGGACTCTGTGATAGTCTTGAAGTTGTAGTTCCAGATGTTGATGATGGTGGATTCCCATGGTGGCTATGTTTCCTCTTCTTGATTGCAATAATAATCATATTACCATTGATATTGAATTCAAAAAATGATGCAGAACCAGAGAATACTACAGTAACTCCAGAAGTTGTTGGTACTGGTCTTCTTGAGGACCCATTTATTCTAACCCCAGTTGAAGGAATTGATCCGGGGGAAATTGTTCTCAGTGAGGAAACTATTGCAATTACCAATTTGTCTCCTGAAATGAAAGTACACATTAATGATTTGAACAAGAACGAAAATGGTCGAAGATTCCTATTGGTGGATGAAATGATTAGTGAAGAAGGAGTTCCAATGATTGTTGCTAGTGAAGAAGGTAGTGTGGAGTTTAGATTATCCTTTGATGATAGTGCAGACCCATCTCTTGCTGGAGGAGACTATGACTCAATGCTCAAGGTTGGAAATAATTCTGTCTACTTTAAGTGGAATGTTGCAGTTGATAGAGATCCAGATTATGTCAAGGAAGTGGATGAAACCATAGATGATGATGAAGATGATGATAATCAATCGGATTCAGAAGAAAGTGAAAAGGATACTAAGAAATCTGAGAAAGCAGTAGCAAAGGCGGAAGCAAAAGCTGCTAAGAAGGCTGAAGCAGCGGAAGCAGAAGCAAAAGCTGCTAAGGCTGAGATAAAGAAGGCTGAAGCATCTATGACTAAGGAAGAAAAGAAGGCTGCGGGCATAGAACGTGTGAAAGCAAATGCTGCTAAGATTGACTTTGCTGCAATAGGTGTTGCAACAATAGATGATAGAGATGATTTGCAATCTCTCAAAGGCGTCGGCCCATTCCTTGAAGAGAAACTGAATGCTTTAGGTATCTACACCTTTAAGCAGATTTCCAAGATGTCTAGTGAACTTGAAGACCAAGTTAACATTGCAATAGAATTCTTCCCTGGACGTGTAAAGCGTGACCAGTGGGTAGATCAATGCAAGGCAATTCTCAATGATGATTGAAGATGAGTCAATCTAATGAGGATTGGCTAAGAGTCAATTGATTACTTGCGTAAGTAATGTACACTTAGTGTAAAAAGTAAAGTTCTATGAGTATTAAAAAAGGTGGGAACGGGGGCCGAAGCCCCCGTTTCCGGGTTTTCTTAGGAGGTGATCCACCTGCAGGTTCCCCTACAGGTACCTTGTTACGACTTAACCCTCCTTGTCGAAGGCAGGCTCGAATACGCCATAAAGCGCAGCCTCACCCACCCCCAACTAAGATGGTTTGACGGGCGGTGTGTGCAAGGAGCAGGGGCATATTCACCGTGCTATGTTGAAACACGATTACTACGCAATCCAGCTTCATGTGGGCGAGTTACAGCCCACAATCCGAACTATGAACGGGTTTCGGGTTAGCTCGATCTCTCGATCTGGCTTCCCATTGTCCCGTCCTTTGTAGCGCGCGTGTAGCCCATGACATTCGGGGCATACTGACCTGTCGTTGCCCTCGCCTTCCTCTGGTTTAGCACCAGCGGTCTCTCTATGGTGCGCCTCCTCCGGAGAGAAGGGTAGCAAATAGAGATGAGGGTCTCGTTCGTTATCTGACTTAACAGAACGCTTTACAGTACGAACTGACGACGGCCATGCACCACCTCTCTGAAAATCCGATAAGCTCATTACGCTGATCTTCATCTAACAGTCGGCCATGGTGAGTTTTCCGGCGTTGAATCCAATTAAACCGCACGCTCCTCGCGTTGCAGTGCTCCCCCGCCAATTCCTTTAAGTTTCAGCCTTGCGACCGTACTCCCCAGGCAGTGAACTTAACATCTTCACTCCGGCACCGGGGGCCCATTGCGGACTCCCGACACCAAGTTCACAGCGTTTACACCTAGGACTACCCGGGTATCTAATCCGGTTCGTGCCCCTAGGCTTCGTCCCTGACCGTCGAATCCGTTCCAGTGTGGCGCCTTCGCAACTGGTGGTCCTCAAAGGATGACAGGATTTTACCCCTACCCCTTGAGTACCCCACACCTCTCCCGGTTCCTAGTCTGGCAGTCTCTGCAGAATTCAACTAGTTAAGCTAGTTGATTTACCCACAGATTTACCAAACCGGCTACGGACGTTTTAGGCCCAATAAAAGCGACGACCACTCGAGCTGCCGGTATTACCGCGGCGGCTGGCACCGGTCTTTCCCAGCCCTTATTCCAATACCGATTAATAGTAAAGAAAAGAGATACACTATGTGCATCCACTTGGAGTTCCCTCATCACAGTTTCCTGCAGTGTGAAGTTTTCGCGCCTGCTGCACCCCGTAGGGTCCGGATTCGTGTCTCAGAATCCGTCTCCGGGCTATGTCTCCCAACACCCGTACGCGTCGATGGCTAGGGGGTCCATTACACCCCCTACGACCTGATACGCCGCAGACCCATCCTATGCCGTAATCTTTCAACCACACACCGTTCCAGGCGTTGTGATCTATCCGGTATTATTCTCAGTTTCCCGAGGTTATTCCAGAGCATAGGGCAGGTTATCCACGTGTTACTGAGCAGTTTGCAATGAATCTAATTTCATTCTACTCGCATGGCTTAATCGAACTCCAACAGCGGTCGCCTCTGGCAGGATCAACCAGATTTCTCTTGTTACGATCCTTTGGGCTACTTGTCGCTTATTCAATTTAATGAATTGCTGTACCTAAAAAAATTGGCGAGAAAATAATGCACTTGAGCTTCTTGCACAAAATACGTCATAATCTCGATCACCTTCCTGACCCCGAGCTTGCTCCAGATGGAGGTTTCTCGGAATCGCAATGGCTTCGGCTTCACGTATGCAGAGGATGGCGGCAGTCATTGTCCCGAGGGACTCAGCCGCCAACGCCGTTCTACACAACGCAAGCAAGCCACCGACTCACCCCCCCTATATCAAGATAACCTATCTCGCAGGGGGTGAGAAATGACGCACTGCTAAGCAATTAATGGCGGATATTTTGCCTCGTTGTAGTAGATTATAACTCGTCGAAAACAATCACGTAATAATTTGCAAAAATGATGACAGATTATGAATAGATAATACTGATTTACGCCCTATTAGGGTAACTATATTTTGTAGCATAATTCCTGATGGAAAATGAACAAAACAGTCACACATCTTGTAGACATCAAGCCATTAATTGGCCTAAGCCACTGCCAATCATTCAGCGCCGAAGAACTGACGGATCATTGGATGCATCTCCATCGCCTGTTCTTTTTGAATCTGCTCATATGTACGCAAAATAATACCTACAGCAAGCAATAGACCTGTTCCAGTAGCATTACCTACCGTACCTAACAAGTCGGCACCAGCCGCCAATAGACCTACGAAAGCACCTGAGAAGTAGGTTACTGGAGGAATATAATTCTCGAGAATCTTTTCCAATACCTTTGGATTCTTACGGAAACCTGGAATCTGCATTCCAGTGCGTTCAATTTGCTTTGCTACATCCTTTGTACCCATATTTGTGGTATCAATCCAGAACTTAGCGAAGACCATTGAACCTGCGGTCATCAATGCCACATAGAATATGACGTGGAGCACTATTTGAGTCAAGGAATGACCGAATTGATCACCCGTTTGATTGAGCAACGGCATGAACCAATCATTCACCCCATTAACCATACTCGCATACCAGGCAAATCCACCTGAGGCCGTCGTTTGACCCTGATCATATGTACCAATATATTTCGACATTGAAGCGATACCCTCCCGACCCAATATTGGTGTCTGTGAGAGCGTTGGATGGCTCCAGAATAAGAGTGTAAACATGTTTACGTTTGCTAATAAAGCAGCCATCAAAATGACCGGAATGTTACTTGCATAGACAAGACGAATCGGATATTTACCTCTGTGACCACGGACTTTACCATGGGTCAAAGGAAGTTCCAATTTACTTGATTCTGCGAATGCAACCACAAGGAAAACAACGATGGAAGAGAATAACGCAGCCATCGGATTAACGTGGGTCAACAAAATTGTTTCGAATCCATTCTGCCCATTACCCATGTCAATCATTTGGCCTGCCGTCGCCTCCCTGAACATGTAGAATATCATCGGTAATGTTCCTGATGGCGGATTAGCTAGACTGTATGCCTGTCCTGCTGTTGCAGGAAGAGGAGAGAGTGTACCAACGAATGTTGACTGGGCAACACCTGCAGCGATGAATAAGGAGATACCAGATCCGATACCCCACTTGCTGACAAGTTCGTCAAGAAGGAAAACTAGGTATGAACCGGCGAATAATTGAGCGACGATAACGAAGTTAGCCCAACCCATCCCATATGCATCGATTAGCCACTCACTAGGGTCTAAGAATCCATATGTTTGAGGTATTGATTCAATTGGAATCATAATCAAAACAAGTAGTTTCTGAACACCTTGGTAAAGTGCCTTATCATCTGAATCTTGTAAATCTAAACGAATGATTTTAGCACCAGCGAATAATTGCATAATAATTGAACCAGTAACAATTGGACCAATACCCAAGTGCATAATGGTACCAGAAGCTCCAGCCATAATGGAACGGAAACCACTGAACAGGTCAAGTGCTTGTCCTGACAAACCGAATAGCATGACATTGGTCATAGCGAAATAGATAATCAAAACGAATGTAGTAGTCCACATCTTTTCATTAAATCTAACGTGTCTATCAGGCTTGGTAATAGTTGGGTAAACATCTACGAATCTTCGCAGAGCGTACAAACGGCTACTTTCATCGCCACTCCACATGAAACAAGTAAGGATAGCAGCAGCCCCGAATCCAAGCAGAATTACTCCTACAAGGAAGAAACCTACTGCTTCATCATAACCGCCCCATGCTGCAGGGCGAACATAGTAAACTGCGAATCCAACAAATGCTAGCCATCCCATCAATTTACCATAACGACCGATAAACTTCTCTTTCAAGTGACTTGGAATATCTTTTTGAAGACAAACGATACAATAAGCCACATAAACAGCAGAGAATATCAAACCAACAACCGCTGCATCAAATGCTGGACCGCTTTCTGCGGATAGAGCATCTGATTGCCAATAGATCATCAGTGCATAATACAATGCACCTGTTAATCCGATTGCCCATGGTATTGATTTGTGTTTCATGAAATCGCCCCTTATTGTTGGATATTATTTTTATTTATGAGTATTGAGGTTCAAAAGTTTGGATAAGTTCATTCTTCTCCGCCGGCTTCCATTTCTAGAGAGCCCCCAGCAGCCTCGATCTTCTCGATTGCTTTTGCACTTGCTTCCGCAACTATAATCTTCAATGCAACCGTAAGTCTTCCACTTCCAAGAACCTTGTCGATATCCATTGCTGTCAAATCCAGTGTATCTGCACCATCAGCTAATCCTTCAAGTTGATTTACATTTACTGTAATATTGAAATTTCTAAGTGTTGGGTGACGGTTGAAACCGTGCATTCCCCAGTGATTTGGCATGTACTTGTTACGGTACATAACACGGTGCTTATTCATACCCGCATTACCACGTCCACCACGCTTTCCTGCTCCACGACCTGCTTTCTTTCCACGACCGTGGTAACGGTTTCGTCCACGATGCTTATTTGCTTTAGTTCCCATTCAAAATCACCTCAAATCATACGCTCTACAAGAGCTGTAATTTTATCGCCACGAGGGCCAAGTCCACCGCCAATAACGAATGTGCGCTTTATTCCGCCCCATCCTTTTGCTCCAACTGGTGGATGTAATCTGAAAACACGCTTCAAGTCAGGGACAGCCTTAACCGTCGCTTTGTCAGCGCAAATTGCCTTAGCAAAAGCCTTGATATTCTTGAAATCTGTATTTTCTGCAACGATTGCATCTGTTAATGGCTTGTCACCGACCATGCGGCCACGCTCAGCAAGCATCTTCTCAACAAGTTCTTCTGTTGCTTCTCCCCAAGTGATGTAATCCTTAGCCTTCTGTAACATACCACGGTATTGCTCATTATCTGGAATAATGATTGCGTGATTAACCTTAGTTAGGTTTAGATGACCCATTGTTTCTCTAATAGATCTTTCAACACCTACATTACTTCTTGCTCGTACTACGATAAAACTCATTCAATCATCCTCCCTTTGTGAATAAACAGACGTTCTGTTTGTTCGTTCGAAACACGGGTTGTGTTAAGATTTTTCAGCGCATTAAATGTTGCTGCGGCATAGTTGATTGTGGTGCGAGTTTGTCCCTTTGTTCTTGAAAGTACGTCGGTAACTCCTCCGAGTTCAAGTACACGCTTTCCAGTTTCTCCAATAACTAATCCCTTACCGGATGGTGCAGGCATTAGAGTTACACGAGTAGATGCTGAGCGTCCCTTAATCTTGAACGGAATAGATGTTCCAGGACCCATAGAAGATTCCCAAGAACCATTTCCACGTTGTACTGAGATGACATTCAACTTTGCTGCGACGATTGCCTTTTCGATGGCTTGTCCAACATCCTTTGCCTTTGCCATTCCAAGACCAACATATCCATCACGGTTGCCTACGCAAGCCATTACATTGAATCGGACACGTCGTCCACTGTCAGTCATTCTTTGAATCATATTAACCTGAATTACTTCATCCTCAAGATTTGGAATTAGTGCATCAACGATTTCAACTTCTCTAATAGGGAATCCGGAAATCAAAGCTTGTTCGAAAGTGATTATTTCACCAGCCATGACCTTTTGGCCAAGACGAGTACGAGGTTCCCACTTACGCAAATTTGCTATTGGGTCGTTCTGCTTTCTGCTACGACGTCGGTCAGATGGATCTTCTTTTTCTGGTGGAGCATGAGCCTGGATTAAACCTGGCGCCATTGGTTTTACTTCTTCTTCTGTCATATCAGTAAGCCCCCTCTATTGCATTCTTTGTTGATTCTACTGCAGATGCAACATCATCACTGATGTGAGCACCTGCTAACCTATCTTCACCTGGCAATACATTCTCGCCATGAGGAATCTCTAATCCTGCATCGACCATACCCTTTAGAGCAGAGAAAACTCTTCCTCCAGGGGTGCTTGCAGCAAGACCGATGTCCAGAACTGCTTCAGTCGTACCAGATGCTAGTGCTGCCTTGCCCATTGCAAAGCCAACTAGATATGAAGCGGAAACAGATTTTTGAGAGAAACTCTCAGGCCATCCGTATTTCTTTAGTAGATCAGAGCCGGTAACAGTAACTGTAACCAAATCTCCGCCCTTTGACCAAGAAACTAGTTGGCAAGTTGTTCGAGTGTTTGAGACACGAACTACTGCACGAGGTTTGTTTCCACGAAGTAACTTCAAACGGCGACGGTAATCTGTCAATCCAGCTCTACGTCGTCTAAATACTGAGCGTTGTCTATTTCCTCTCATTATTGTTCACCTCCAGTGAAAGTTACACCCTCAACAGTCATCTGTGAGCGCATGTGAGCAATTGAACGATATGAACCGCCCTTTGCCTTTAGATAATAACGGCGATATTGAGAAGGTTCGATAGTTCCATCTGCACGGAAAGCCTTGAGAACACGGCGTTGTGAACGAATAGTTCTCATCCAACGGTTCTTTCTTGGATTACGAGCGTTAGCAGTACCTGCACGAGTACCGTGTCCCTTACGGCGACCCTTACGCTTTTGAGCCATACGTAGGCGAGCACGAACACGAGATGTTCCCTTGATCGGCTTGGCCTTGATCCAGCCTTCTTCAATGAATTCACGGATGTCATCAGCTTGAACTGAATTAGCAACCTGGTCGAGGTATGATGGATTAATCCAAACACGGTGGATACCACATTTTAGAATTCTTGCAGCTAAACGCTTTTGATTAGTAATTTGCATCAAACATCCCTCCTTCTGTTAAGAACACGGATACCTAATTCATCAGCACGGCTGTAAATATGTCCGCACTTTCTTCTACCGACAGTACCACCAACTCGTGCTGCTTCTGTCTCAGGATCAATTTGCTCTAAATCTCCAGAGTTTTGAACCATTACTTCTCTAAATCCAGATGGATGTAGTCCATGAGCAGCAGAAACTTTTCCATGACCTACTCTAACAAGTGAAGAACGATACTTGAGGTTCTTACGCTGTTTGTTGTCCATTCCGTGAGGAGCTCTCCAACCTGAGCGTGCAAGACGCTTGTATCGGAACCACTCAGTACGGCGGAAGGAAGGGGTTGCCTTCTTTTGCTCCGCTCGTAGGGCGAGTGCTGCCTTTGTAGCATCATCTAGAACTGGCTTTTGTTTTGCAACGTGAACTTCTGAAACTTCATCGTCCCAGTCTTCTTCATCGTCCCAGTTATCATCTTCTGCTTCTTCAACAACTGTTTCTTCAGCAACTGCTTCTTCAACAACTGCTTCTTCAACAGGTGCATCCCCAATATCACTCAAGCGAGCGATGAGGTCTGCTTTCTTTCCAGAAACAGGAAGACCTGCTTCCTTTAGATGAACCTTAAGTTCAGCGACTGTCATATTATCATAATCTTCTGTCATTCAAATCACTCCTTGTTTAGTAAATATATACCATCTTGGAAAACACGTCGGTCACGATTTTTCACCGTAGTACAGCGTTCAATATTCGCTGCTGTTTGACCAACATTTTCCTTGTCAATTCCGGAGACTGTTACTTCGACCTTTTTACTGATCTTTACGGTAACTCCATCAAGTATTACTGCTGTTCGTGGAACACGTTCACCAAAATAATTGTTTACAACAAATTGGTTGCCCTTCTGAGCAAGTGTCATTGGAAAGTGAGAGTAAAAGGCTTTCAAATTGTATGTGAATCCTTGTGTTACTCCTCTTACCATGTTATTCAAATGTGCTACCCAAGTTCCAGCCAGTGCTGCCTGCTTACGGCGTGGCATATCTACACGGACGATTAATCCAGAGCCATCCTGTAAGAGATTTACTACTGGGCTTAGGAATTGACGTGTTAGTGTTCCTTTCGGGCCTGTTATTGTTACGACGCCATCTTCACTAAGTGATGCATTCACATCTTCAGGGATGGTTACTATTTTTTCGATTCTGTCGAGTTTTACCATATTATTCACCTCAATATACGTAAGCGAGTAGCTTACCACCGATACGGGCGTCTTTTGCATCATAGTGATGCATTACGCCGGAGTTTGTTGTTAGAATTAGAAGGCCAAAATCTTGAGCAGGAAGGTATCGAATTTCCCACTGGTCGTATTCTTGGCGACGTACGCTGTGACGAGGTTTTACTGTACCACAGCGATTGATTGCACCGCGAAGTTCAACCACATACATTCCGCCACGACCATCTTCAGTACGGTCAATAGCGCCGACATAGCCGGACTTTTGCATTATTTCTAGTACATTGCCAAGCAACTTACTTGCAGGTGTAAGTTCAACATTGAACTTACCAGCCTGTTCTGCATTGTACATCTTAATTAGAGCATCATTTAGTGGATCTGTTTGCATATTATTCCCTCCTCAACTCATTTTCTTAAATCCGATTTGTGGTGCAACATCTCGGAAACATTGACGGCATAGGCGAAGCCCATGTCGGCGAATCATTCCTCTTTTTCTTCCACATCGTCGGCAGCCAATTGTGCGGCCAATTCTTTCTCCATGATCTCTTGCCATTTTCAGTCCTCCAAGATTGTCAATTCGTAATTTTTCTTAAACCACTCTCTAGCCTCATCAGCTGTTACGCGGTGGCTCATTGCGACCTTTGCCTTGGCTTTTCTTCTGCGAGATACACGGTGTCCTGGGCGTTCTAGAACAATTGTAATATCCATTCCGTAGATTCCGATATCAGGGTTATATTTCTGGTCTGGGAAATCTGTGTAATCACGGATACCGAAAGAAAGGTTACCTGAGGTGTCAAAATTCCACTTAGGAATTATGTTTTCACGAACCCAGAAAGCATCGGTTAGGAACTTCTTGATAGAGTCCTTGTCCCTCATAGTTGCCTTACAACCAATAGGAGCGCCTAGACGTACTTTCAAGTCACGGTTTTGGATACGTCCAAGAGTTCTTTGAGGCTTTATGCCAGTAACTAATTGCAACACACTTTCTGCATTGACAAGGCGATCTCCACCTTCTCCAACACCGATGTTGACTGAAACCTTAGTAATTCTAGGCTCAGACATTGGATTTGTTTTGTCACTCATTCAACCACCTCTGACTTTGGAAGTGAAACATCTCCTACTGCGAAGACATTGTCTAAAGTTGTACCAAATGCTTCGAATTGTACTTCGTTTGGCATACTGGAGCGCTTTACGATATAATCCTTAACTTCAGCATATTCTCCTACGTGAGAACCACCAGTCAAGAAACAACGTGTACCTTCACCGAAGCGAATGTGCTCAACTATTTCTTGAGATGGTAGAGAAATCTTTAGTGAATCTCCAGTGTTGTATTCTGCTGCATCTTCACCGACGATATTACGACCATCGTGCAAGTTGATTTGCGTTTTACCGCCCTTGATTGTAGTCTTACCTTCAATACGGCAAATCTTCCAAGCAGCTTCTTCGCTAGAGATAGGGTGGTATCGAAGTTTTCCTTTTACATCCAAAACACATCGGTAATTGTTCTCACCAAGTGTTAGGACGTCCATTAGGCCAACACCACGGCGTGTATCTTTACAGACACGGCCGTCAACTAGTGCTAATCCATTGTGTAAAATGTGGCGAACTTCTCTGGTTGAACGTGCAAATCCAAGTACATCACGAATGATGACATTGATCGGCATACAAGTATCGAGTGCATGAGCACCAGGTGCTGCACGGGTTACCCAAATTGTAGTCTTACGTGGAAGAGGCCAGCTACGTGGCATTGCTAAACGCTTCAAATGATTACTGCTTCCCATTCTATTCAACTCCTGTTTCCGGTTAGTTGTTGCACACGCAACTTGTCGGTTTCGTCAAGTTTGACGACTACGACATTAGAAGAGTGGACCGGTACCGCTTCTTCCTTATTGTCTGACTTACTTCCTTTAGCACCTTCAATGAAGAGGCGTCCAGTGTTAGATTCGATTTTTAGAACTGTTCCTGTTAGTGGGTTTACGTTACGCTTTCCACCATGGCGCTTGCCACCATTTGAGAAATCTCCACGAATGACACGTACTGTATCACCTACACGAACTGTGACAGAGCGTACACTAGCAAAACGTGCATCTGGCTTGTCGAGAAGAAGTCTTGCTGCAATACGCTTGCGCTTCTCATGAAGAGGAGCGTTGTAGTGCGCCTTGCGTTGCTTGTTTGGTTTCATACTTTTTACCATTCAATTCACCTCAGATAATTTGTTTCGCATTTGCTGCGATACGAGGCCAGCGTTCTGCTGCCTCTCTTGATACTGGCCCCTTAATATCGGAACCCTGGACATCGCCTTTCTCATTAGTAATGACACAAGCATTGTCTTCGAATTGTACCCATGTACCGTCAACACGACGGAAAGGTCGGCGTTGGCGGATGATCACTGCATTGAACATTTGGCGTCGTGTCTCAGGTGTACCCTTCTTGACAGAAACCTTAGCAAGGTCACCGACTCCACCAGCAGGGTAACGACGCATTGTGTTACCCAACTTTAGAATGTTAATGATTTGTACAACCTTTGCACCTGTGTTATCTGCGACATGCAGACGTGCAGCGGTTGGAAGACCACGGGTTTGACGTCCTGCAATTCCCTTCATTGATCCTCACCACCGTTTACTTCTACAACACAGAATGAAACAGTCTTTGAAAGCGGTCTGCATTCCATTACCTTGACTGTGTCACCAACGTTGACTTCACCAACACAAGTAGGAAGATGTGCGGAAAGTGCACTTGTGCGCTTTTCGAATCTCTCGTACTTCTGCATATATCGAACATTATGACGTTCAATAGTGATCGTTCTGCTC
>Ga0209035_10000866_pt1 | contig 12092 bp, 14 predicted proteins | sample MarorgKNORR_S2LV_6_FD_188220 | JGI IMG/M metagenome (GOLD analysis project Ga0209035, IMG submission 188220) | Marine microbial communities from the Southern Atlantic Ocean, analyzing organic carbon cycling - AAIW_A/KNORR_S2/LV (SPAdes) (version 2) | ecosystem: Environmental > Aquatic > Marine...
CGATCACATCACCTACAACGCGAGCAGACTTTTTATAGGCTTTATTCCAATCGTTATTCAATTCACTCATGGCAAACAAGGCCCGCCTATGCACTGGTTTAAGGCCGTCACGCACATCTGGCAATGCTCGACCGACGATAACACTCATCGCATAATCTAAATAGGATTGCTTAAGCTCATCCTCAATGTTAACTGGAACAATTTGTTTGGCTAAATCACCCATAATTTATAATTACTTCCGCATTATTGAAGTCAACTTGAAGGCCAAATACTCCCAGCCCACACACTCAAAAAAAATCTAGCTGTAACACCCAAAAACCAGCCTTTAAAGCGGTCAAATTTTAACATAGTTAGTACTCAGAATGTCGCTTTTATTACCGCTAGGACTCTTCCTGAAGATAAAAAATCGGTATACTCCAACAGAAATACCAGGAGCATCTATGACGCCAATAAAAATAGACCTACTAATCAATTGTCAATGGATAATTCCTGTCGTTCCAGAGAATAAAATATTGCATAACTGCGCGCTAGCGGTGGATAAAGATCGAATATTGGGTGTCTTTCCTCAGACAGAGGCTAACAAATGCTTTTCGGCCCGCACAGTAAAACACCTTGATCAACATATTCTTATGCCTGGACTGGTCAACAGTCACGGTCATGCCGCAATGAGCCTATTGAGGGGCTATGCGGATGATTTAGCTTTAGAGCCCTGGCTGCAAGACCACATATGGCCCGCGGAGAAGCTTTTTGTTTCTGAGGAATTCGTTCAAGATGGTACTCGACTGTCGATCGCAGAGATGATCAAAACAGGTACGACGTGCTTTGCTGATATGTATTTTTTCCATGACAATATTGCAGAAGAAGTACGCAACGCCGGGATACGCAGCCAAATCGGATTCACTGTTTTGGACTTTCCAACAGCTTTTGGTAAAGACGCTGACGACTACATCCATAAGGGCTTGGCTTTTCGAGACCGGTGGAATGACCACCCTCTGATCAAAGTCGCTTGCGCACCACATGCACCCTATTCTGTGTCAAATGAGACGCTCAAAAAAATATCCACCTACGCCAATGAGCTGGATATGCCTATACACATGCATTGCCATGAAACAGCCAATGAAGTCCGTGAATCTATCGAGATATATGGAGTGAGACCACTACAGCGACTTAACGATCTAGGTATATTACTGCCCCAAACTCAGCTAGTCCATATGACGCAGATTACCGATAATGATATCGCTCTACTACAAGACCACCAGTGTCATGTCATGCATTGTCCGGAATCAAACCTTAAGCTTGCTAGCGGCTTTTGTCCTGTATCAAAACTCATTGATCACGGTATCAATGTTGCTATAGGCACCGATAGTGCAGCCAGCAACAACGACCTGGATCTGTTTAGCGAGCTAAAAACAGCTTCACTGCTGGCCAAAGGAGTATCCGGAGACCCAAGCAGCCTCAACGCACATGCTGCACTTAGAATGGCCACCATCAACGGCGCAAAGGCACTAGGCTGGGATGAGGATATCGGAAGCTTAGAAAAAGGAAAATATGCCGACATGATTGCCATAAAAATAGACTCCGTAGGCCAGCAACCACTGTATAATGCTGCGTCTCAGTTAGTTTACACAAACTCTGGGGCTCAGGTCTCCCATAGTTGGGTGGCTGGGAAACTGCTAATGGAAGACCGGAAACTGCACACCATTAATGAAAAAAAACTGATCCGAACCACGCAAACATGGTGTAACAAAATTCAAGCCGGCGCGTGATATGTACCGCCAAAATACCCTTAGTTGAAATTTTTAATAAGGTAGAATCTATAATGAATGTCGATCCACATGAAATTCAAAAATTTGAGATGCTAGCCAGCCGCTGGTGGGATCGCAACAGTGAATTCAAACCGCTGCACGACATAAATCCCCTAAGGGCTAACTGGATTGATAATCTAGCACCTGTCGCAGAGAAAGATCTCCTTGATGTCGGCTGCGGTGGAGGCATTCTTTGTGAAGCTATGGCTCAACGAGGTGCAAGAGTAACGGGCATCGACATGGGAGAGGCGCCCCTTGCCGTAGGCAATCTGCACAAACTTGAATCTGGCGTAGACGTAAACTATGTCAAATCTACCGCTGAGGACTACGCGGCAGATCATACTCACGCGTTTGACACAGTGACATGCCTCGAAATGCTTGAGCACGTCCCTGACCCATCTTCAGTGGTAAGAGCCTGCGCCAAGATGACTAAGCCTGGAGGCACCGTTTTTTTCTCTACGATTAACCGCAACCCAAAGTCTTACCTGCTGGCAGTGATCGGCGTAGAATATATTTTGCGTATGCTGCCAAAAGGTACTCACGAGTATGCCAAATTTATTCGCCCATCCGAACTAGGTGAGTGGATACGAGATGCTGGGCTGGAAATCACGGATATGACAGGCTTAGTTTACAACCCAATAACGAAGACATATCGGTTAAGCCAGCGTGACGTCGATGTAAACTATATGATTTGCGCACGTAAACGCGTCTAATCAAAGGATTATGCCCTTGGAATTTAAAGCGCTCTTATTTGACTTAGACGGCACTTTGCTGGATACCGCACCAGACTTTATTAGCGCCCTTAACACTCAACTCAAATTACATAATCGACCGCCAATGCCCGCAGAAACTATCCGCAGTTGCGTCACCAACGGCTCCGTCGGACTTGTTCAAGCGGGTTTTGGGATCACTTCCGACGACCCGGATTTTGACGCTATTCGGGAAGAATATTTAGACCTCTACTTAAATAATATAGCCGACAAGACCTGTTTGTTTGAGGGCTTACAAGAGGTACTAAATACCTGTTTAATACAACAAATACCCTGGGGAATCGTCACCAATAAACCCTGGAAATTTACCAAACCTGTACTTGAAAAATTAGACTTAATCAAAATCGCCGCAACGGTCATCTGTCCTGACCATGTCAAACAACCCAAGCCCGACCCTGAGGCAATGTTTGCTGCCTGTGCGGAAATGTCCATATTACCGAGTGACTGCCTCTACGTCGGTGATCATCGGCGAGATATTGAAGCCGGCCGAGCGGCAGGCATGCGAACCATTGCCGCAGGCTGGGGATATATAGATACTGGAGAACATATCGAAGATTGGAGTGCCGACCATATAGTTGAGCACTCCTCCCACCTTTATAATCTGATATTTAACCATCAATAGACTACAGGACTAACCTTTGCTTTCTACTCAAGACATCACACGTTATCAACCACGCCCTAACCATCTTGATCAACGGATAATTTTAGTTACAGGAGCCGGTGACGGAATCGGAAAAGTCGTAGCTATAGCTGCAGCAAAAGCAGGCGCAACAGTCATCCTGGCGGGCCGAACAGTAGAAAAACTAGAGAAGGTCTATAATTTAATTGTTGAAGCCGGGAATGCGGAGCCCAGTATTTACCCTATCGATTTGAACGGCGCAACTAGCCAAGACTACGACGATTTGGGAACCACAATCGTTGAACAATTTGGCCGCCTAGACGGACTACTGCACAACGCTGCAATTTTAGGCCTTCGCACCCCCCTCTCGAACTATTCCAGTGAACTCTGGAGTAAAGTTCTTCAGGTCAACCTAACCTCCCAATTCCAAATGACGCAGAGTTTAATGCCAGTTTTAGAAAAGTCTGAAGACGCTTCAGTTATTTTTACTACATCAGGCGTCGGCAGAGTTGGCAAGGCATTCTGGGGGGCTTACGCCGTCTCTAAATTCGCTGTCGAGGGAATGGTTCAGACATGGGCTTCAGAGGTTGAAGGTTTGGGTCCGGTGCGCATAAATGCCATTAATCCCGGTGCGACCAGCACCAATATGCGCGCTCAAGCGTTTCCAGCGGAAAATCCAAATAAGTTAAAAAGCCCTGAAGATATACTACCCGCCTACCTCTATCTAATGGGTCAAGACAGCATTGGAGTCAACGGGCAATCAATTGAAGCGCAACTTAAATAAAGTTTTAGGATGATTATTTTTTATAGGGATTGCCACGCGCTCGGAGCTTCTTTTCTTTTCGCTCTCGAATATCTCGATAAACATTTTTCTCGCTGAATTTTGGCGGCTTCAGATCAACGGCACGAAAGAGTGACATCACCTGCTTAGGATCCAGTTCGATATATTCGGACCGTCGTACAATGGATGGTAACTCTATAGGCCCGTAACTAATTCGCTTTAGTCGATTTACCTCGACACCTTGAGATTCCCATAGCCTGCGTACCTCACGCGTCTTCCCTTCGGCTAAAATTACTCTAAACCAACGATTACTACCACCTCTTTCCTCCGCACTCTGTGCATGCTGAGCTTTCACCGTCTGAAATTTAGCCACTCCATCTTCAAGAATCACACCTTCGCTGAGCCTTGTAATCATCGCCTCGTTGACCTCCCCATGGATACGCACCATATATTCACGCTGAATTTCGTAAGAAGGATGCATCAGACGATTGGCTAGTTCACCATGCGTAGTAAATAGCAGTAATCCACTGGTGTTAATATCCAATCGGCCAATAGCGATCCAGCGACCCCGAGCTAATCGAGGGAGTTTGTCAAATACAGTTGGCCGGCCACCTGGATCCGAGGCGGTACATATCTCACCCTCCGGCTTGCTATACATCAGGACCCGAGGCGTATCATCAGTAATAATTTTGATGGTCCGACCGTCAACCAAAATACGATCATCAGACTCAGCACGGTCTCCTAGCTTAGCAACCGCTCCATTGACTGATACGCGACCCCCTGCAATCCATTTCTCTAGCTCACGCCGCGAACCAAGGCCCGCAGTAGCAAGTAACTTTTGTAATTTTTCACTCATCGATTACAGCCTTGTTTTGATTATTGTCATCCATATCTAATGATGGTTCTTGCTCGCCGGCACTTATTTGATCGATGCCCGGGGCGCCGGCATCTAGTCCATCCGCCTGCTGGTCTAACTCAAAATCATCCATACCTGTACCCAACGCTGCAACCTCGTCATTCGCAACTAAAGGTTCAGTTTGTTCTGGAGTATCACCTGACAACGCCAACTCTAACTCCGGATCAAGATCAGAAAAATCTTTTATCTCACTTAGCGCAGGCAAATGATCAAGACTCTTAACATTAAAGTAATCAAGAAACTTTTTGGTGGTTGCATACAACGCAGGCTTACCCGGTACGTCACGATGTCCTACGACGCGCACCCATTCGCGCTCTTGTAACGATTTAATAATATCTGAACTCACCGCCACGCCTCTCACGGCTTCGATATCACCTCGAGTTAGAGGTTGCCGATAAGCTATGAGCGCTAAAGTTTCGAGCATTGCTTTTGAGTATCGCTTGGGCTTTTCTTCCCACAATCGATTAACCCAGGCGGCTAACCCTTGAACAACCTGAAATCGATAGCCACTGGCCACCTGCTTTAGCTCAAAACCACGACCCCGACAATCTGATTCTATTTCATCTAAAGCTGCCTTAATTTGATCCCTAGGCGGCCGTTCATCTTCTTCGAATAATGCCTCTAAACGGCTAATATCTAAGGGTTTAGCGGCAGCTAGAAGCGCGCCTTCAATTATCTGTCTGAGTAAATCTGAATTCATGATGCTCTTGCTTTAATGTGAATAGGGCCAAAAGGTTCGTTTTGTACAATCTCAATCAATGATTCTTTTATTAATTCCATAACCGCCAAAAAAGTTACTACAACACCCAATCTGCCCTCTGCCGCTTTAAATAAACTGACAAAAGGAATGAACTGCTCGCCACGCAATCTAACCAGCACCTGCGACATTCGCTCTCGGGTCGACAATTTTTCTCGCTCGACATGGTGGCTTTCAAACATCTCAGCACGCCGCAATACGTCTGCAAGGGCTGTCAAAACCTCTCGCATATCAACGTCCGGGTATTGCCTCTGTTGCTCTCGCCCAGGCGCATCTGCTGAGGCTTGATGTAAATCACGGCCCACTCTAGGAATTTCGTCAATATCTTCAGCGGCAGTTTTAAAGCGCTCATACTCTTGTAATCGTCGAATCAGCTCAGCCCGCGGGTCGCCCTCTTCTTCTTCGTCCATGACTTGACGAGGCAGTAAAATACGAGACTTTATCTCAGCAAGCATAGCCGCCATCACTAAATATTCAGCTGCTAACTCAAGCTGAATAGAACCCATTAGATCAATATAACTCATATATTGCCGTGTGATTTCAGCAACATTAATCTCAAGAATATCGAGATTTTGACGTCTAATTAGGTATAAAAGCAGATCAAGCGGACCTTCAAAAGCCTCCAAGATAACTTCAAGTGCGTCTGGAGGAATATAAAGGTCTCTTGGAAGCGTAGTTAACTCTTTACCTTGCACCACTGCAAATGGCATTTCTTCCTGCTGAGGCCGCAAGGAGACGGCTACACTCGGCTCTGACGACGGCAAGATATCCTTACTCGATGTTGCTTCGCTAGCCACAGGCTACCCCAGTTTTTTCTCTCCCCTATTATAACCGCAATAACGTCTAGGGACATCTTCATTCTTAAGGGTTGGTAAAATCTCCCATGCCCTGTCGCAAAATTTCTGGATTCGAATCAGTCATATCAATGACGGTAGTAGGTTCAACTCCACAATAACCACCATCAATGATTACATCAACATAGCGCTGCATTGTCTCGCGTATATCAAGCGGGTCACTCAATGGATATTCATCGTTAGGCATAATTAGCGTAACACTCATCAAAGGCTCCCCAAGTTCATCAAGTAATGCTTTTACGATTGGACTATCAGGCACTCGGATACCAATCGTTTTTCTCTTAGGGTGTTGCAATCTTTTCGGCACCTCAGAGGTAGCGGTTAAGATAAATGTAAACGGCCCTGGGGTACTTGCTTTCAAAATACGAAATGCACTGTTGTCTACCTTGGCGTAATTCGCCAACTCAGACAGGTCACGACACACTAAAGTAAAATTATGGTGTTTATCCAGTTGTCTGATCGAACGAATACGCTCTAACGCACTTTTGTCTCCTATATGGCAGCCAATGGCATAGACCGAATCCGTAGGATAAACCACCACACCACCTTTGCGAATAATTTCAGCAACCTGTGAAATAGATCTTCGTTGAGGGTTTTCCGGGTGTATTGAATAATATTGAGCGCTCAAAGATATCTCCTAGAGTACGGACTTGAGGCCCGCTTATTGTTTCACAGGCGACCAGTGCCAATGCGTCACAAATAGACATTTTGTCGACACCTTACACGCTATCTTAGCCTTGGCAAGTCCAACCTTAAATGTAAACTCAATAAAAATTATTCATATAGAAAGTCGACAACTGATTATAAGCCGTTACAATATTCATTGTTGCTCAGCCAAAGTCCTTAAAATGCCAGAACACCATAACTCGTCTCCCCTCCATACCGAAAATAAGGTTCCCGAAAAACAGCCCAGCCTTCTGTGGAACCTAGCATTTAACTTGATAATTCCTGCGCTTATTTTATCCAAGTTAAGTGGCAATGAGTTTCTCGGTATTAAACTGGCTATTATCGCCGCTCTCGCGTTCCCGATCGCTTACGGAGTTAAAGATTTTACTAGAGCAGGAAAAATTAACTTTTTTTCTGGCCTAGGTGTAGTCAACGTTTCTTTAACTGGCGGGATAAGCTTGCTGGAGTTAGACGCAATCTACATTGCTATCAAGGAGGCGTCTATTCCCGCGCTCCTTGGAATCGCAACCATTTTATCTTTGAAAACCTCTCAGCCTCTAATCAACACTTTTTTACTTAACAAGTCAGTGTTAAACATTAAGAAAATAACTAATGCGTTGACAGAAAACAAAAGTCATCCGGCGTTCGATAAACTACTAGTGAATGCTTCATGGATATTAGCTGGATCATTTTTCCTTTCAGCCTTACTCAATTATATTCTCGCAGTAGTGTTGCTTACCGCAGACCCAGGCAGTGTGGAATTTAACCAGCAACTAGGTAAAATGACCGCACTGAGCTTTCCTGTAATATCCCTGCCTTTAATGGTTGTACTCACCGCAGACCTATTCTACATTTTTCGCGGCATTAAACGATTGACTGGAATGCCGCTAGAAGAAATCCTTAACGTCGATATAGAGAAGAAGTAACCATGTGGTATTCAATCGTAAGCCAAGATGTAAAAGATAGCCTGACCAAAAGAACTTCAGCAAGACCAAAGCATCTAGCCCGACTGTTAGAACTCAAAGATGCAGGTCGCTTATTAGTCGCAGGACCACAACCCGCCATCGATAATCTAGAGCCCGGTGCAGCGGGGTTTACGGGTAGCTTAATCATCGCAGAGTTTGATTCTCTGGTGGACGCACAGTCCTGGGCTGAGGCTGACCCTTATATTTTAGCGGGAGTTTACGAATCGATTAGCGTTAAACCATTTAAGAAAGTACTGCCCTAGTCATACAAAGCACTTTGGCAGACAAGAGATTCTATTTTTCCTGAATCAGAGTATGATTACGTCGATATAAACTGTGGTATAGATGCCTTATGAACCGAAAAAATTTCATTATGTTTTTGACAATGATCGTTAGCAGCGCCTTGGGACAAACTCCATCAGAGACGGAAATAGTTGATAGTCCGACTAGCGAAACTGAAATATTAGAGACCGAAGTGGCAATCATAGTTCTGGATGAAGTCGAACCTCAGGTTCGGTATATCTCCGACGAATTTTTCGTACCACTTAGAGAGACACCTTGCCCGAGATGTAAAATAGTTCATTGGGGCATTAAGTCTGGCACTAAAGTTGACCTATTTGAAGTAAAGGACGGCTGGGGTCTAGTGGCCACAAAGAAGGGATACAAAGGCTGGATGGAAGAACAGTTCATATCCCCTACGCCTGCGGCGCGACAATTACTGGCGCAAGCTAACCAAGAAAAAGAAGGTACTGCCGATCGTGTAGGGCAACTAAGTGAGCAGATTAAAAATCTCAAACAACAGGCCGAGGCGTTGCAACAACAGATAAAAATAATTGAGAGTGACAACAAAAACCTAACTACTAAACTATCAGAAGTAAGAGGGATCTCATCAGATCCCATCGCCCTAAACAAACAAAACCAAACATTAGTTAAGCAAAATCATATGCTACAGACTGACAATGACGTTTTACAAGCAGAGGTTGATCTTTTAACCAATGATGATCGCCATCAGTCTTTTATGTACGGCGGAATAACCGTATTCCTCGGCGCACTATTAGCAATTCTGATACCTAGATTAAGAGGTAGGAAGCGTCTATCTGAGTGGGGATAACTCCGTATATCCAGAGAACATGTTAAGAACTTATAGCTACTAAGGGTGTTATAAAATGAGATACATACCTATCATTGCCTGTCTGCTAATCACTCACCTGGGTCTAGCAGCTGATATTAAAGACACTGCAGCCAATCCTATAGTTAAGTTATCAACAGAAAAAGGGGATATTGTCCTCGAATTATTTCCTGCTAAAGCGCCTATATCAGTTGATAATTTTATTAAACATGCCAATAACTTTCATTATGATGGCCTTATATTTCACCGAGTTATAAAGGGCTTTATGATCCAATCAGGGGGTTTTACCTTTGATTTAACGCCGCGACTTTCCGATCGAACACCGATCACTAATGAATCAAAAAACGGTCTAAGCAATAGCCGTGGAACTATTGCAATGGCGCGCACCAGTGATCCCGATAGTGCTCAGGCTCAGTTTTTTATTAATCATGCAAGTAACAGCCAGCTTGACGCAAGAGGTGAAAAAATTGGTTATGCCGTATTTGGCAAGGTCACTAGCGGGATGGATGTAGTCGACTCTATCGCCAAGGTACGCACACAGACTGTAAGCGCGTACTCAGATGTGCCCACTGAACCCATTAGGATTTTGACTGCACGCTTGTTGAATCCTGAGGCATGGACTGCACTCAAGGATTCTCAACCTGCGGCCCCGGCATTAGAAAGACCTGTGCCCCTAAAATAATACGTGAACCCTATGACTGCTCTAAGCATTAATTTGAATAAAGTCAGCCTGCTGAGAAATTCTCGCGAAGGGAATTATCCTAACGTAGTCAGTCACGCTCAATTGTGCATTGATAACGGAGCAGATGGCATCACTGTGCACCCTCGCCCCGACCAAAGGCATATCCGACCAAGCGACGTTAGAGATCTGGCGGGACTAGTAACTCCTCTGGGCCATGTAGAGTTTAATATAGAAGGAAATCCCTTTGCATCAGAAATAGCAAATTATCCAGGATTTTTGGAGCTAGTCAGAGAAATCGGACCCGACCAATGCACCCTGGTTCCCGACACTGACAGCCAGCTCACTTCTGATCATGGATTCGATTTAACCTCAGCTGGTGACGCTCTAGTGCCAATTATCGAAGAGCTCAAAGCTCAAGGCATCCGCGTGAGTCTTTTTATGGATCCCGACCCACATCAGATTACTCTGGCGGCGGAGGCCGGCGCTGACCGAATTGAACTATACACGGGTCCCTTTGCTGCAGCCTGGGGCAGACCCGATCAGGAGCATATTTTTCAACAGCACTTAAAAGCGGCTGAACTGGCAACATCTCTCGGCATGGGTGTTAATGCAGGCCACGATTTAAATCTCCATAACTTAGCCAAATTTGCCAGCATCCCAAATTTACTTGAGGTTTCAATCGGTCATGCATTTATTGTAGACTCCCTGACCTCAGGTATGGCCGCTACCGTTCGCGCCTACAAAAAAATACTCTCCTAGGGCCAGCCTAACCATGTCTCCGCGAACATCAAACTTGGTTACTTCTAACACGCGCAAGCTAAGCTGCATTGGAGCAGGTCGAGTGGGGTCCAGTCTATGTAACCGACTAGCCGAACATGTGTCGATCAAACAAGTCATTAATCGTACCGCCGTTTCAGCACGGAAAGCTGTCGCTTTTATAGGCTCGGGGGATCCAGTCGCCCTCAAAGATACTAGTTGTCGCCAATTTCAGCCCGCTGACATTTGGATGATCGCCACTCCAGATGATCGTATTGAAGAAACTGTGCAACTACTAGCCGACTCAGGCGTGTTACAAGCCGGAAATCTTGTATTCCACTGTAGCGGAGCAATTAGCTCAAACGTACTGTCTCCTCTAACGGCCATGGGTGTTTATATCGGATCCGCACATCCAATACATAGCTTTGTTAACCCAGCGAATTCGATATCCAACCTCAACAAGGTTCCTTTTGCCATTGAAGGCGATGTTGATGCGATCGATCGACTACACGATCTAATTATTGCCGTCGGCGGCCAACCATTTACCATAAACAGTGACAGTAAATCCCTTTATCATGCGGCAACCGTAATGGCCTGTAATAATTTGATTAGCCTATTAGAGATAAGTAAGAGCATGCTTGCGCGAGCTGGGGTTGACCTTCAACCAAACGGCAACCCACTCGATTTACTAATACAACAAACCGTCACTAACTATCTAAACACCAACGCCCAGACGGCGCTTACCGGGCCTATTGCTAGAGGTGATGTAACAACAGTGGCCTCCCATCTACTAGCTCTTCAAAACACTCCCGATGAATGGCAAGACACTTACCGAGGGCTAGGTAAGATGGCAGTAGAAATCTCCGCTAGGCAAGGTCAGGCATCCGCAGAGCAACTTCAAGACATTTTGCTACTACTCAATGTCGAAACCGATAATCAGACCAACGACAATACATAAAATGAGCCATAAATCTAATACACCCGTTCGCTCTGACAGTCCCGAATACCTTAAGCGCAAGGCATTTTTTGACCAACTAATTACCGTCTATGGCCGCAAGCCTGTGATAGAATTATTGCAAGACCAGAGCCTGCAAATTTATCGGCTACATCTGGCAGACAGTAATCGAGATGGTGGCGTGATTGACCAAATTAAGCAGCTAGCCGAGCGCCGTAATATTGAAATTCAGTACCATAGCCGCTCTGCCCTGTCTCGCATTTCACGTAACAGCAAACAAGACCAAGGCGTTGCTTGTGACATTCAATGCCGTGGATACCAACCCTATGAGAGTGCCTTAGATTCTCTCGATGATGGGTGCCGCAAAGTCATTATTGCTCTAGATGGAGTGACCAATCCCCAAAATTTGGGCATGATTATTCGTAGTGTGACAGCCA